>Ga0126342_10010426_pt1 | contig 16620 bp, 17 predicted proteins | sample Cyp1metagenome_FD_92528 | JGI IMG/M metagenome (GOLD analysis project Ga0126342, IMG submission 92528) | Coral microbial communities from Lord Howe Island, Old Settlement Bay, Australia - Cyphastrea 1 metagenome | ecosystem: Host-associated > Invertebrates > Cnidaria > Coral ... | reverse complement strand
GACGAATTCGTCTGGAAAAGTGAAAGAATTTATATGGCCCAACGATATTCTAAGTATAGGTTTTTTAACGTCAACTGTATTCTAAGTAACTGTTTTCAAGTTCAATTATGGGGATGCCCTGGGGAGCCAAAATTTCAATTCTATATTCTAAGATAACGCTGTAGATTATAAATGTATATGTGTTTATATGTTAATAATTATACATACGTAAATACATATAATTATATATATTATATGCATGCATGTATTTATGTATTTATGTATTTATGTATTTATGTATCTATGTAAATACATATATATGTAAATCTGTATATGTATATATGTATATACATATATATGTAAATATGTATATATGTAAATATGTATATATGTCTATATGTCTATATGTCTATATGTATATATGTATATATGTATATATGTATATGTGTATATGTGTATATGTGTATATATGTATAAATGTAAGTATGTAAATAACTATATGTATATATATATATGTGTTTTGTGTATATTGTGTATATTGTGTATATTGTGTATATTGTGTGTATTGTGTATATTGTGCATATTGTGTATATACGTATATATGTATACAATAAAATATACATATGTACATATGTATATACATAGGTATGCATGCGTACATAATGTGTATATATATATCCCGTTGATTCCGATTGTATTCTCATTATATCCCCATAACATGGTAAGAATCAACCAACGAACCTGGGTAATTTGATGGTCATCTCACTTGGGTTTCCCTGGCTCTTTTCGTTCCTCAGCACTGAAGGTCTCGTAGAGTTCGCTCTCTTCGACCAAAATGGCCTCAGGTGGATGGACCAAAATGGCGAAGATCAGTGGGGTATAACAGGATATAATCCCATCCCCTACTACGAAATGCCCATCCGATGGGCCCTCAAAATGAACAAATCCAATGCAAAATTAGGGTGCATCGAAGGTCATTTTCGGGCGATTGGCGCGATGGGATTAATGTATGCAGCTATAACCAACAACATTCACCAAGATCTGGAAGAAACTATATTCATGTATCTGTAACTTTCTGGTTTAATTTGAAATGATGTACCAACAGAAGATCAGAATTGTTCTCATCTCATCTCTACTGGGTGCCGTTTATAACATGGAAATTGCTTCGGGGATGTCGGGATGTCTATGACCTATCATCATAAGGGGATCAACCAACAATAGGAAACACCTATATCTACATATGATGGTTTTCCAAATCCCAGTGTAGTAGTAGTAGTAGTAGTAGTAATAGTAGTAATAGTAGAAGACTGCGATTGATTCCTTGTTGCCTCCTTGTTTGCTTTGGACCAGCTGCTCCTCTGGACACGAACATATGGAAGAAACATTCTTGAACCTACAACATCCTACAAATATGTATACAGTATCTATCTATCTATCTATCCATCCATCCATCTATCTATCTAGTCTCAAAAATAATATCCGATATATATCCTATTCTCAGCAGTATAGAAAACACACATTTACATTTCCAGATAACCTTGGTTTATCTGATGTCGCTACAAACAGGCCTGCAGTATCTGATCTGAGGCTCACACCTCTCGAATCAAGTTCACCTCAAATGATACAGGGAAAGTTCAAGAAGAATGGATTGGCAATGGATGAAGTCTGAAGTCTTCAACTTACAGAGCGTAGTATGGCGTAGTATGATATGAGATTCAACTATCCATACACCTACCATATCTATCTGCTCCGTCTAATCCCTCCACCTTTTTATCCAATCCAAGATCAAATCATATTCACAGCTTCATGTTGCGGCCTCCTCCCCCTCATTCCTATGAAGCATAGAAGTACAAAAAGAACTGTGTCCCAGTCTGTCAAGAATAAACTCAGCAAACAAATCGACCGAACAAGTGGCTCAGCAAACTTGCTGACTAAAGGCGCAACTTCTGTTGTTTGCACATGATTCTGAGTTTGGAACGATTGGCACATCTTCCCAATCTTCTTCCAAGCGACCACGTATGTGACCTTCCCATCTAGAACTTGCAAGGGCTTCGCGCCGATAACAACTCGTGAATCTCAGTTGATCCGAAGCTGAAAATCAAACACAAGCAACATCCCGCACACTGCAAGCGCATCAAGAATATACTTGGTAAAATCAGTGTAAGATCTTGGGTGATCTTCGGTGCAAAAATAAACAACTTAGATACAACTTAGTATCTTGTCCGTTGATGTGTGGGCTGATTGTTGAATAAACATGAATAACCAAGACTTCAACACATCATACCACAACGTAGGAATGCCTGTAATTATCCAACAATCTCATCAGGGAAACAAGCAATACCCACAGCACGGACAAGTGCCAGGTCTGCGTGAAAGAATCCACAGAAATGGTCTCATGATCTTCATATATACGTATATATATATAATTAAATATAGTTATATATATATATATTATATATATATATATCATCATAAACATTCCACAATCTCCTGGAAATTGTCAACCACTACCAGCAACTATAGTACCAGCAACTACTACGCTCAAATCCATCTTGTCGCTAAAAATTCGCCTGAACTGCTGATGCATCCAGCTTCCTCAAGCTTGTTGAAGAAGGACATGCTCACCACCTGCCATCAAAATTCAGCCCCTTCCAGTGGGATATCAGTATTTGGATATTCTGGGATAATCCCATGTATGATATTCTGGGATTATCAGTATTTGAGTTTCCAAACATCTCAGTACTGATAATCCCAAAGCAACCAAAATAGATTCGGCATGATTCGGCATCATCTGCAATTCCTGCCATGCTGATGGCGCCCTGGAGTGACGCCTTGGTGTTCATCTTCTCCCAGCAGACCGACACCTTTGGAGGGCTGAACCTCGGAGGTTGGGGCTGGGCAGCTCATGCTTGTGCCCAATGATGGCAAAACGGCAGATCAAGCTGTCAATGTCAACCTCACCAACTTAAGCTCTTTCTGTATCTGATCTATTTCTGTAATAATGTTCATCTAATTATTGCAGAAGGATTCGCAGGTGAGTTTGCTTGTACACGCATACGAATCCATGGATAGGGGCCTTGATTTGAAAGCGATTATCGGACCACTTCAGACCAAACTTCTGACGAATAGCATTTCCACTGTCCCTCTGCTTGTTTTGCTGTTCCTTCGTCTGGAAAAACAACCTTAAATACGAAAGAGATTCAACATTATATAACTGTATATTCGGTTTAAGTAGGTCTGAAGACAACTGAAACGAAGAAGCTGCACCAACAGAAGCACCAACAAAGAACCTGAGGGCCGAACACACGGACGCCGGTTGTCGCGTGCAACACAGACAAGACTTCCCTCAGGCGGTCAGGGACCACCTTTTTGAAGCACTTTTCCAGCAACACTTCAGTTGGGTCCAAAACACATCAGAATACCTTGACCACAACCCAAGCCAAAAAGAACAGCAAAGGCAATCGTTCCGCCCTCCTTCTACTGCAATACGGCACCACAAGATATCACAAGCATACGGATGAGATTGGGTGAGGCTTTAATTAACACATTTTCCAGCAGCAATTATGTCACAGCAGTACAAACCAGTCAGTGCACCAGCTGCCTGTCTCTGAAAAAGGCGTCCAACATGTCCTGAAAGGTCTCTGACGTTACCTTCAGTGCGGCACGTACCGTGAGTTGGAGCCAGACCAAACACATTCGGAGTCACAAAACAAGCCGCGAAAGGTCATCGGAGAGAATATTCACAAGAGAATTTGTGATGAATTGTGTGGACCACTTAGTTAATTGACGCTATGGTGTCGTAGCATTCCGGATGAAGAGCAGTCCGTATTCCAGATCCAACGTGACCAAACCTACTCGGCAAATCGCCGAACCTGTTTATGACATCGCAAGTATGTCAGCTGCAGGCTGTGGCCTTCTGTTCTACTCGGAAGGTGCACATTGCCTTGCAAGACAACTGAGTTTTGTGCGGCTCAAAGAAACGCAACACGGTGCTGATAAATCAGCCCCCCGACGCAAGCTTCTGAATTGGCTGTCCACAAACGGAACAGTGCAACTGACTTGCAGCCAACAATGTCAGAAGAGATGGCTTAGAGCTTGGGGCTGAGGTACTCCCTGAGGAAACCCTCAAAAATCGATCAAGTTGCACCACAACCCATTCTTCTCCATTCTTCTCCGCTAAAAATCCCAAGGATCCCTAAAGCGGCCACTCCGAGCTACCCCACCATGTCAGGACCAAAGCCCCACTTCTCAAAGTAAGGCTGGATCTCTGGAGATTGGAAAGAGCCGAACCTCGTAGATTCCATGGGATTCCCATAAGGGATTCCCATAATGGATCATGACAATCCACGAGTTTTTTTAGGGATAGTGTAGCCACCAAACAACCATCATCCAACTATGACTTATCAATCATATCATATAGTCTTATCCCCCCATAGTTTGATGGTTAAAACCCAGATTAAATCACGATAATCATGCAACAGGGGCTTTCAACTCTGCTCATGCCCTTCAGTCCCCGCACTTTGCATCAGCCAGGTGATGAAACACATAGCCGGTGCCCATGGGCTCCTGTCAGCCGCATCCTAGGAACCGTCCCAAGAATCCGCACAGAAAAAACTGTAGTTACTATAATGCGATGGCAATTTTACCATTCAACATGGTCGATCTTTGGTAGTCCACAAAAAAAAACAAATCTTTTGCTGGTTGTGGTCATTTTCCATTCATTTAATAATAGCAAAAAACTAAAGGATAAACTACCTATCCAAGGGCAAACTACAATCCTATTCATATTTCACCAACCTGAAAAGAGTTGAATTTTAGGCTTCCCTTTGCTAACCAAGCTTTACCGTGGCCAACCAATGGACCGACCAACCAATGATGTAGTCCTCGTCCATCTCTTCAATAAGCATCGGCATGGCGCGCTGCGATTTGGTTTCAATCGTCAGCAAGGCCCACTTGTCTTGTTGAGAGCCACACCCAAAGCCGCCATCATAGGGAATTCAGATAAATGATGAAGAATCGAATTGAATGGCAATCCAAGATATCTTTAGTGACAAGTCTGCGAATTCAAGGATCCCTGCTCCAAAATCCATGTTCAAGATACGTTGGAAACAAGCCTTGGTGTCAGTGCTCTGTCTAGGTGCTTTATGTTGCCTACTGCGATGCATCGATATTCAATGGCTGATATTTTGGCACGATCCAAATCATGCTCTGAATTTCCGTGCAAAGTTCCAATTCTGCGGTTGGCAACTGAGCGCAGTGAAATGCTGTTGAATGTGCGTCAAAGTTCCCACATTGAGTTGGAAGTATGCAAACAACTTTGAGGAGTCATAAAATACGCGGGTTCTCACCTCATCAATGGGAAAAGAACGACGAAAAGAATCACCTTTACCAAGTAGGACGAGACTCGTCAAGTCTGGATCACAGGATTTGACCCTTGTCTTGGAATGTCTTGGACTCTACATGTTGAAATCACATTAATTAATCAATGTATGCTGTAGTCGAGGATCCATTACAACAGAACTGTCCTTGTATGACTATTTTATACTATTTTTATGTATCCATGCCAGACACGTTGGTTGGTGCCATTGTGGATGATTTGTGCCAGAAACAACAAGAACCAGAGAATTGGGAACCAAACATATCTACTTCTACAACATATCGTGAGCACTTGAGTTTCATATCCGGACATCCATTATATTTACATATATTAATATATGATTTAATATGATTTAATATGCAACATAAGTTTGAGGATGTTTGGGACAAGAAGCAAAAGACGACGACTATTTTTTTAGGCTCCCTGGAAAGGATGGGGCAGCCAGGACAAGCAAGCCTATCTGGCCTATCTCAAACAAGCTCCATTCGCCAAGGTCCAAAGTATTGCTAAACCAACGAGAGCCTTAGCAAGCTGCTAAACTAATCTAAACTGTCTCCTGTCTCCAGAAATGCCTTCTGAGACCTCAGGGAAATACCTCTGTGAATGTCTCTTGATGTCTCTTGACCCCATCCGCTTGCCAACAAAATCGGATCTTTCTTAGCCGCGCCAGTGTTTCTTTGCACCAGGCTTCGGCACCTGCAAAGATCAGCAACGTCTCATGCATCAGAAGGTTGTGACTCCAAATCCTTTGCAATACTTTGTGCAATACTTTGCAAAGTGAGTGGAACTGCTGAATCTCTCTGAGACTTCCAAAAGTGTCAAAAGTGTCAAAAGTGTTCCAGGTTGGCCTCCAACATGAGTTGATCCTGATCTCCCAAACGCGAAGCGCATTGGATCAAGGGATTCCGTTCGATGCCTAGCCTGGAAGCCAAAACGGAGAATTCGGGCTGGAGTTTCCATGGGAAGAACATGTCATCTTGAGAAACCCAGGAAATCCATGGAAATGCATGTTCATCCCATAAATGTATAATTAACAGATTAAGACATTCAACTCATTCATATCTGGTAGATTTACAAAGATTAATATTCACATATATTCACATTATAAAACATATTAAAAACAACTCTAGGTTTGAATCATTCATATTCAAGATATGTTCATCTCATAGGTTTTGACCCATCCCGTGACAAGCTTTGTCCCACAAGGGGGATCATCTTGATGATATGGGCACGGCTCAGTTCACCCCGGTACCCTTGTGAAGGCACGAATCCCCAAATAGCTGGGATTTATGGATGTTTGTCCTTCCCAAATCTTATAGAAACATCGAAAAGTGTCTTAATCTATCACCATATTCCAACCCATGAACAACTGACTATGCTGGGATGCAAATGAACTACTTCGTGATCCCGTACCCACACATACTCACGGCCAAGAAATGACACAAACGAATCTTGTCTCAGTACCTTCATCTCAAGTCCATAGTCGAGATTCCTTCTAGGCAACATCCGTAGGATTGTGTCCCCAATACTCTGTCCAATGAAGTTGCGATGTTGACCAAACTCAAGTCGACTTGAACCCGTTCCCAAGATGCCAGTTAAGCGATCCATCATCTCTTAAATTTGGATAGAATATAAAGACGTTTTAAAGTGGTCAATCACCCCCTTCCACTAATACAATTCCTTCCAATCTGGGTTGGCTATTCTACACTAAGACTATTTTACCTAACCCATGTTCTGCATTGTTTTGCTAGTTTATATCTGTTAACATATGTGGGAAATGTACGGACATGTTATTTCTTATAATAAACAATGTAATACAACATTGTATGGTATTGTCTTTGCATTCTATGTGTTAGTTATCTTATTACATGCGTTCCAAAGTCATGGGGGCGTAGCGGCGTAGCCATCCCACGGATGACTGGGACTTGGGGACCCGAGGACCCAGCATCACCGCCAGGCGCCGAGTGATCACCGGCTGGTCCACAAGGCCGCAACCTGGGTAGAACAATTAGATACGGTTGACATTGTCATAGTCTATCTAGTCACTTCAGGATACTTATATAAATATATGTATACATCTTATATCATCTTATTGTATATATAATGTATATTTACATATTATGTAAATGTACATGCATGTATGTAATGTATATATATATATACATATGTGTATAGTATATATATGTAAATGTATATTTATGTAAACATGTATATGTGTCTATGTGATGTGCATATGTGTATATACTTATATGTACATATGTATATAATTGTATATACGTAAATATGTATATATGTATGTATCTATAATACATGTGTATTTGTATATATAGTGTCATGTGGTAGTGGTATGTATATATATATATTTATATACGATTATACAAGTATATTATACACAATTGTATCACAGCTATTGGAGATTCTTGCTCAGAACTATTGGAATCCAATTTCATGTTGGGATTCAATAAGTAGAATCTGTGATTCTTGTTTAAATAGATGTAGCCAGTGTAAAACTCCAGAGCATTGGTACGAAACGAAATGACCTTATTATTTATACCAATCTATAATCTCTAAATATATGTATATATATATGATTATATGATTGAATTCGTAGTCTCTCACAGAAATATAGATTCTTTTGATTGGCTGCTTGATTGAGCTACTAGAAATTGAGCATCAACTTGGATGGTACGTGCCCAACTCACCCAACTCAGGTCCCAAGCCCAACAACAAGTCGCTGGATGCCTGGCCAAAGGATCCCCAAGGTTTGTGATTCAAGCTGTAACGTCTTGTAACGTCTTGTAACGTCTGGTAACGTCTTGTATAGTCTTGCATGACTCAGTCGTCGATTTCAAGATACTTCAAGATAATTCAAGATATGTCAAGATAATTCAAAATATTTCAAGAGCTTGCCGAAACCTACACCTTTTCCACTTGGCAACAAACTCTTGCTGGACAGCCTGCAACCTGCCTGAATCACATCATCCTCCTGCAGGTGGAGGACTCGGTGAGTTGCCTGGGCATGGACGTGTGAAAGTTGTCTGGTTCATTACAGTATCTTCTAAACCTATTGCTGGAGACGTTCCAGAAAATTCAAGTCAGTCTTCATGGGACTAGGACCTGCTTCACCATAGAACTTTCATCATGTTTCGACGTTGCCAATGCCGCCCTGCGCCATTTATGTGATTTACCCCAGATTTACCTAGGCATGTTTTTAGAATTACCAGCCAAAAAAAATGAACGAAACATAAACGCCCCAAACTTTCCAGATTTTCCAAAATAAAGGAGTTACATGGAGTTACCCGTTACCCGTTACCAATATCTCGCGGATTTGTTCCGTCCCCGTTACCCGTTTCTCTCAACTGCCGGCCTTGTAATGCACCAGCAAAGAGGCAAAGGCGCCGCTCGCCGCGGCACGCAGTGGAGCTGAGCTGAGCCAACTGGTGGTGGCCTGGGCGTTTCAAAACGAGACGATTTTCCACCACATTTCACCACCAAAATGGACAAAATGGACCACAAAAACATATCCACAGGGATTTTCTGGGAGTTTAGCATAGTTGACCAGCAAACATTGGGGCTTGACGAAGAAAAGCGAGAGTTGTACCAGCAACGGTCGGAGATTCAAACCAATAAAGATTGGGATGCCAAACAATGCTAAGCAATATCCAAAAAAAGATCACCATTAGACTCTAGACCACTGTTGATGAGGATTTAATCAGTCTTTGTGAGAATATGATGGAGTATGTAATATTGTGTAATTAAGCATAATTAATTAAGCACGTTTGGACCCCAAGAGACTTAGACTTAAGCGGTTTGGGATCTGCCTAGACAAAGTGGCTAAAGATTTAGCATGATTTAGCTGGGCAAGTTTCAGACAACGAATCATCAAGATTCGAGATTCCTGAGATGCATCCTTTAATCTTTTGAAATTTGTTAGGAAGGCATGAGACAACAAAGGGTGCAAGTGCGTGAGCTGGCCATGTTCACCATTTCATGGATGTCCAAGATATTCCAAGACTGTTACGCTCGCACTATGCTTCATAACTTACAGTGCAAGGAGTACAAGCACGGAACTCAAAAACCACGGAACTCAAAAACTATTCCACCATTGCAAATCATGGACGGCTGTGGAAATAGACTGCTATTCACTTTACCATTCAATCATCTTTGAGACCATGTGCCTGATTGTGTTTCAAACCAGAATGGCCTGCCGAAAAGAAGTACCACCGTGACAAAGGCCAAAACACTGGCTGAGCCAAGAAAACAGAACTGCAGCCTTCAAATTAGTACTGGCCAAGTTACTACTTCAGTTAGTGTTGTTTTCCTTCCATTCAAAATCGCTACTTCAAAAGCACCAAGAGCCCCTCAGATCCCGCCACTGGCACCTTGACCAGCCTTGGCAGATCTTCCACAACAACTCTTTCTACGGTCTTTGCTTTGGGTAGTCGAATAGTGAAATGCGATTTCCCTGATGTCAAGATATGTCAAGTAGCAAAAGAACTTCATTCTCAAAGATGGTTTGTTGCCTCTTCAAACATCTTCAAACTAGCGAATCTCGCCTCTTCAAACTATCCTGAACATATCTGAAAAAGGTCTTGATGTCCTAACAACACATTTACAGTATGTATAAGTCCATCAGGTCCGGCTGAGTTGTAGGGCAGTTCATTGACACGCTTTAGCTCATCTGATTGCTGATGCTGCTGCAATGGCAGATCCTTTCCGGAATGTCGGGCAGGCTTCATCCCTTTGATGAATGCAGTGAAACAGGATCAATCATCTAAAAATGGAACATCACAAATTCTTATAGGTCAATCATCTATAAATGGGCCATGGCTTTTATAGCTATATTAAATCACCAGAGGATCGGACAACAAATGGCGGACACAATTTCGGACCCAGGAGACCACAAAAAAAGAAAGTTTGCAGCTCAGGTGGGGGACCACTGCTCAATCCTGAAAACATCACCAGCAACACTCTCTAATTAAATCATTCCAAGATATATCATGCAACATTGTTGCAAAAACGATGTGTATATTATATTATATCTATATCATATCTAACTATTTAATATCTATCTATCCATCCATCCATCCATCGATTCATCCATCCATCCATCCATCCAATCTATCTAATCTATCTAATCTATATAATCTATAATATTCTATTATATTCTATAATCAAATCTATCAACAGAAACAACACATTTCCCACCATCATTTAGAATTGTCTGCGCATGCCCATCCTTGACAGCTGCAAGGAAGGATTGTTCGAGTTCACCAAGAATCAGAACCTTCGGGGACCAAATCTTTGACCATCAAACGTGACCATCAACTGATACCTTGGGTAGCGCCCTACATAGTGAAGCTAGTTTATAACTAGGTTGACTAGGGTTTATGATGTTTATGGTAGATGTATCTATAGTTAATGGGTTTAAAAAAACAACTTAGAACTTGAGGGGGCACCACCTCGTGGGGAAGCGGATGACAAACCAGTGGATGGAATGGGAGCCATGGAAAACTTTAATGTAGCGCATACAACCCCCATGGTTTTAAAGGGGAGTTTGACCATCCGCAATAGGGGTATAAAACAACCCCAATTTTGACCCGACATATTAAAAGCATTTAAAAGCCTGAAGTTGTGAAATCCAAACATGTGAACTCAAAACATGAAAGCTGGAAAAAGGATGAACAATCCATGGATACTCCTCCAATAGATACTATAGGCCAGTATGCCAAAAGCGAATCATCAAGCAATCAATGATGCTCATCAATCCTCAATTTAATGGGAAATAATGGGATTACAAGTAATGGAGAACCTCCATTCAATCCCATCGACCTTCGCCACAGCACTGGGCTCTCCAACTGCATCACCAGCCTTTCCAGCGCGCGCAGTGCGTCCGACCCGATGGATGTACCTGGAGGAGGCAACTTGGTTTGGGCACAAAAAGGGTAGAAACATGTTGGTAATATATACCTCATTATTGTTAGGCATATATTCCATTACTATCCAACTATTAATCAATTCAGGCAAACACTACAACATATATATATACTGTAGATGTATAAATATGGGATGGGACTTCCAATCCATCCATACCCAAGATATGAGGCCATGAAACCAGGAACGGTTGGATATCACCCCCTTGTCTGCAATGATGGGCTGTTGGGCTCTGGGTTCACAGCTTTCCATATCATCAAACCATTTGGATCCAAAAACCAGCATCTGGACTCTAGACTCCAAGAAATATAGCAAATGTTGGAAGAAGGGGCGCAGCAAACATTGCGAACTCAAATATGCAAGGTTGGATGGCTCAAGAGCTTTGGGTATCGAGTATATATATATAATATATAATCTATATATATAATATAATATATAATATATATATAATATATAATATAATATATAATATAATATAATATAATATAATATATATATATATGTACAAGTACATATATAAGATACTTTTGGACACACCAATGCAATATAAGTAAGCCTCAAAGACCTCTGCAGCATGGGCACATTTCTCTTGTTGCCGGCGCTCCAAACTGAATCACCTCGTGGGAAGTATCACCCAAGAATACAAATGCTAAGTACATTACCTGCCTATAAAAGATACATATATATATACATACAGAATATATGTATATATATATATATATGTACAGTATATATATGTACAGTATATATAAATACAGTGTAATTACATTATATATACATATATTCGTTGAATATCCAAGGGATATGTACTGTACGTTTGTGAGAACCTGTTACACGCTGAGGAGGAGGCCAGGCTGATGTTGGGATAGTCCATCCCACGAGCCGAGACCTTGCCATGGCCCATGGCCCTAGTTCGATGATTTACCGTGTATAACCATGGTGGTTTTCCATAGCAAAAGGTTAAATTGCCAGGAGGTATATTGTATGTATATTGTATGCATATTGAATATATACATATACAATCTAAATCAATCTAATCTGTATGCAATCTGCATGTACATGTATCACAAATAATCCATTAAGTAATACGTCGTAGATACCTAGGCTCCCATTGAGGTATATGATGCAATCCATGCGAACATGCCTTGCCTGGATTGGCGGGGGCAATCACATCTCCAAGGATGACGAGAAATCCCAACTATCACATGGCTGGCGCGCTCAAGATAGCATCCCTTCAATTCAACTGCAATATCAAAGCGTTTACAGTTTACATATTTTTTTCTGTTTCATCTTGAGTGACCGGATGGCCAAATCTGTGCCAAGTTTGATTGGCTCACAGCCTGACCCTTCTGAGGATCATGAACCAACAGCAGCAAATGAACCATGATCACCGCTGCTTCACTGGACTTTGCAGATTGCATATATATATATATATATAAATGTATATATTGTCCGGCTGCTTGTGCCGATAGTGTTTGGTTTTCTGTAGCCTCATCACCCCTATACATCATCAAGCCTGGAAACTCCACTCCACTGAGAGACGAGGCATCTGAAGAAAAGAGAATGGCTGAACGGGCTTCCTGAGCACAGCAGTGGAATCATGGTGAACAGCAAAAAGGTGATTGGATGAATTGGAGGGTTGCAAAAAGACATGTTGAACAGACTGGATGGTCATAACACCCCATTGAAACAAAATAATAGGAATGATTCATAACAGTAATCACAATAATACATATGTATATATATATATATATATTATATACATGTATATTATATACATATGTATACATAATATAATTATATAATAATAATTATTAAATAATTTTATATAGTTTATAACCAACAATTCCCCCAACCTTCCCGTAAATCGCTTCACATCACATCGCTCTCCCCAGCTTGGATCCGCCTTAAACCGATCTTGTGTGGCCATCCTTGCAGATGCCTGCGCCGTTACAGAGAAAGTACAGATATATAACTGGAATAACATGGGTCATTAAATGTCCCCATTGAACATCACCCAACCATTAGGTATATGGTCTATAATGGCTACTACAAGGTGATGTCCAATATTCCCAAAATGGGACAGTTACCAACCCCTGAATAACATATGGCTTTCTCTGAAAATGGTCAATCCATGTTAATCCAGTTAAATGGTGAATCATAAATAGTTGATTTCTATCCATAAATCCTATGGTCAATCAGCATTATCCCTATAAATTCAGCCATACTTGGGGGTATACCCCATTTTAAGACACACCCACATGATCACCCGCTACTTATTGGGTTCCCAAGCAACATTTTCTAATAAGCTTCATTTGGGCTTCAACGTGAGGATGATCTTAAAACTCTCTATGCCCCACGTCGTGGTTCCGCAGCTCTCTTTTAAGGACCAGTCAGGTCGGGTCTCATTGCCAGGCGGAACCGCTGTCTTTGACATCCGAGTTCGGTGGCGATAAATGGTGCCAAAAGCGGAGACCCGGCCTTTTTTCAAGGACCAGCGGTGAACGATAGAGGAATCGGAGTGTTTCGCCAACAACAGTTGGTTGATATAGGATTTGCCAGTTCATGGATTGTCACAATTTCCAAGATACTGGATAGTGTAACCCTATGTGTAACCCTATGTGTCTTGCAGCCATTGCTCACTTATTGGTTTCTATGGTTCTTGAAACCTCTATCTTTTGGTTTCTACGAAAGTGGCACAGTCTTTCCTACGACAAACCAGTGGGTGAATCAGAGAGTGGGCACAAGTGTCAGATGTGAAACCATGCACCAAGTTTCACGCGTTTCTCTGGATAAATACAGTTCTCTGTAGATAAGTTGGGAACTTCACCCTCAACTTCACCGTCTCAGATATCTAAAGATCTACAGAGAGTTGAATCCATACACAGTGGGACGGAGCTCCTCCACCAAGCCAAGCTCAATGCTTCGCGTGCCCCGACTCGCACTTCCACGTGTGCTGTTGCGAACCTTCTTGATTCGGATCCTTGTTGGTTGCTAAACAATGGCAAAGGACTTGCTTGCGCTGCTTTGGACATATGATTAACATTGATCAACTTTTTCATTATTCGTCTATATTCATCTCGGAACATCTCTATTCATCTCTGTTCATCTCTGTTCATCTCTATTCATCTCTATTCATCTCTATTCATCTCTATTCATCTCTATTCAATGTATGATCCACACACAACGGGTTCATCATGCATAATCTAGCAATCTAGGAAACACGTATACATGTCCTCTGGACCTTCGTTCAAGCCAGGTGTCAGTTCCGCACGTGTCAGCAACATGTCTCCATTGGAGAGGAGGCACCTTCATGTAGGCTCGGTTCAGTGACGAAACAGGATGAACCGCTTCAGTAAACGAGATCAACAACACCAGCAAGTCAAACAAGTCCCGCAAGTCCCACAAGTCCAATCAGTCAAACAAAACAAATCAAACAAACCACCAATCAAGCGACAAACCAAACATCCACCCAGCCAAGCAAACAGCAGCCATCTGCTGTCATTGGTTTCTCTGTTCTGCGCCACCTCCAGGTTGTGTCAGTGAGTCCCCAGCGCATCTTCATGCGGAAACTCATCTCAAAACTAGAACTTTCGGACCCTGAAGCCATGAACTCCTCAGCCCGAACCCCAACGGCACCCGTGGGCAAACACCATCCGTTTTGGACAAACATGCGGCTGACCAACAAAAGTGCTTGGGGGGGGGGCCGGGGAAATGGGAATACCAGCCAATTTTGGTGGTTTTGCAAGTCCCACGCAATGAGAGTTTAAATCAACAAGATGGAAGAACTATTCAACAAATTGTGTTACTCTTTGAACAACAATCAGTAGGCCTTTAATTACCAGCAAGCATGATGGATCAGCAAGGGCATTGTTTACCGTGTTGCATAGCTGCTATACTGCTATACTGTATTTTGGATTTGGCAATACTATGCAGTACTCAGTTGGCTCAAACTGTTGCCCAAGAAAAACGTGCTGGAAAAGCAAATAAGCTATCAGCTTGGCAATTCAGCACCCAAGTATATCGTGAACCAACAACGCACCATTTAAATATCTATCTATATCTATATGCGTCCACACACTACCACACAGAGACTCACCTTCTTTACCCTGGCCAACAAGAGTCATTAACATTGTTGATGAGGTCGGCTTTGAACTGATGACGGTCGCTTGCATACACCAGGTCAATGACTGCCAGCCCCTCCTGATTAGGGTGGCAAGGTCCAGTGAGCCAGTCATCTTGGGGACCAAAACCAACAGGTTGAGCGTCTCTGCTAATGTGGGATTAACACCCAAAAATGGCTATTTCACAGAGAAAACGATGTTCTCAACCTGCTTTCCCATCATTTTCAGACAAACCGACGGGTGGGGTTGGAGGAAGACACTCAGCGGTCCTTCCATCATGTAACTTCTAAGATCTTGGAAGTATAGAAATTGAAGTGGAAGTGACTCTCATATCTGTATACCATCACCATTCCAGATAGTATCACCATCAAAATCATACCGGTGAAATCAGAGAGTTGGCATTTCCACAAATCGATCCCGCATGAAAAGCAGGGAACTATGTATCATTGTGTATTTGAATACATTGAGCATAGAACAGAACCACATAAGAAAAAAATATGAAAACACAACACAACAGCGTGCCCGGATGCTACCTTGCCAGAGACGAACTTTTTGGCTGAATGCCGATGAGTATCGGTGGTTGGCTGGCCCATGCAATCCATGAGGAATCGAGATGCACTCAGAACTTCCATGTCGATTGGTTCGAAAATGATCGTGCATTCCTGGAACATCGAACGACGCATATCCCTGCCCTTCACACAGTTTCTAAGCTCAACTCTGCAACACCAATAAATATTCAGGGAAAAAACCATCATTTTTTACGCCAGAAGTGGTTCCACCTCCCATGGTGCAGCAGTTACAATTTTACTGCGAAGATAAAATACCGATTGCATCCGATTAACATCTACTTCTACAGTTGCAGACAGCAGTTGCTACTTCAATCACCTCCTGCGAATAATTACCCACTGGCCCCGTGTGTTGCCCAGACCCACAACTATGATGTTAGATTATGTTTGATGATGATGATGATGATGACGACGAATGTTCGATGATCAAGAAGGGTATTAGGAATATACATTCCCACCCCCGTTAAACTTTACATTCAATTGGGAAGATCAACAAAGGTATTAGGGAATATTACAGTCCCACCCCCGTTAAACTTCTACATTCATTGAAGATCTTCAATAAGGGTTTAATTCTCCCACCCCCGTTAAACTTCTACATTCATTGAAGATCTTCAATAAGGGTTTAATTCTCCCACCCCGT
>Ga0126342_10010425_pt1 | contig 16620 bp, 21 predicted proteins | sample Cyp1metagenome_FD_92528 | JGI IMG/M metagenome (GOLD analysis project Ga0126342, IMG submission 92528) | Coral microbial communities from Lord Howe Island, Old Settlement Bay, Australia - Cyphastrea 1 metagenome | ecosystem: Host-associated > Invertebrates > Cnidaria > Coral ... | reverse complement strand
TATCATGTACGAAGTACAAGGAACGTTAACATGCCCCCCCACCCCACCCCACCCCAACCCCAAGACAAAGAGCAATACTCAAAAAAGAAGCAAAACGAACGTACGGTTTTCCTGCCGTAGGCATATACATGTACATATACATATACATATACATATACATATACATATACACATACATATACATATACATATACACATACACATACATATACATATACATATAAATATACGTATATGTATAACTATGCATATACATTTACATGTACATATACATATACATATAAATATACATATACATAGACATATACATATACAATCATATACATATACATATACATATACATATACATATACATATACATATACATATACATATATAGGATTCATTAGGATTCTATAGGTCGCCGTTAGTGTTTCGGGCCTGCCGGCTTTAAATTGAACCCCAAGTGCACTGGTACCGTTGATCTCGATGAGGATGATTGCGACTCATCGCCGAGATCGAAAACCAGGTGCGTCTGGGCCTGGTCGGCTTTGCAGTAATGCCGGTTACCCTCTGGTAATTTCGCATGGCTATGGGATTTATAGTGATTTAATGGGATTTGTAGTGATTTAATGGGATTTATAGTGATTTAATGGGATTTAATGGGATTTTATAGTGATTCAATGGAATTTATAGTGATTTAATGGGATTTAATTGGATTTCATAGTGATTCAATGGGATTTATAGTGATTTAATGGGATTTCATAGTGATTCAATGGGATTAATGGGATATACCCTCTGATGAACTAACCGATTGAAAATGTCCATTTATAGTTGATTTACCCATGAAAAAGGCAATTTTCCATAGATTTTTGTATGTTTACCAGAGGGTACCTCTTGTTTGTCAATTAAAATGACGAAAACAGCGAGTTCATTGAAGTTTTCACGGCCGTATTTTTTGGTTGGTATCGACCGGAGTGTTGAAGACCCTAAATGTTGTTCCATTGTACTGTTTGGTTTATTCCCAGTTCATGGATTATGATAGTCCCCAATATATTGGTTAGTATAGCCCCCGAAACAATCATCGACCAACAGGTTTTTTCAACACTGCTCGCCTTTACTGATGCAGCTGCTCCACTATCAGATTTAGCGCTTACCTCCTCCCCAGCATCTTCTTTTAACCACATGGCCAAAAATCTTAGATACCTGCCAAAAAAATCTAAATGTTCAGCTGGCTAGGACTATATAATTTTACGATAGCAAAAGATTCAGTTATACCAACGGTAAAATGAGCGAACCAATTTTAAGCCAATGGTTTCTGGTTAAAATTTTGGCTAAGCCAATGGAATTCGCATTTGTCGACCGAAAAACCCGTCGGCCTGGGCTGAAGGCGATTGAATGGACGAGTCCTGAAGCTGTGGATGCTGGAGGTTTCTACTGAATGGGGATTTAGTGATATGATGAGTATAATGGATGTGATGGATATAATATGATGGATAACAATGTCAAATCACGGCCAATCTTAGATACCCTGCAAAAAATGACCAATTCTTAGTTGGCGAATGTAGATATTCCTATTGAAATCGCAAAATATTCAAGGATTAAACTACCCAGGTCACACCGTGTCGGGTGGCCTGTGGGCGGCGGCGTCAGCGTCAGGACGCTAATATCCCACCCCACCCCACCCCAACGTGCTGTCAACGTAGCATCATGTTGCATCATCAAGGTCGTCCTAGTTGGTGGAACATGGGTTGACAAGGTAGTATCAAGGACGTGGTCGTCAGGACGTTAATATCCCACCCCACCCCACCCCATATATAGAAAAAAACGCACGGCGTGAGCAACTACCCATCCAAGGTTGACCTGGAAATGACTGAAGTAGCAACAATTGGGATGTATATACTGTACAACAATTGGTTTATGATAGCTAAGTTGGCAAACATACCTCCAATAATTCTTGGGTGTACGGCATATCGAACTAGTATTCATGGGGCTAACATAAACCAACAAACATTGCACCGGGCACCAACTTGTATGGGGATATCATTTATGAATAGGGATATGTTTGGGATATCAAACTCCCATCACTAATGAAAGCAACTATTTTGTGGGGATATAATGAGCATGTCATGGGGATACAATGGGATATCTTTGAGGATATCTTTGAGGATATAGTGGGAATGATGGGGGCGGTTCAAGAACATACCAAGTCGGTGAGGATTTTTTTGTATTCCAGGATGAAAAGTAGAACTGGTTGATCTATATATATACATATATATATAGCCAATATCAACTTCTTGGGCAGCTGAGGCTGCGCTCATGGGTATGACCATGGTGAAATCAACCCCATAAGTTGGGATAGTTTGCCCCTAAAACTATCGTGAGAAATATCCACTTAAAAAACTCGAACCGCACTTCCAAGTTGGCGGCTTCAAACATACAAACCAAACATATGTGTATATATATATATGCTTATATCTATTTATATATATATATATATATGTGTGTGTGTTGCGGTAAACCCAATGTCATAAGCCATCCCCAACCAAAATCACCATCGTTATGGGTGCGATTGAAACCATCCCCAAATGCTAGTTGTTTCAAAAAAACTCTGGGGATCCTTCTGGACTATCAGAGACTATCACGAATCGTTCCCCCTAGTAACTCAGGGCACCCCCAAGTTCGAAGGAACCCAGGGCCCAACTGCCCCGATCAATTACGGTAATCTACTGTATATACATTCTTTGATAGTTCATTCATGAATGGTCTGTATCTGTATAAGTGTACCATAATGTATGTATGTCTGCCTGCCTGCCTGTCAGTCTGTCTGTCAGTCTGTGTGTATGTGAGTATGTGTGTGCGTGCGTATATGTATGTGTGTGTATGTGTCTGTGTGTATGCGTGTGTATGTGTGTGTGTATGCGTGTGTATGTGTGTGTGTATGTGTGTGTGTGTATGTGTGTGTGTGTCTGTGTATATGTGTGTGTGTGCGTATGTGTGTGTGTCTATGTGTCTGTATGTATGTATGTCTGTCTGAATGTATGTATGTATGCATGTATGCATGCATCATGCATGCATGCATGCATGCAGGTAGATAGGTCGGTAGGTAGGTAGGTAGGTAGGTAGGTAGGTAAATATATACACAATACGCATATGTGTTTTAATACACACATGTGACATATGTGTATATAGACGTATGTACAACATATACCAACATACTATAGAGACAGAGATGGTGAATCATCAGATCCGCCTGCGTGTGACTGGAGGTCTCTTGGCTTGGCGCGGAAGGTGCTGGCAGCTCCTCGACGGCAAAAACCACGGGGATTATGATGACTAACCCAATGATTTAATGATGATTTATGTCTATATATATATATACATGTGGGTAAAACAATACTAAACCATCCCCCAAATCACCATTAATAGAGGGTATGTGTACCATTCCCACATGGGTGGGTTATGGCATTGTTGTACCCACATTACATATATTCATTTCAATAATTCGTATAATAGATGGTTAAAATATGGTCCTTCAAATCATGGACGATTGTTTAATGATATGTTTTAAATGACGCTTCATGAGGAATATGAGAGAGATTCCCCATCTATAGATGTTAGTCCCCACTATCCCATCCATAAGGCGCTATGTTTATTATCCCCATTATCATCATAACATAGATACTCAGCTTCCAGTTATGGATTTAGGGTACCAGACCCAGGTGATGAAAAACAAGGGAATCGGCTGACTCGCCGCCTTGCAACTGTTGACATCTTTTTATTCTTAATTCTCAAGATGAAATGCTGAAAACCCAGTGTTTTTTTACATGGTTCATCTTTCGAAGTCATTTAGAGAGTATCATTTTGTACTGCGTGGGCCAATCAAAATGAAGGAACTGGTATAAATTGCAAGCGAAACTATCATTTTTTGATCACATTGGGAAAAAAACTTTGGAAGTGCCTGTTGATCTAACAAATGACATGCCCAAACGGCTTAGAAGAATCTTTTCTCAACTCTGCCACAAGCATTCGGGAAGCTCTTCCGAGATGGAACTTGTGATGGAAGCATTATGCCTCCACTGGAAGGTATGTTCAAGCGTGGCAACTTACAGAAACATCAAATCAAACACATGCTTGCGTACGTTAAAAACATGTGCAGGCGTAGCAACATATCAAGCAGATGCTAGTGTACGTTAAAAACATGTGCAAGCGTAGCAACATATTCTCTTACCGTAGCATGCCAAAGACGCTATTAGCCCCACCTCACCCCACCCCATCTCTAACATAGCATCATGTAGGTGTGCAAGTGCCAAGGGACATTATGAGCCCCACCCCACCCCACCCCATCTCTAACATTGCATCATGTAGGGTCATGTTGGTGTGCAAGTGCCAAGGGACGTTCTTAGCCCCACCCCACCCCACCGTACCATGACCGAATCCTACCTTGCACAACATCGAAGTATACAGTATACTATAGCAAAAATTGACAACCCTTCTGGGGCGGCGAGTCAGCCGATAGCCAAAAACAAGAGGTTCGCCCGAACAGTGCGACACACGCACCCCAAAACTGGCCATGAAAATATAGGGAAATGGATGGAAAATTGATGGATGTGGTATGTTCCATAAATGGGGGTACCCCAAAATGGATGGTTTATGATGGAAAATCTCAGATCTCATTAAAATGGATGATTTAGGGGTTACCCCCATTTTAGGAAACCCCCATGTGTGTCCCTGATTTTTCTAAACACAAAACCCTTTTTTGTGCCATGGTCAGAACAAGGAGCGCATAAATCCCTATTGAAATTTTGATGACCATCCCCAAAAAAATCATGGGCTAATCTAATCCAACTAACTTGAACATAGCCCAGATTTGTTTAATTGTCTTGACATGTTTTGACTAGCCACATCAGCGGCCAAAATTCGCGCCTCATTCAAATAGTGCCGGCAACTTTCACCGACCTGGCCAAGTCTAGAGAACAAGTGGGTCGGGATCAAGCTTCAACCCCAAAAAATCATGGGAAAACTGCTGAAAGCACCTTCAAATGCTACCAAAAAAATGGCATGCGATGTGAATTGGGTGTGCTTGAAAATTGGGTCTACCCCCATTTTAGGCCATAATCATGGGGATACGTATGATCAACATTCATTTTTGGGGGGAGCCATATTTTCAGACAAACCCAACTACTGTTGTGGTTGGGAACAACTACCAAGTGGTACATGAGTCGGGACCAATGGCTGGTCATTTAAGGGCCATTTAGCATGATAATCACACATGGCAATGGAAAATCCCCTATCCATTGTTGTTTTTGTTGATGGGAAAATCTGTAAAACCCTGGACTTTCCAGCAAGCCGGCCGGAGCTGAGGGTAGGACTCAGAATGAGCCAGTGACTCATTTAGCATTTTGTGATCCAAGCCGGTGCACTGTGAGCCAATCCCATCAGTACTCCATCACTACTTCAGTGTGTTGAAAATGGCCATGGGGTGAAGTAATCCAATCCCCCTTCATATTTTATCGACCCCGCATGGTTCTAAAGAATTCTAAAGATATGTAAAGTAAACCATTAAACCATGAAATGAAGTTTCTTTTCTTGATATTAATCCTGCGCAGGTTGTTTCTGTAGCTACTTCTCTACTTTTTTAGATAGGAAAAAATGATGCTAAAAGATCTTGGATGGCAGGTTTTAATATGAACGGGCGAAGGGATCAACAAATTTTCAGATGGACAAGCTGTCAATGGGAATTTCAGGATCCTAAAATGGTCCGTGACGGTACCATGTTCCAGGCCATATTTCGTGGGGATATTCCTGTGCTTAGCCCTTACAAGCTGGCCTGGATTTTTTGTGCTAGGTACCTCCAATTTTCCTCGGTTCCGGAAATGAGCAGTGTTCAAAATCAATCCGTGTATCATTCCATTGAATCCTGGTTGGTTTTTTTCGGCATTTTCCGATTGGATTATTAGAATCCCCAATCTGGTTGGTGGTATACCTACCCCTCTGAAAAATATGAGTTCGTCAGTTGGGATTATGACATTCCCAATATATGGAAAAATAAACAATGTTCCAAACCACCAACCAGATTGGGTAGTATAATCCCCTACAATCATCAACCAACAGGGCTTTTGAACACTGCTCAAATGGCCATTGAATCTGCACTGCTTCACGGCACCTTGGGTATGGATTGCACGCACCCCAATCCGCCAAAGCTCCCAGAGGTGTAACCTGCAACGTCGTCCTGCGCAAGATCCCATAAGCCGCTAAGCCATTTGTAACGCCGAACTCAAAACTTATGATTTTTTCTGAACCTTAATGGACCTTTATGAACTTTCTAAGCCATGTGTAAGCCATTTTTTGGCTAAACATAGAGAAACAAATGATAGACATCGGGATGAGCAGCTCAAAAGATATGTGGCGCAAACTTTGCGTGGCATGCCAGGCTGGGCAACTACTAGAGCCAAAATTTGATCGATCCGAATCTGGGGTGTAAAATTCGTTACAGGATGGTGCCCCCCAGTGACGTGAACCTTGGTTTGTACACCCCATGAATACCATAGCTATCTAGTTCGTTATGTCGGGGTGAGGTTTATTAAGAAACCGCCAATCCAAAGGATCAGATGGTGCCAATGAAGGCCGCAGTGCAACGCACTGATTTTGACATGGACGCGCGCCAGGATGACTCAAGGCGGCTCTTTGATCTCCTCCTTGTCCTCCGGCTGAGGGATGCGCTTGTGGAGGTACTCCATGACCATCTCCTGACGAATTGAGCTGATAGTCATAAACAGCGCAATCATCAGTCTTCGCCATGATCTCTGTGCCTTCTCCGCCTTTCGACCACCAGCCGGGCTCTCCTCCAAGTTGGCATAAGTCTTGCGCAGGCGGTGCATTCCGGCGAGCACAGAGACACAAAATGCTCGGGATCAACTTCTTGAGCATCTGTGCAGGCTTCGAGGTAGGCGAAGCATTGGATGAAGTGGCAACAAAACGAAGAAATTGGAGAATGCTGAAAACGCTCAAAAACATTGGATTCTCAAATCGCACTGCCTTCCCAAAATTCTGTTTGTCGACACTTGACTGCACTGGTTCATGAAGTTGTAAACCAAAAGTTGGAGATTGATCATGAAATTCCACCAAAATGTCATCATCACGACTCAAATCAAAATGTTGCACTCTGTGCCCTGCATCGGTGGTTCCCAATGGCACCTGCAATTGCTGTTGGCTGCTGACGGCTGGCATTGGTGAAGCCTGCAGTGAACCATCGTGCACGGAGAAAACAGCTGTTGGGTAGAAGATGATGAAGGTGGGGTACATGAAACTGGAGGGAACTCAACATCATGGATGATGTTAAATTGGTTCAAAGAGCATTCATCGCAAACTGCGGTCTGTGATGTCAAAGTGGCTGACCCATCATGCTGCGGTCCATTTTGACTGCGGCTGTTCCACTGTCGATTGGCAATGTTTGCCCATGACGATGAGGGTCTTGTTGACCCAGAAGACGATGAAGCGGTTGAAACAAGGCTATTGAAGGCCATCCGGCAAGTGTCATCTGCTGGCATCGAAATCCCTTGAGTTCCATCTTGTGGCACAGGAACATGTGCAGCTGAAGCAAAGATCACTGATCCACTCCAAGGCCCCTCCAAACTGCGAGCTCCAGAGGAATGTTGCCAAAGATCTCGGATGACCAAATGGCGACCATTTCGAAGGTAAGCATGCGTCACCCTCTGAGGTTCCAGTGCTGATGGATCTTGTATTCCACATTCAATAGGCATCACCATAGACCAAGGCTGGGCTGGCAGGTCTTTCAAATGGTGAAGTGTGTCGCCCACCATCAACCAAACCTTCACGATCTTTTGCTCCACGTCAGCTGCATAGGCAATGGCTTGTTACGGCAGTAGAAAAGGATCAACATCTGGATCTCTGCGAAGGTCTCGGGGCAAATCCCAACCTTCATCAGCAAACTCCATGATGTTGATAGCCCTGTGCTTGGTCGGCAATCGCCGCATGTCTGTGGATCCTCCATTTTCCAAAATGAGTTGGTTGTGCTTGCAATCTACCATGGCTCCTACGCTCTCCAGCCAACTGATGGGTAACATGGGTGGTGTTTGGTGATCAGCTCCATCTTGCAAAACAGTGAAATGAAGTGCCCCATTAGTTTTGGCCACTCCAATTGGAACATGAGCTGTCCCCTTCACCTTTGCCGCACCTCCAATGCCACCAGCTCCAGGAAGAGGTCCATGTTGTTGCCAAAGCACACAAAGTCCTTTCTGAGCCAACTCATTCTCCAAGCGTTCCATCGCTCGATGTCCAATCACTGCCTCCTCTGCCGCGGTGTCAACCAAAGCTTCGAAAGGTTGGCATTGGACTGCATGGAAAATCATCACTCTGCATGGCACTGATTCATCATCCAACCGGGCTGCCTGGGAGGCAAACATGAAAACTTGTGGTCCCGTTGAAGTCATCAAAAACTGTTTGCGCGGGGCCATAGTTGACAAGCCACCCTTTTGTTTGCCATCTTGTTTCAAAGGACAGTCTTTGGAGATATGGCCCAACTCATCGCAGTTGAAACACCTGGTTCTTGAAATCAAATCATCTTCATATGACTTCACAACTTTGGAGCCCTTGTTGAATTTGCCCTTTCCCTTGCCAACATGGTAGGGTTTGTAGGAACCTTTCCCCTTGGTTTTCCACCACCATCTCTGCCTCTTTTCACAAAGCCTCGCTCATTGCGACGTTTTTGCAGTTCACGTCGAACATCTCGGTAAGCAGAATGGTATTCCATGATTTCCATTGACTCCTGTTCAGAAAAGTCCTTGTCCTCGAAGTAGATGAAAGGATTGCCCTGCTCATCCTGTGAAGACACTCATCATCTGTATCGCCCTCCACATGATTCTCGTCATATTCATGGGCCTCCCCATCTACCTGAGCATCATTGGAGTCATGGAAGGTGGCATAGTTCTTGATAGACCCTTGAGCTCTATTGAGCATCTCCGGACGGTCCAAAGTTCTCAACAAATTAGCAATATCCTCAAACGTCCGCAAAATGGGAGATCGCAGCATCAAAAGCTCCCTTTGCAAATCGTTCACGTTGCTATGTTTCAAAAGCACCCGTCCAGCTAAACGTTCACTAATCTTCTCGCCCATCTGCATCTCCATCTCCTGCAATGAAATCTGTTTTGCGGCAACATATGAGGTGAAGGTTTCAGACTTCTGCCTTTCACCCTCATACAGAAACCTGTCAGAATGGCTGAATAGCCCTGAGGTGAAAGCAACACCTGCGTAGGGACAGTGTCTGCTATCCTTCTCGGCTGAGAGTTCTCCTGAAAACTTTGCAGCAAACGGATTCCCCTTTTGTTCATTGGCAGGGTCGTCTCAAATTCCCACAAAGCTAAAACTTTGAGCCACGAGCGCAGTGTTTCCGCATTTCCATTCCACGTCGGAATTGGTTTCTTCTCTCCAAGCTGATGCAGAGCGCTAGCAATGGCAGTGTTTGTAGGCTGGCCGTCAGGCCCCAGCTCCCCAAAGGTATTTCCACTTGGTGGAAAAGGTCGTGCACCCCCAAGCAAATCAAAAGCTGAGCTCTTCGGTCGATTATCACCACCCATAGGCTGTCCAGTAGCATTGCCTAAAGCAGAAGCGAATGAAGCAGCATTGAATCCAGTTGGAATACTTGGTTGTCCAGTCTGAACTCCAGGGTGGCCATATTGCATCGCCTGCATCGGATTGTGTTGGTTCCCAAAACTTAAACCAGCAGGTCGAGAGGACGAAGAGCACGGAATTGAAAAACCTGGGTTAAACATAGTTGAAGCCTGGCTGATGCATCGGCATTGGCAGCACTTGGAATTGTAGCTCCAGTGGGTTGACCAGCGAAGTTTCCAGACATACGTTGCCGATACTCAGCCCAAGGGTCACTCATCTGTCGCAACCACGCTCCGCTCACCACTGTCGGGGTGAGGTTTATTAAGAAATCGCCAATCCAAAGGATCAGATGGTGCCAATGAAGGCCGCAGTGCAACGCACTGATCTTGACATGGATGCGCGCCAGGATGACTCAAGGCCTATGAGAAACAACGGCAGCGGAAGGAAATCAAATGAATCAAATTTGACTCAACTGTTCCTGCATGTCATCAGTTATATCAACTTATATCTACCATAAACATCCATAAACCAGAGTTAATTCAGCCACAAACATCAACCAACTGCGAGCTCGACTGGGGGGCCCATCCTGTATGATATCTGTATGGTAAACTAACGTTGAACTAGCTCCCGAGCCGCCTCTACCCTCACCAGGGGCTCCGACCTTGATGGCAAACAGCCCGATGGTGGGGACTTAAGGGAAAGAAAAACATCCCAAATGGAGAATTCAAAAAGGATTCAGATCGCAAAAATACCTTTTGCCTGGCAAGGTGATATCAAAAACTCTGATGTTTGATGATATTAGACCCAATTTATTTTCTAAAAGGACAATTTGCAGACTAGATATGAACCTCCTGGCCACAAAAATCCGACAACACCGCAACGCTTGGCGCTTGGGGACAAGACTAAGCATCTGAAAAATCTTGAAAAAGTGCATCTATGAATCATCTATGTGCATCTTCTCTCCACCTTTTTCAGCCCAAGCTTCCGAGGATCAGCTGCCTTTGGATACACCGCATGGCTTGAGCTCATGAAGCCATGATTCGGCCCGACGGCTGGGGGGGCTGTCCTGATCAAGGGATTCGGTTTGTGTTTTCCTTGGGTCGCCCTTAATGGGTAAACATCACCCAAGATCCAACATTGGAAAACAACATGAAAACATCTCTGGTTTTTCTGACCATCGCATCCCGAAAAAAAAATCATGTGACTATGGTGACCATGTGAATGCTAACAGATTTCATTAAATTCATTAACAGCTAACATCCCTGGATCAAGAACCCTAACATCATGGAACGATCGATTTTGATGAACAGCGAGGGCTACGCTGGAAGCTTGAGAAAGGATGCTGCCACACTCAACGGTGACGCCGGCCCTTCGGGATGCCGCGACGTAACGTCTCGCTCGCCCCTTTTGACAGTCGCGGTGCCGCCCAGTACGCCAGCTGCAAGTTTGAGAGTCTGAGAATGTGCAGAACATACGCTGCCAATAGGAAATCTCCATGTGAGGTTGAAATCCCAGCCCTTTTTGCTCGGTCTGTGGTTCATGATATCCCAAATGGTGCCTATAACTGAACCAAATCTGACCAGAAGATAGTTAGAAGCCAATCATAGACCGTCGGGGATGGTTCACTCGAAAAAGGCCCGGTCCAGGATTGCCTGGTGATGCACATCGGAATAGGCGCATGTATGTAGCATGGATCTGTAACCATCGCAAATGGTGGATATGATCGGGATATAGGAGAGATATCACCAACAAAATAACAAGTGATATGGACTGAAACAGTGGATTCTGGCTAAATTGTAATAATTCATTCACTAAGCATCACTAAGCTGTACAAATAGATTAAATGTTGGGCTATTGGAAGATGATTCCCCGCAATCTAACCATCACTCCAGTGACGTCATGACATGGGGTAATCATTATTATTAATTCATCCAGAAAATATTGTGGGCGTGAAGACTGTTCGAAATTTCACAGTTTGCCGTGGCCCATTTAGTTCGATTACCTATTCATTTACGATAGCAAATTGTTTATTACATCAATTGTCAAGGTGCAATGTTTTATTTGGTACCCTGCGTCACTAAACTATATACAAATACATTTGTATGTATAGCAATAAGTACAGAAATATGTGTATGTACTAATATATATATATATATATATATTTATTTATTTATTTACATAAAATATTATAAACATGTATATATATATATATATATGTGATATCATATTATATATATATATCATATATTCATATATATATATATACATACATCATTATACATCCTGTACAGTAATATTTAGCGGTAAAATATGTGTAGTATACAGCTCACTTTCCGGTGCCTCAGGTGATTCCTCTTGAGACAGCTTCTCAGCCAGCTGACGCACCACCTGGATGTGTTCACCATGACAATGGGGAGTTTATGGGAGTTTACTGACAGAATTTATGGATAAAGAACGCAATTTGGCCAGGGAAAAAGAAGTTCATCAACAACACCAGGATTTCACCAAGGGGAATGAAGCAAACAATCGTTTTAATCAAGGGATGTCGGGGAGTGTGTGTTTTTTGAACAAAATACGTCCAAACACACATATGTTTTTTGCAAGTGGAAAAGATTGGTGGAGCAACAGACCAAAAACCCAAAAGCCCACTTTTGTGGGCCATGTTTCTACCACCCAAGGTAGAATTCATATGTCAATATACCATATGTTTACACAGTCACAATTGTTTTCATGGATTGTAGAATTTGGGGTCCTGGTGGTGTGCCTTTCTGGTGCCTTAAAAAAAGGGTGGCCTCCAGTTTTGATGCACAAATGAGCACGGACCACGAGAGGTAGATAGTTTCCTGAGTTTTAGAATCCGTAGCCGGCTAAGTTTGCCGACTATATCGTTCGTTCAATTTTTTTCCAGCAGTTTGCCTCCATTCAAACAAGTGCCATGTCAAATAGAATTGGCTCAAGGGAAATGTCCATTGGAACCCTTCTTTTTTTTGATGGTAAAATATCCAAAAACAAACAGGGAAAAAAACATCGACCAGCGAACAGGTCCAGCCAGCAGTATCCATTGCCTCTGCCTCATCCTCTTCTTCTTCCATCTCTACCTGGCTGGTAATGCTACGGTGACCCCAATAAGGGGATCCAAGAGGTTGCATCGGAGGCTCCTTCAAATGCTGCGCGTTCTGACACCATGATGTTCTGTGCGCAAATGGTTCGTTATTGCCGCTATTTCCTTGATGATCCTCGATGGGGTCGATCATTCTGGGTCTATCCATTTTGGCTCAGCCACGCCCAGTGGGGCCTCGTATCTGGTAGACGGCATGCTGTAGTCCGCTGCCGACTCCTTCAAAGCATCAAGCTGTCGGACACGGGTCAAAATTAGGTACCCCTCTGATCATTTAACATGGCGTCAAAACACCATCTTTAGCAGCTAAATGCCTATCAAAATAGCGGGTCTTCCCATATTTTCCCATCTATTCCCGACATCTTCCTATGATCTTCCCATTAGAAGCTCCATGTTTGATGAGGATTCCCCGGCCATCCAAACACCACGGGCCATCCTTTCGATAGGACGAATAGGCTGGGCCATAACCATGGACTGTGCCGTAGGCAGACAGCTGACCTGCCGGATCTTGGGATTCAACTTGATTCAACCAACAATTTTCTGGGTGTAAAATGACCGATTTTGACCATGAAAAATGCTGAGAAATCACCAGATTGAATCAAAAATATGGGGGATAGGATTGGGATAGGATTGGGGGATTGTGATATTTTTATGGGGAAATGATGGTTTTTCATGGGAAAAAAAACAAACAAAAAGCACCTGGTGGATTTTTCAGCGCATCATGCGCATCATGGCGGTGGTTCGTCCCAGTGGATCCATGGCCCACACAAAGCCACAGATCCTAACATCGCCAAGGGATGTAGGATAAAAATTAATGGGGATAGAATGGGATGTGTATAAAAATTAATGGGGATAGAATGGGATGTGTACATTACATATATATATATATATATTATATATATATTATATAATATATATATATAATATATATATATATGTGTATATATGTATATATATATATATGTATGTATATATATATGTATGTATATATATATATATATCTTCGACCATGAATGAACCAGAGATATTTGGGATTATTTGAGGCATCTGAGAATCGAGGATAAGCCCTTAAAGTGGCAATGTTTTAATAGGGAAAATAGGGAAAATGATGATGAACTCGTGGATTTGGTATATACGAAACAAAAATGCTGGGCCTTGTCACCACAAATGGCTGGTCATAGCTGTCCAAGACTTTTTCAGCTTGCAACTGCGCAGGATTTTTGCCGCTCTTCAACTTTGTCAGGAAATGTGTTTTACACATCAACCCAAACATCTCAATCTGGTTCATCAAATTGCTTGGGTGAAACTGCTTATATTCAAAATCATGGATTACCCACCGGTAAACTAACATAGCGACAATGACCCATTTAGTTCGATGATTTACCTACTCAAAAATGGTGATTTTCCCTGGCAAAACTGTTAGTTTACCATAGCGGCTATGGATACTCCATTTTCTTGCTTCTGACATTGCTTTACCAACATTATACCCAAATTAAGTTAACAATGGATTAAGCCATTACCCTCCAATAAACTAACATAGCTATTGAACATGGTCTATTTATGGTTGATTTACCCATTGGAAAGGGTGGTTTCCCATAGTTTTTTGTATGTTTACCAGGCCGGGTAAATGATGATTAAACTATCCAAACTTGCACACTTCATCTGTTGGTGTTAGCTTCCTCCACCTGTTGCCACCGGCCTACGTGATTCCCCTGGCTCAACGGAAGTTGCGCCTTGTGCAACGGACCCAAAAAACATGTTGGAAAAGTGGATGAAACTGGAATCAAATTGGAAAAAATTGGAAATGGGAAATTTTGACAAAAAATGGAATAAAATGATAACTGAGAAAGTATGAGAAAGTGAGATTTTTCGAAACTGGACTACCCACCCTGACCATCTCACTGCCCAGTTCGTACGCTTTGGAATTCTGTGAACGACAAAACTGGATGCGGGCATCCACATCCCAGCAGAGCAACAGGTGTGCACAGTCAATTGTTGATGTTGTTGATGTTGTTGATGTTGTTGATGTTAGTTCCTGTAGTTTTAGTTTGAATTACCAGCAATTTTGAAGGGAATCGACTCCAGAGTTCTTTTTCGTTGCTGCCTGAAATCCGAGCAACTCGTGCAGTGAATTGGCATTGATGTAGCAGTGATTTGGCTATGGATGAACATCCCATCAGACCCATCACATGTGTTGGCAGTGTTGTCAGATGGCTATGGATCAATACCTATACATACCATTTTTAGTGGGTTATTCACATCCATAAATCCCAGCTATTTTGATGTGAACAAAAAAGGGGTACTATTGGTTTTGACACACTGCCAGATGTCAGTTTTTTTGGTGCTGCCCATGCCACATCCCCAGGTCACCACGGTCACCACTTTCCACGGTCAGGGGATCCACGCATCGTCCATGAATTTGCTGCGGATGCCACTCTGTACCTTGCGCCGAATCCTTGGAAGACGGTGGAACAACGACGTCCCAGCTGCTGTAGATCGAACCATGGGACATCAAAATCCCTCGTGGAAAAGTTCCCAGCTAGTCATGTTTGATTACCAGCGGGTAAGTTGGTAAGATATCCCATTACACATACATATGTATATACAAATATGTATGTGTATAAATATATATATATATATATATATATGTATATATATATATATATGTATATGTGTATATGTATATATGTATATATGTATATATGTATATATGTATATATGTGTATATGTATATGTATATGTATATGTATATATATAATACTCTATATTATATATATATTATATTAGTATTTCCATTAAATCCCATGAAACATCCTACCGCGCGTTGAGCCTCCCCACGCCGTCCGATTGAGTTCCTGGGCCCAAGGAGGTGACCGTTGTGTGAGGGACCCCCTCGCTGGATGGTTTTTCAACGGACTTAGGAAACCTCCATATACCCTCTGGTAAACTACCATAGCTATGGAAAAATCACCATTTTTAATGGGTAAATCCACTATTAATGGCCATGTTCAATAGCTATCTTAGTTTACCAGAGGGTATCTATCTATCGATCCATCCATCCATACATCCATCCATCCAGACATCAATATGTCACATATGTCCTATCTATTTGTGCTTTCTATCTATTTATGTTTTTTTTTTCTACGTACCCTCTGGTAAATTGACATAGACCCTGGCAGATAGGGGTTGGAAGACTAGTTTCCATTAAAAATTGGTGACTTTCAGGGTCTATGTTAATTTACCAGAGGGTATATCATCGTATAGCTGTCGTAGCTGTAGCTCCTCCACCCATCGAAATCTGCCAAAATCTTGGGCCTCATCCCACTGGTCCAAGCCATAGTGCACCCCAAGGCCTGGCTGAATTCCATCGTTGTTAGCTGGAAAAGAAAAAAAAACTCTTCAAAACATCAAACATGGGTGAATTTGAGATGATTTAATATGATTTAATATGATTTGATATGGTTCAATATGGTTTAATGTGGTTTAATGTGGTTTAATATGATTTAATATGCTTTAATATGGTTTAATGTGGTTTAATGTGGTTTAATGTGGTTTAATATGATTTAATATGATTTAATATGGTTTAATGTGGTTTAATGTGGTTTAATGTGGTTTAATATGATTTAATGTGGTTTAATATGGTTTAATGTGATTTAATATGGTTTAATGTGGTTTAATATGGTTTAATGTGATTTAATATGGTTTAATGTGGTTTAATATGGTTTAATATGGTTTAATGTGGTTTAATATGGTTTAATATGGTTTAATGTGGTTTAATATGGTTTAATATGGTTTGATATGATTTAATATGGTTTAATGTGGTTTAATATGGTTTGATATGATTTAATATGGTTTAATGTGGTTTAATATGGTTTAATATGGTTTGATATGG
>Ga0126342_10010424_pt1 | contig 16620 bp, 14 predicted proteins | sample Cyp1metagenome_FD_92528 | JGI IMG/M metagenome (GOLD analysis project Ga0126342, IMG submission 92528) | Coral microbial communities from Lord Howe Island, Old Settlement Bay, Australia - Cyphastrea 1 metagenome | ecosystem: Host-associated > Invertebrates > Cnidaria > Coral ... | reverse complement strand
TACATTACATACATTACATACATTACATACATTACATACATTACATACATTACATACATTACATACATTACATACATACATACATACATACATACATACATACATACATACATACATACATACCGTACATACCGTACATACCGTACATACCGTACATACCGTACATACCGTACATACCGTACATACCATACATACCATACATACCATACATACCGTACATACCATACATTACATTACATGACATGACATGATATGACATTACATAACATTACATAACATTACATTACATTACATTACATACATCCATCTATGCATGCATACATACGCATGTACGTACGTACGTACGTACGTACATCATACATCATACGTACATATGTATGTAATATCTATCTGTGTGTGTGTCATTGACACAAGCACTGATTCTGATTCAACGGAGTTATAAAAGCCATATGGCCATAGGTCGTCTTAGTCGTCTTGCCCTGTCCCTGCAGCTTCGGTCCTCATCAGTGATGGCGGCAAAGGCACAGCTTGACGCATAGAGCCTATGGGCATTCACCGTCCTGTCACACGTGTGGTGACTTTGCAAGTCCACCAACTTTGCCAAAGGAGTCCAAGCTTCAGAAATCTTACCCAAGCACAAACAGATACAAGCATGACAAGATTGATATTGAGAACCCCTTCTGAATTGGGTGATTATACAAACATACTAATTAGCAATCAAACATCAAACTTGTCTCAAGACTGTGGAGATCTGGGAAAAAGATCTGGGAAAAAGATCAGCCAAGCCCAGTCCAAATGCCTGTTGAGAGGGCTGGAACCTAGACAATCAGGATGTCCCCATGTGGCCACTGCACCATCATGTTTTAGCGCAGCAAATGCCCCACACTTTCGGTGCCCGCAAAGCACAGATCCTGATGCGGCAGGATGTTGCAGCGATATTTTGAATTGGGTCCCTTGAGAGAAAAGGGGCTTGGCGTCCAGAATTGTAGATTGACTTGTCATCTGATTTGTCTAGCTAGATCGCAATCAATCGCTCTGAATCACAATCATGGGCGACTTTGGGAAGCTGCTGGACACCTCGACGGGCTCTGAGTTTTGCAGGAATTGCACGATTGGTCACAGGATGTCAGAATATGTCAGAAGTCTTCTTGAATCTTCCTGCCATTGCCAACTCATGCCAACTCCCACCATACCCCACCATGGCCCACCTGGCTGTCTCACCAAAGCATTCACAACGCTACCATCTTCCAAGCCAAGCTCCTGCCACTTGACGCTTGTGAAAGGAGTGCTAAATAACAAGAGGTAACGGGAGGAAGAGGGAAGGAGACAAAACATGACAAAACCAAATTATACAATAAGTAGCAACGGCTCATGTTTGAGGAAAAAAAATCAAAGCAAGCATACTGCGTTCTGCTTTCGTTCGTTTGATGCAATCATAATCCGGCCTTTCCCCCATGTAAAATGAAAAAGCTATTGCACCATTGCCCTTTGCAACGGATCCCTGCTCCTCCACCTTCTCACCTCGCAAGAGGCGTCGACCTGACATAAAGAGAACAATCGTTACGCCGCTGCAGGTTGACTGGAGGGTTGACTCATTTTGTGTTCATTTGCAACCTCTCCCAGTCCAGACATGCATTAAAAAGCAGCAATTAAACTTGCAAACCACGACAAGGAGGATGCCCCAAACAAACTTGATCACAACAGCGCAGCTCCGCGTAGTTCTCAGACGGTCACATGGTCAAAAGTCTTTCATTTTGGACGACCGACAATTCTGGCTTGCAGCAAAGTTTACACAATGACGGTTTCCAGGGTCTTGTTTACGTTAAGGTTTAACAAAGATGTTGCTTACGTACGATTCGCTTACGGCAAACGGCTGGCCTATGGTACTTGAGGTGTTTGCACAACGAAAAAACAAGACTGAGCAAAGGAGTGCAAAAGCTTTGGCGGTGCATGTTTAGTAGGCAGAAGATGAACCAGCAGGAGCATCCGAAGAACTATGAAGAACTGCTGCTTTCACTAATGGTGGAGAAATGGAGAAAGAGTCCGAGTCCGAATCCCTTCGTTGTGAGCACGTTGGCGACGCAATTTTGAAGCAGCTTTGCTGAGGTCTTGTGGGCCAGGGGACTGATAAAACAGGTTTTACGGTTTGCTTACACTTCGTATACGCTAGCTGCTAGCTTACAGGAAACTCTCGATTCAACTTTGGAAAGTTGGAATCGATTTTCTACCTTGGAAGGCTGTTCCCCTACAAACGGGCACTGCCCTGTCTGCTGGATCTAAGCCCTGGAACCAGGAACATCAAATAGCTCCAAAACAGATGCTCCTCCCAAAAGAAACGATTGAAATTGAATTCAGTTGGTTGGTGTGCATGTGTCATGTTGCATCGTCACTCACATGATGCATCCTCCGCATATTTATTCGAGCCGCGCGTGACATTACATGAATTCGTCTCACGATTCACGATTCGCTTATGGCACAATGGAAGTTGAAACAACTTTCTGCAAACCTTACGCCAACTATACAAAACCAAGTAAAATGCACATTTAGATGAATTATTTTCCGGCCCAAAACATCCAAAACATGCAAAGGGAACTTTGGAACGCTGTTCGATATTCTCACCCAGTGGGCTCCCGTGTTCGCATGCTGGCCTTGGTACGCAAGTGCTGTGAGGGGCCGTCCAAGCTGTTTGGAAGCTTCGCACATCAACTCTTGGACCGACTGAGATGAAGTTACCTGGCACGTGAGGAAACTGCAAGTTTCCGGATTCCTATCTGGGAGGATCTGCAGGCAAGGGCCGTCGGGTGGGCACAGTTCACAACAGTTTCCATCTTGTTGGTATTATCAAAGTTGCAGGCAAAAGACGTCTTGAATAAAACCTTGATGTGTATGCAGGCGTATGCATGTGGAAGGCTGCCCTGCATTCCCACCATCGAAACATCCTTGCCACGAAATGTTCATCAGCTTTCTCATACTCGATTTCTCATTGGCATTGTCTCCTTCTCAACCCTATGTGCCGCGCTACTCGGCTTCTCAGACTCTCTGCATGCCTGTATCTACCTGTTAGAATCTAACTGTAGCCTGGAATTCATGTGAGCACTCACGTGTGTTCACATCTTCATGCCAATAGGACACCCCTGGTTCGGGCCATCCAGTAGCACCTCCAAATCGGCAAGTTGGCCGCTCATGAGACATATGCTGACAGTGAAGGACATGATGCCCACGGTAAAATAGCACAAACTGAGGAAGGCAGCTGCGCAGGCACCAAGAACAAATCACAATGTGCTCAGTGCTTCAGCGATTCAGTGAAAGCATTCGTGTATAGAATATACTGCAATATAAATGTGCACAAAACTCCGAGGTGCCTGTCACAGCCCAGTCGAGGCTAAATGCTGCGTCATTGATGTGTTCAGGTTTCACAAAAGCAACACTCACAAACTGAGCGGTATTGATGCCTCCTTGAAGACTATGACTTACTCTGGACTGTGGCCAAGATCGCCCACATGTTTGGCAGATTTCGGCATGGCTTGGAGTCCGAACCATCGTACCAGGTAGGCAAATTGTGAGCTGGGCAATGAATGCGACCACGAAGATCACCTCAGAACACTGACCTTCACTGACCTTCGACAGATTCGAACTGTACCCTTCATCATACTTCATCAGACTTCGGATGGGTTTGGAGAAATTACTCGGTGACTTAAAATTCAATTCCGCTGAAGGTTTCCAAGGTGTTCAGGAGGTTTGCAAGGTTCTGCAGCTAGGTCAACTAGGTTAGATTCCCTGCAGCGAGGCTGTTCCACACACCAGGTTTCCAAAGTTCTGAAGACTCAAGTCCTAAACTTTGTCCCCGAAGCGCACGGTTTTGGAGCAGAGAGTCTTGAGGAGGGGTGTGCAATTACAAGCTCCTCAAGAAGAAGGTGAGGTGTTGTCTTTCATGTTCCCTTTTCCCTTCCAGGTTATTGGAAATCTTCACTAGTGATGGGCACAAACGGTGTGCTTGGAATTCCGCTCCTCAAAAAAAAACAACTGGTTTTATACCAGTAGTACCCATTGCCACTGATGAATGAAGAATTGTCCAACCTCCCACCCCACAGCTTGCACCGGTTGTTTCGGTCGGTGCTGCAGCCTGTCTGTGGCTGCTGGTTCGGACTTGGAACAAAGCTGCCAGGCCAATGGCATATCCACTGACCCAACAGCCATCTGCACATTCATCCTCCACCCAAACTTCACCCAATTGAGTGGGCGGGTGTGAATCAAAAACATCGTTGTGCCACTGCTGGGGGAATCTTGAGCCAAAATGGCACCCCAGTAGTGGCACTTCTTGTCAGTTTGAAAATGTTCCATTTCATGCAGGGCAACCGCTGCCACTGATGGATGAAGAATGGTCCAACCTCCCAGCCCACAGCTTGCACCGGTTGTTTTGGTCGGTGCTGCAGCCTGTCTGTGGCTGCTGGTTCAGATCTGGAACAAAGCTGCCAGGCCAATGGCATATCCACTGACCCAACAGCCATCTGCACATTCATCCTCCACCCAAACTTCACCCAATTGGGTGGGCGGTTGCGAATCAAAAACATCATTGTGCCACTGCTGGGGGAATCTTGAGCCAAAATGGCACCCCAGTAGTGGCACTTCTTGTCAGTTTGAAAATGTTCTATTTTCATGCAGGGCAACCGCTGCCACTGATGGATGAAGAATGGTCCAACCTCCCACCCCACAGCTTGCACCGGTTGCTATGGTCGGTGCTGCAGCCTGTCTGTGCCTGCTGGTTCAGCCTTGGAACAAAGCTGTCAGGCCAATGGCATATCCACTGACCCAACAGCCATCTGCACATTCATCCTCCTTGCGTTTGCGCAGATGTTATGCATTTTTGGCAAGATAGCTTCGTGCCGTCTTCAATCGAAAACTCATAATCTGAATTGTAGTAGTTCCAGCCACAAGCCGTCTTCCGCATGAATGATGGGGCACAAAGGAAGACCTTGCTGTTGCGATGAACCACTTGTGCCCTGTTGGACTTCACCAGATGGGAGGAACTTGGTGTAGCCATTGAATTTCGATTCCAGAAGTTGGACCTTCTTGTTGGGCTCTTCGGGTTAGGCCTTCGAGCCGTCCATAAACGAACCGATTTCTGCGCGGAGCTTCCCCACCAGTTGGACTGATGTTGGGTGCTCGGACGGCTTGGGGCATCATTTCTCTGAGCCTCCGAAAAGCTTCTTGTCCGCATTCAAAGGGATGGACTGGAGAGCTTCCTTCGCGTACTCCAAGATGACATTGATTTTCCACCTGCCCAAGAATGCTACTTGGCTGACAGACCATCCACCACGGATATACTGCAAGGCACCAGATCTGCGAGTGAAATGGCCAGTGCTGTTCTTACCAAACAGTTCTTTCCAATCAGCTACCAATTGTGCTTTGGTCGCCGCCGTACCTTCGATGCAGACAGAGAGTGAAGCACCTCCGTTACATGTAGACAAGCATGATTGACCAACACTTCCAGGACAGCATAAGGGCAAGAAATGTCACATGCACCAGAGCAAAAACATTGGAGTGTCCTGGAAATGGTCGCGCCTTCTTGGTCCATCTTTGATTCCTGCCACATGAGTGTGACCAACCGGCTTTTGTCGTCAAAGACCGCATTCTTTGCAGTCAGTGCCGCTATCTCAATCTCTCTCATCACCCAATGAACCCCGCAAGCGAAAAGATGCGCTGCAAGTTTCACTTTTCCTGTGGTGCTTCCTTCGTCAGGTAGAAGGGGCCGAGCTTTCCAAATTTCTTCTGGCACCTCTGGAGCTTTCTTTGCAGGTCCCATGCCCCTCTTGACCGCCTCCGTGCAGGGTTTGAAATGCCTGTCAGAAGGCTGGACCAAGGCCAGCCTCTCTCGATGTGAAACAGTTTGGCTTCGGCTAGATGTGTGCGTGTGTGCGCTGACTTGTAGCCCGACGTCCTCAACGCACCTGCCAAGGCTTGGAGTTTTTCCGGTGTGAGGGGCATGGCAGACGTGGGCTGCTTCAGGTATGGCCTTCAAAGCGTGACGTTTTGCCGAACGTGCCACTCGGCTTGAATTTGCGAAGTAGTCTACAGTCGCTTTCCACGCTCTCCATTGCCGCGCGCATAGCCTTTTTGGACTTCATCACGTCAAGCGCCTTCTGCAGGGACGGTTTGGAAGAGTTGTTCTGAAACCCTGTCTTTTGGGGAAGTCTTTCCTACCCTGTGGGCTGCCAGCCTTTCTGCTGACTTTGATACCCTTCGACATTCTCTGTTTAATCCCTTTTTGGGGAACACTGGCATGGAGCGGCTTCGGTAGACTGAAGTTGCCAGGTTTTGGACTTGTTCCCAAGATGCTGGGCCCTGTGTCGCTTGAAAACCTTCGTGCCGGAGACGCCAGCAATGACTTCCACCAAGGGTGATTCTTCGACGGGCTCAAAAGGCTGATGACCCCTGCTAATATACTTTTTTTGCTTTGGCTGGAGATCTGCTTCGGCTGGGTTCTGTGTTTCCAGGAGTCCCCAAGTTTTGTGGAGACTTTCCAGCACTTTCATTGGCCTCATCGGGTGAACTGCCTGGAGGTTCACATGCTCCGGAAGTGCTAATCCAGAATCAGGAAGCAGTCCCTGCCTCTCAGTCGGTGATTTGCCCACATATTTGGCCTCCTTATGACGAATGTCGCCAAGTTGACTGCTTCTTGGTTGACCAACCGGGACATTGAAAGGCGTTCTGGAGAGGAAGTGCACAAGGAAGGGAGGCTGTCGTCCAGATGCATGGGTTCCATCTTGCCTTTGTGCTTGGTCAGGCTGCACAAGCAGAACAATGCCCGGTTGCCCTTTGAGCAGGCCGGCCGGTGGCCTGTGGGCTACATGTGGCACTAGAGAATTCATCGAGCCTAAACTATCATGCAGAACATGTACCTTCATGTGTTAGGCGTGTGTCCTAGAACATGCATTGACCTTCTGGCATGTGAAAAAGGGGAATGTGTCGGTCGGCCACAGCATTAACGCGGCCGCCACTTTCTCCTTGGAGAAATGTCAGCTTCCGTCAGCGCAAAGTGGCCCAAGCACTTTCGGCGGCCAAATCAGAAGCCCAAAGAAACGGTGCTTCGCCAGGTGTTGGCAATGCATAAAAGCCAGGTACGCAGGTGTTTGTACCGGGACCCCTTCCAGCTCTTGAGGCAGGGGGCAGCGTCCGTTGCTTGGTCGGGCGACTAAGGTAGTCAGCCGTGGGACTGCGCGTAGCTTTCAGGTCCTCTATGCCCGCAGTCTCGCATGCGATCGACAGCTCCGCCCCCCAGGAAGTTGAGGGCTGGCGTCGAAACGGCCAAACGTTGTGTAAGGGCCAGGGCCACCAGTCTGTCCGACTGGACGTGGAGCGTCACGTTGCAGGTGGCCAACTCCTTTGCCCAATGTTTGATAGCCACCAGCACCGCCAGCGCCCCCACGATGCCTTGTGAAGCGGATTCACCCAGCGGGAACTTCAATTGTTCCGCATCTCCAATCAGCACTGGGGATTTCAATGCCCTGGTGACCTTGTTGTTCACCAGCAGGACCGCTCCCAAGCCTTCTGGACTCGCATCGGTGATGACTGATGCTGTGGGGTATTTCTTGGTGTCCAGTTTGAATTTCTTTGTCGGGTTTTCCGTCGCCGAGTTGAGGTAGGCCACCAGGGCCGCGCTTATTCCAACTGCTTGATGTGGAACATCGCGGATTTGTCCCCGGAGTCTCGCCGTGACTGTCGGCGGGCCTCTTCCTTTGAATCGTTTATGTCGGCCAGCCCTGTATGCAGTACCTTTTAGAACACTGCCACATTGGCAAGATTCCTGCAAGCCACGCAACTTTGCCGCACACTTGTCTGAGCTCCTTCAACGAAGCCATGCCAGCCCCTTCCCAACGTTTCAGAACCGTGACCAGCTCTCCAGTGTACTTGGCAGGCAGGCCCAGGATCAATGCATCTCTGAGCGTCATCCTGATGCCTATCCAAGATACCTGCCTGGAACGTTCACCCTTCTTGAGGGACACCTTGAAGCCCAAGGCCGATGCGGTGGTCAGCACCCATGGCCAAGATGGTGTTCCGTGTGCGCAGGTCCCCCTATAATAACCACAGCACACCAAGTGTTGACCTTCATGCCCTTCTAGGAGTGATTGTTGTATCCTCGCCAACATGGCGGACCACAGCAACGGGGCTGTCTTGTACCCGAACAGGAGGGTACAGAAGCACACAGTGTTCGCCTTCCGTGTCAATGACGGCAACTCTTCTGAGGCCACTCCCAACCATCTCTCTTGTGACCGGACCTTCGCTTCGGCAATGTCCCGACGTTCAAATACGTCCCTCACGGCTGCTACGGCGTCTCGAGGTCTGGGCAGCGCGAGCCTTTCCGGAAGGGTTGCTTTCCAGTTACCTCCCGGACGGCGCAAGTCCATTATGACGCGCCTTTTGGTTACTTCCGGTTTTTCCTTGACTATCAAGCCCAGCCGTGATATGGTCCCGTGGCCCATTGTGCTTCGGACCTCTTCCTCGCTGATGTCCTTCATGTAGCCTGCTTCCCGATACCGATCCAGTTCGATCTTTGCGTTCTCAACGTCGTCCAGGAGTTCAGCAAGCTACCTTTGGACATCTGTGCCGCCGCGTCTTCCAGCTCAGCTTGTGTCGCGATGTTGAGGTCGTCTGCATCAGCTGGCGGAAAATCCCGCAGGTGCCAATGGGCAGCTGAATGCCCAGTGGGGTCCCGCTTTTCACCCATTTGGGCACTTCTGTTTCCTTGTCGCCGCCTCGTGTCGCCCAAGCTTCGCTGCACCTTCTTTCTTCTGACTCTTTCTCTTCTCTGATCTTCTCCCTTCTTCTCTTCTCTTCTCTTCTCTTCTCTCTTCTTCTCTTCTCTTCTCTTCTCTTCTCTTCTCTTCTCTTCTCTGACTCTTCTCTGACTCTTCCCACCTCTGCTTTTTCTTCTGTCCATATTGTCGGAAGTTTGACTTCTAAACTTCCCTAAACTTCCTTCGGTCAATTCTATTTCAATAGAATCAAAGGTCGCCAAATACTTCACATGTGAAGAGATTGAAGTGGGCTGCTCCCATGGTGCTGTCACGGCACCCAACCCAAGGGGCCGTAGTCCCGCAAGGACTGCAAAGACAACAGTGCATCCCGAATGAGATTGAGAAGCTCCTGGGCTTCGAGCTGATGCGTGCCACGGGTCTTTTGAACGAGCACGGGATTTGATCTGGCAAATATCTACAGGTGTCGAAAGTGCGTTGTACTTCCCCGGCCACACAGCTCCTCCTTTCCTCCCTGCTTGTAGACGTAAGCCTTGGTTTAGCTTGCTTTCCACCAACTTGCAGAAAGCCAAGCAAATACGTGTCTAATGTAACTCGGTAGGGAGGATTCTCTCTCTCTCTCTCTCTCACTCTCACTCTCTCATGTGATGCTAGGGTGCGATCAGATTCTGACATGCCCAACCAAGCATCACGCAAGAATCAGGAGGCCTGGGTCCTTTTCGCCGAGCAGCTGCGATTAGCGCCAGCACACTGCCCAGTGCCAGTGCCAAGTAGCGTTTGGTAGCCTGATAGCAAAACTAAAATTACAACTACATCCTCAGTCATCATCATCATCATCATCGTCGTCGTCGTCGCCGCCGTCGTCGTCATCACCATCATCATCACCATCATCATCATCATCATCACCATCATCATCATCATCACCTATCATCATCATCATCAGCATCAGCGGCAGCAGCATCAGCACCGTCGTCATCATCAAATTCAACATGATCAGCATCAGCATCAGCATCATCATCACCGTCATCCTCATCATCGTCTTAATCATCAACAACAACAACAACGACAACAACAGCAACAGCAACAGCAACAGCAACAGCAACAACAACAACAAGAACAAGGACAACGACAAGGACAACGACAAGGACAAGGACAAGGACAACGACAACAACAACAACACCAACAACATCAACCACATCAACAACATCAACAACATCAACAACATCAACAACATCAACAACAACAACAACAACAACCACAACCACAACCACAACCACAACCACAACAACAACAACAACAACAACAACCACAACCACAACCACAACCACAACCACAACCACAACCACAAACCACCACAACAACAAGGACTCACAACCACAAACACAACCACAAACACAACCACAACTACAACCACAACCACCACAACAACCACCACACAACCACCACAGCAACCACCACAACAACCACAACAACCACAATGACAACGACAAGGACAAGGACAAGAACAACGACAACCACAACTACAAGGTCAATAACAACAAAAAGGACAAAGACAAGAACAGCGACAATGACAACGACAACAACAAGGACAAGGACAAGGACAAGAACAACAACAATGATAAGGACAGTGACAAGGACAATGACAACGACAATGACAAGGACAATGACAACGACAATGACAAGGACAAGGACAAGAACAAGGACAACAAAAACGACAATGACAAGGACAACGATAATGACAAGAACAACGACAAGAACAACGACAAGGACGAGGACAAGAAAAACGGCAACGACAAGGACAACGACATGGACAAGGACAAGGCCAAGAGCAACGACAATGACAACGACAATGACAAGGACAAGGACAAGGACAAGAACAACGACAACGACAATGACAAGGACAACGACAATGACAAGGACAAGAACAACGACAACGACAACGACAAGGACGAGGACAACAAAAAGGACAAAGACAAGAACAGCGACATGGACAAGGACAAGAACACCGACAAGGACAGTGACAACGTTAAGGACAAGGACAAGAACAACGACAATGACAAGGACAACAACAAGGACAATGACAAGGACTAGAACAACGACAATGACAAGGACAAGGACAAGAACAACGACAACGACAAGGACGAGGACAAGAACAACGGCAATGACAAGGACAACGACAAGGACAGGAACGACGACAATGACAAGGACAACGACAAGGACAAGAACAACGACAAGGACAAGGACAAGAACAGGGACAATGGCAACGACAACGACATGGACAAGAACAACGACAATGACAACGACAAGGACAAGGACAAGAACAGCAAAAATGACAACGACAAGAACAAGAACAACGACAATGACAACAACAAGGACAAGGACTAGAAAACCGACAAGGACAAGGACAAAAAAGCAGAAGCAGAAGAAGCAGCAGCAGCAGCAGGAGCAGCAGCAGCAGCAGGAGCAGGAGCAGCAGCAGCAGCAACAGCAGCAGCAACAGCAGCAGCAGCAGGAGCAGCAGCAACAACAGCAACGACTCAAGAACGACTCAAGAACGACTCAACAACGACTCAACAACGACTCAACAACGACTCAACAACGACTCAACAACGACTCAACAACAACTCGACAACGACTCAACAACGACTCAACAAGGACTCAACAACGACTCAACAAGGACTCAACAACGACTCAACAACGACTCAACAACGACTCAACGACGACTCAAGCACGACTCAACAACGACCCCACAGCGACTCAACAACGACTCAGCAACGAACGACTTATCAACCACAGCAACAGCAACAACAACAACAAACACAACAAACACAACAACCACAAACACAACAACCACAAGCACAACCACAACCACAACAACAACAACAACAACAACGACAACGACAACGACAACGACAACAACAACAACAACGACAACGACAACGACAACAACAACAACAACAACAACAACCACAACAACCACAACAACCACAACAACCACAACAACCAGAACAACCACAACCACAACAGCAACGACGACAACGACAACAACAACGACAACGGAGGTAACTTATTATGGTAAGATTGTACGTATGTTCGAGGTTGCAAAATCACTTCTTTCTGACCATCCAGGGACAACACACAAGACCAGAAAGGTCGTCCGTGGTCATCCCCACTAACTTTAACTAGTTGACTCAATCAAATCACGCTCATGTCTCCCTTTGCACATTGGAACATCTCAGAATGCCAATCTGGATTTATGCCCGTCATACCCCTTTCAAGGCCTTTTTCGGCTTCTCTGGCTCCTGAGAAGAAGAACGGGATATTGAGCAATGCTTCTACTCCCCTTCGCAGTCGTAAACAAAAAGGTTATCAGGTTGCGCAATGAAACACGGTGATACAAAATAATACTAAACGAGACAACAGCAAAAAAAAACTTATCGTCCGAAATGCAAGAATGAACAAGGACTTTGGGAGAAAGATCCGTCTGAACCGGAAAACAAATTCTTGAAGCATTCAAAATGTGCAGGATTGGGGTTGAAGTTTGGATAATAAAGAAGAGTCTTGCTTTCTACTTCCATCCCTCACAATGTTTTTCCCACCTCTCATGTCAGCTTCCTGGTTCATGGGATGGGACTTTACACAACATTCTGATAGCAGTCTAAACAATCCAGAAAGATTCATGAGCGGAGGTAGGTTGTCACCACGCCTTCCTTGTCTGAGAAGACTATGCTGCGACTTGGCACTTGCAAGTGAGAGGGGACATGTAGAGGGTGCGGATATATCATTGCACTTCCTTTGCCCAAATCTGGTCCTGGTAGTCTGCCGGGTTTTTTGGCGTTGGGCCCCCCATGGCTTCTGGGCAAAACCTTTTCAAGTTGTAGGAGGTTGTAGGTGGAAAGGATGAGGCTAGCAGCTAGCACTGCTTCCTTTGCAAATGATTTTATCATGCACTGTGAAAATAACATGGACTTTGCAATGGAAACCCATGAAAAAAGGTTGCTACTAGTACAATATTGTCAGCAACACTGCCCATTGCATCACGCTTGCGGGGATCGAGTCATGCACACCACCTTGCTGCTGGCTTGTGGCAAACCTGAATCTCTGTCAATCCACCTGCGTCTATGGCATAAGTCCTCCGTTTGCCAATGGTTTTCTCAGTTTTCTCCATTCAGTTGAATGCTTGTGGCTCTTCTGGTGAACCAGGTAAAGAGTGCGAGAAAATGATTGACGTTCAAGAATCGTCAAAACTGGATTTTAGATTGCGCGACCGGCACCAAGGAAATGTTGCAAGAATTGTGCTAAGATCTGTTTTGAAACCAGCCAATGATTCCCTACTGACTGTTCAAGACTACAGTGGCTTTGTGATCAGATGCAATAAGTACAATTACGATGATCTCATCCAACAATCCAGCCTTCCGCAAGCCCAGATTGCTCCTTCGCAAGTACCGCAAATTGCTGTTCATTGTGCTATACACATCTGTAAGAAGCCAACAACAGCTTTAATTTAAGGATTTTCACAAATCTTTGAGTTTGCAGCTATGGTTCTGGAGACATTCTTCCAAACGAGCTAAAGAATTGGTATTGCGCATCCAACGTATCCAACTCCTGTTCACTTATTATGCGGCTCCCTGCTGCCAGCCGCGCCATGTGTGAAAACAGCGGCGATTTGTTACACAAGTCTGTGCTTACTCTTGTCCTACAGCCGAATACCATTCAGCCGAATACCATTCAGCAAGTACTCCAACACAAGTTCACACTCTACAACATCTCTACGACGGACTGATCAAACCCGAACCTGTCTGGCGAGGTTGTCTCTAATTACTAATTACCGTTAGATATCCTTTTCATTAATTACGTCAATTACGTGCAGAATTTTCCTTGATCAAAATTCCGCGGAAGTGGATCCCATGGCGAGCAGCTAGGCCACAAGTCTCTCACCTCTAGCTGTTGCACAGTTTCTCGCAAAGGAACTCATATCAAGCCACTCCTGCTGGGGTCGGCTTCATACTCTGCCAAAAACGAAGCGCATCTTCAGACAAAAATCCTTTCCAGAAGCATCGCCTTTTTTAATCAAATTCGTACAGGTAAGCGATAGTGCCCGGACCTGACAGCAAAGACCGGCGCGGCAAACAAGGCGCATAAATATGCATGACTCACAAATCTCGTCTACCATGCTACCTGCAAGAACAAGCCATCCGACTATATTACTATATCATACTATATCCATCTATATCCGACTTTTCCTGCTTCATTCGGCCAATGGTCTGCAGGTGAAACGTTACACTCAATCTGCCCCAAATGCTTGGCAACTTTGTTGCAGGCACTGACGGGTCTAAAGGTGAGGTGTTGAAAGCTCTGCAGACAAAGATCAGAGGTCTATGTTGAATCCGTTGAGTCTGCCATCAGCTCAGCGTGCTCAGCGTGCTGTTAAAGGAGCAGACGGGGCGCACAGAGCTGAATCCTGAAGTCTCTTCTGGCCCAGCTGTGAGAAGAAGGAGCGAGCGCTTAGCTTTTGACCATCAGACCTTGTGCTCAAATCTCCCCAGCCCGAATCCACAGATTCATGTTGAATCGTTTAGGTATACATTTTGGTGCTTTTCACATAGATAGCGCAATTTTTTTCGTCACTGCTGAACCCGAACGGTGAATAAGTCCAAATAAGAATGGTCGCCATAAAAAGTCGCAAATGTTTGTATGATTTGTATGCAGTTGGGTGGGACACATGTTCTTGCCCTTATCCATCGTGATTTCGTTACTCGCTGGCCTGGCCTGGGAGACAATATCTCCAATCGCTCCAACTTCCAGTGTGCCTCTAGTTCTGAGAGGTCTTCGCCCTCCTGATTAGTTTGGATGCAAGGTAGGCAGTCAGGCAAACAGAAATTCTGGAAAATGGCACCTTGCATCGCAACTTGCATTTACTTCAACAAGTTGCCATGTTAGATGAAAAACATACAAGATCCTACAAGCAAGATACGGGTGTGGCTCGAAGAACGGATATGGTATGGATCGTTCCGCGGTGATCTGAGCGTATGGAACGAGTGAGTTAAATATAAGATGTATAAGAGGCTTGATCCGGACCTATTGAGAAGGTATACTACAGTGGCCTGGTATAAGTAAACCTTGTCATTTTGGGGTAACCGGGTATCAGTATGGATCAAGGGTATGGAGCAAGGGTAATTCTGGATAATGCTGGATACTATCCCTCGGAGATGTATGGATCATGGATATGGATCGGGGCTATGGATGGTTTGTGTCCAGCGATGTCCAGGGTATGGATCGGGGCCTTACATTTTGATCTGCGGCCATATGAAGCCATTGCCTGTCCCTCCTGTCCCTCCTGTCCCTCAGGCTCGTGTCCTGCAAACGGCAGCGACGACGCATTTGCCGTCGACGCCTTGCATCGCGGCGACGTTCACGGATCTCCTTCTGGAGCTGCACACGCAGCTGGTCCAATTCCACTTCCACCACTTCTGCAGGCTTCCGAAGCCTGGGAAAAGGCTGCAGGGTGTTCTCTGGTCGCTCCTCCAGGTCTCCTTGCAAGCCTTGCGAACTTTGACTGTCTCTGGTCCTTTCTTTTCTCCTGGGCTTGGGGCATTCAAGCAACCTTTCTTTCATGGCGCGCTCAAGCATACTCCTCTTGCCTCCAATTCGAAGGTACGGTGGCACCAAGGCTTTCCGCGCCCTGCCTTTTGGAACAGGATCCAGAGGCGGCGCGGGCCTGCGCACAATGCCCTGCTGTCTTGAACTTGGGCGCGAAGTCGATGCTGGCTCCTCTGAATGGACATGTTGCATGAATCAGTAGTCTATAAATGTCTACACAATAGTCTTACTTCGCTGCATTGTTCCAGTTCTATGAAGGGTAGAACGAACATTGTTTCTGGTTCTTTTTAGATTCCAGACAGTACATAGTTAAAACTGTTGACAACAATTTTTTGTACATAGAAGCGCTCTCCTCATCAAACAGTTCGTTCCATCCAATGGCAAAGTCATCGTACAAATCTGCCAGGTCCTCTCTAAGTGAGGTCCTCGTCCTTGACTTCATGCTATGGTGCACCGCTCATTGGCTCGAACACCTGGACCCAGTGAGGCTGAACCTTCCGCAAAGTCGTCTCCAGCTCTGAGCCAACCACGAGCGTAGCATGCACCAGCCACGGTCATGGAAGACTCTTGAGCCAGAAGAGCCCACAATGGGAGGTTGACGTCATAAAGTTTCTTCGCACCATGTCAGCTGACTCATACTCAAGCATACTCAAGCTATGGCAATGCTCAGTTCATCAACTTTAGTTTTCCGACAAGACTTTTCAAGATTTCCCTGGACATATCCGGGCTCAGTCTTTGTTTGGTCAGACTGTGCAGTAGCCAGACTGTAGCTCTGCCGGCAGCCTGCACCCTGTGCAACCTGTGTATGGCCGCAGTGTGCCAAGCAGATCCAAGCAGTGCGCCTTGTCGTTTCGTCCAAGACATCGGCAGAGCTAAAAGTCGAGGCTTCGCACTGAGCGCGAGAGGCTGCAGGGAGGCTGCAGCTCGAAGCCGTGGAGCCTTCGCCAAGCGAACAGAAGTAACATATGGTAACATGACCACACAATACGAGACACATGCACACTCAACCGGGATAAACCCCATTAATATATATATATATATATAATTTTAATATGATAAATGTAATGTACATAATATAGAAAATATAAATAATATAATATATATATACGCATATATACACTATATATACTATAAAATATATATAATATATATTGTATATATATTAAATATATCTATATATAAATATTGCATTAAATATTTTATATTAAATACACTATATATATGATATTAAATATATTTTATATATTATATAAATTTTATATATTTT
>Ga0126342_10010423_pt1 | contig 16620 bp, 11 predicted proteins | sample Cyp1metagenome_FD_92528 | JGI IMG/M metagenome (GOLD analysis project Ga0126342, IMG submission 92528) | Coral microbial communities from Lord Howe Island, Old Settlement Bay, Australia - Cyphastrea 1 metagenome | ecosystem: Host-associated > Invertebrates > Cnidaria > Coral ... | reverse complement strand
TCTACCACCCTTCATCAAGGTCAACTGCATAGCTTCTTATTCTTTTGTTATGTATTGTTACATTATGTATTGTTATGTGATCTACCACCCTTCATCAAGGTCAACTGCATAGCTTCTTATTCTATTGTTTTGTATTGTTAGATGACGTACCACCCTTCATCATTTCAAGTCTCAGAATTCTATTTGTCCGTAACTCGGAATTATATATTGCTTCCCAACTTCCCTTGATAATATAATATAATACAATACCCCGCCAATTCCTTAAATTTACTTAAAAATCCTTAAATTTCCTTAACATTTCCCTGCGATTTCCTTAAAATTTCTGAACGTTCCTTAAAATTCTTGAAAATTCCTTAAAATTCCTCAAGATTCCTTGAAATTCCTTCAAATTCCTTAAATGTAAGGAATAATATATAATATATAGATGCTTGTATTTCCATTTTTAGACTCAGGATTGCTCCGCAGTCGAGTTTCTGAGGGATCCCATCCCGGCCAGTTTCAAAATGGCCGGAGCCGCCAGGAGTTTGAAGGTCACGAAGCAACTCACGGGATTTCCCGGAAGACCTCGGGGGGATCCTGTCATGTCATGGGGGTAATAGCTGGATGGTTTTTTTTTGTAGGAAATCAGGGAAATCCTATAAACATTTATGATTTATAGGCATATACCCCCAATTGTAGGAAGCCTCCATTTAGACATCGGTAAACTGTTGAGGATCTGTGAATGATTTCTGCGAAACTCGTTGAAGAAATGAGATTTCAATGGATTTCAATCTGGTTATTTCAGTTATTTGGGGATCAATGTACGTAATGGGTGCCCGAGTTAGACTCATACGATTCATGTCTTAGTTGAACATGCTCAATTTAGAGAAACACCTATTTACTCTATTCAGATGTATATAGATATATTGATATATATATATATATACACAAGATAAGATATATATATATATAGATATATACGTAAATATATATATATATGTATTATATAATTATATATATATATATATATTAAAATCTCAAACAACGAATGATGCATCATGATACCGTTGAATCCCCGATATTCTCCATCCAGCTATAGATGAAACACACATTATTCATCTGCTGTTTCACAGTTCACAGTGCCTAGGCGCCGAAGAAGAGCCTTGGTTGGTTCTCCGCCGACTTCACGGTCGCAAAGGTACTAGGCTTGCCCGGTTTCATGCACATCTCTCCGAAGTGAAGCTCTCCTGCAGCAACTGCAGCTGTTGACAGCCACCTGGTTTCTTCCACTGGAACACAATGGGTCTGTCCAAAAAATGATCATGAAATTTATCATAATTTAATCATGATCATAATTCCAATTATGTATTAGATATATTATCCGATAATGGAGATGAAACATCAATGTAACTGGGAAGACTCACTCCGTAGCCACCGCTTTTTTGTTGCTCCCAATTTAACAGGGAACATGGATACCAATAGCTCCTCAGCCTTAGTTCTTTCTTAACCACCAGATATCACTGGGACCCGGGCCGAGTTCTTCAAGTACCTCCTTGATGTAGTCCTCTGAACACACACGTCCCGTTGGCTATGCGTGCCATGGTCAAGAAGAATGTGGAAAAAAGGGGTGGTATAACCATCCCATCTCGAAAATCCAGAATGAACATATAAATCATGTAAACATCCAGCTGCTAACGGATTGATGATGGGAATCATTCCCCCATTTTGATGGTTTTTTTAACCAATGAACTTGACTGTGGCATGGGAAACAAGCTCTGTGGATTTGAGGACCCCCCAAAAAAAAACAAAAAAAACACATTCACACTGTGAATTCCCCCCCCAGTGGTATATACTGCTGGATTTCCCAATTGGACAATAACAATATAAACCTCAAAAACTCATCGTCAGATCCAGGTGTTTCAGCTGCATCTCAGTATCTCAGTCAGGATGCGGTCGAGGTCCTTGTTGCCTCGACTCACTCCACCAGAAGTTATGACCACATCTGCCTAGGCACCAAAAAAACATCACGCCCGTCACGGCAAGTAGGGCTGGGATCCTCCAAGTAGATTGTTTCAGCGTTTCAGCATGCCATGGGAGGATCGCCTTCTGTTTCATGGGAAAAACACACGATCCACAACAACAAGATGTTGGGAATACAAGATATGTTTTTTTTAATCTATTGCCATGTATCTATAGCCATCTTAAATCATATTGAAAAATCAAACAAAGGCGAAGATTCCCAGTGACGTTGGTGCCCAAAACAACCAAGCTGCAAACTTGAAAGCATCTGCAATTGTGGCACGAACACATTCAACTTCGTCTTTCCTGGAGCAACAACTGGGCATCGCAGCTAGTTCAGTCGTCAATTGGTGTGATGCCCATCATCAATGAACAGGTATCAAAAAAAATGCAAATACAATCAAATACCATCTGGTTATTTAACATAGCTATGGTATAGATGGCCCATTTACAGATGACTTTCCCAGCTAGAAACATCCATTTATAATGGATTTTCCAGCCAGCTATGTTAAATAACCAGATGGTACATCCAAATTTGGCGATCTAAGATGATCTAAGTTGTTATTTGGACCACTTACCATCTGGTTATTTAACATAGCCATGGAAAATCATCATTTTTAATAGGTAAACCATCTATAAATGAACCATTTTCCATGGCTATGTTAAATAACCAGAGGGTAATTTGTTGTGGTCTGAACTTTTGTATTGTGTGATTCGCACATGCCACTCCTACACAAAGTCTATGCCACCACCATGACAGCCTAGGTGGACAAACCTATTCTGAACCTACGCGAAACCTGCTCAACTGCTACGCCTAGGCAAAAACTTATGCCAAACCTACCGCGCAAAGGCAAAACCTACGCCTACCTCTTCTGAATGTTCTCTGTGCATCAGCCCTGCTTAATCAGGAGACCTGTTCTATAGACTCCAAACAGGATTTGGCATATCAGTAGTTGCAGGTGCTGATGCTGAGAAGGTTCCCAATTTTTTTTAGCCAAAAATGTGCCCAGTGTGTCTTGAGGGCAATTCAATTGAAAAAAAATAAGAGGGATTCTAGCCTGGTGCGCCCCTGGTGTTTTTGTCTTTCCATGGTTTGTTCCCTGACAGTAATGAATCAAAAACAGGTTCCGGCAAAAAATGCACACATATCATGTATTTCTTTGTCAAAAGGGTGGTTTTCCCATGGTTTTTCCCACTTGTCCTAAGGTTCGCCACGTTTTTTCAGGTTTTTTTCGATTTTCCTAACGGTTTTCTCCATAATTTACCATCTCTACCAAGGCTCACCACCCCAAGATCCGTCACCATCGCGCCCAGCTCCTGCCAGCGACGAAAGAGCCGAGCCTGCACCCTGAGGTTCAGAGTTTTTTTTGGAGAAATGGACCATTTTACCTGCAACAAACAAAGGAAAATAATCTCTGGAAACGTTTGTGTATATAGCAACCCCCCAACAATATTTAGAAAAATCAATGTTGATACCTAGGCTCTCCATTTCTAGCTTTAAATTACACCGGCAAAAGATCCCAAACACTGTGGGGGATAGGAAGTCAATGTACCAGATACAAGCCACAATAGCTATGGAACAGTAACAGATGAGGTTAGGCATGATCGCAGCGGCAGCGCCTTTTATTTAGATCTATATAGAGGAACTCACAAGATCTTCATAGAAGAACTTCCCATGAGCATCCCAAAGGAACTTTCGTACAACCACCAAGGCAGAGGAACTTCAAGATCTTAATGCAAGGGCCTCTTGAGGAGGATTTCAACAGAATCTCCACAAGATCTTCTCACAAGGACCTGGACCAGATCATGTAACGACACTGGACGGATTTCACCAGGACATGTTCAAGAGCTTCTCACACGGACCTGGACTGGACAAGATCATGCAAAGGCCTGAGACAGCATGTCACTAGGATCTCCACAAGATCTGCGCACAAGGAATTGCAAAAACTTGGGGCAAGATCTTCATGCCAGGATCCCTAAGAGAATCTCACAAGATCATCAAAAAAGACCAGCTCCTCATGCAAGGACCTCTTAGAGAGGACCTTGCCAGGATCTCCACAAGATCTTCTGTTCAGGACCTGTAAAGGATCTTGCAAGGACCTCCTAAAGAGGAAGTTAGCGGGATCTCCACAAGAGCCCGATTACGCGAGAATTGACAATGAAAATGCCGTCATCTCAATGTTTGCATTGACAACCTATGTTGCAAGACAGTTTCCCCATAGGCGAAAGGTCCGGAGGTCAAAGATGACTACACATAGTCTAACCACGTCACGCCCTCTCAAGGAGCAGGCTTCCTCAAACGAAGTCTGGTGACAGACTTTTTCTCATTGTGCTCCTTCTTCACCTTGGATTTCTCTCTGGGTCTCTGGGGGTGCTTCAATGTCTCCTTTGGCTCTTTCTTCACTGTCGGTCATTTCACTGGCTCCTTAGGTCCTTCTCCGCTGCCTCATCTACTCCAGCATCTCCACCTTATCCCTGTTTCTTTTGTGCGGCCTTTTTCACCATCCATTTTTCCCAAATGCTCTTGCCACTGCGCTTCTTCGGGGTCATTTGCTTCTTGCATTCTTCAACTCCCTTGCCCCATTGTTCTTGAGCTAGAAGCTTCGCCGTGTGACCCGAGGCTCCGTGTTGCTCAAGCAAAGGAATGGCCAGGGCCTGGAACATCTCATCAGTGCATCTCATGGCTTGGCTCGGCCCAGATCAAATTCTAAAGATTGCTTTGCCACACAACACAACATATGGCTCCTCATTGGTTCTTGCGGCGAAGGCTTGATTCATCTATACGGTTCTCATCTTTTGGTCCTCTCTTGGTTCTTGTGTGGTCATCTTTGCTTAGGCATGTTTTTGTTACTTTCACATGGGCCAGGATGGCTGGAGCATTGGAATATGACAGAATATGGTCTAGCACTGAACTGGCCTGATCGCCCGTGGCAGCCCACAGAACATGACTGAAATACAGGGCTCAATGACTTGCATATGAACTAATTCAATTAAATCACCATTGCTTCTGGTAAATCGAACTTTTATGCGCTTCTGTTCACTGGGGCACTAGGCTTGGGCAGAAAAATCACAAACAACAGCGATGGAGAAGGCTGTTAAAGCATGCCTTTGGTGGCGAAACAGAGGTTGTGCAGAGATAAAAATCGCCCCCTCCCCCAAAGCTGCATGGAATCTGCTTATGTATGCTGATAAGCGTTGGAAAATGGACCCCAGCCGGAAAAACTTGGTGGAATATGGTGGGATCTTGGCGGTTCATGTACGTCTCTCATCAGCATCATCAGACTAGGTTGGGCTTCCTGCCCAAATGGTGCGGAGGCCCAGCGGGCGCATGACTTTCACCAAACTTTGGGGGACAAAAGGAAAGCTGATCGCCACGTTTAACGTCACAGCTTAGGTAGCTTCAAAAAATTGATTAGTTAATGGATGTTGATTTCTCCAAATATAGAATTTAACGGTATTTCCATGCATTTCCAAAGGTCTCAAAAAGATCAAAAAGGTGATTCCCCCGATCCTCACAGTATTGAACCTGCGTTTTGTTCGGGGATGTTCCAGCCAGCCACGTTTGATTGCCACAAGGGTAAACCCATTTTATCCAGGTTTGTTGGTAAAATCCAAACTTTTGTTGGATTTGTTGGTTTTCCCAGCCTGTGCAGTCGAATTGCACATGGACATCTCACAAGAGGCATTTTGTGCGAGAATTCTCTGGAAAATGCCGCGCCCCAGAACTTAGCCCCGCGTTTTGTGCGAGCCTGCACAGTCGAAATGCACATGGACATGTCACAAGAGCAATTTTATGCTAGAATTTACAGGAAAAATGCTGAAAGCCAGCTGGAGCACCCTGATCAAGCACCGACCTTTGGATAAAGCGCTTCACCCAACAATTTTTGTACTTTTTTATGTACTTTTACTATTTCTTTTCGTTGTATTTGGAGGGTCTAGGTATATATATAGCAAGCACCCATAGAAATATAGAAGTTAGAAACCAACTAATTGCGCGAAAAAAAACCTCTGCGCTATCCTGGAAAAGGAAATATGTTTCTATCCTTTTGGGGGCTACTGTCACTAGCAAAACTAGGGGTACCCTTATAGGCAGATGAGATATTGATTCCCAAATCCCCTAGCTAAGCATCATCCTCCTCGGTTAGGTCGCTGGAATTTACACTGGTTGAGATCAGAAAGAAGTTGGCACCTCTGTGCAGAGAGTGACAAGATGTTGATTGATGAATTGGAGGGTTCCCTCCAAATAGTGACAGAGGGCTACCAAACTGGAACACCCCCTATTAAATCTGGCTGTAAATTACAATATTTCACTGATTGAAGATTATGTGAGGGTGATTTCCCTTATTCACCGTGATTCCAGTGAAGGCCGGGAGTTTATAAATCCAGGGTTGACATTAAACAACTGTGAAGATCTATTGGTTGGTCAGCCTGAAGCCAATACTATGTTTGGGCTATGGAACCTACGTATCCAGATTGGAAAGGCTGTGGAAAGTCGAACACCTTTGGGACATGATCGAACATCCAAGATTCTCTATGCATGGTTAGTAGAGCAAGAACATATTTCCCAGATCTGCCCTTTGGATTCACTGGTAGTCCTTGACCATTGCACACAGCAAAGGTCGATTGGAGTCCACAATTTGTCCTGCAGACTGTGGGGTCAGCGGCTGATCAAAGGGGCCGCTACAATTGTACCTACCGGCCCCTGTATAAATGGAATATCATGGAATATATCTGCTGATGTGTATAGATATTCCATGATATTCCATTTATACATTTGTAATGTCAGATCCATGGAATATATGCTAATGGAATATCATGGAATATCTATGTCCTTGTCCATTTTGCTAACCCCATGATCTATGCAAGTATGGGTGGACATGGGTGGAAATAAGAATACAATGAGAAGGTGTAGGAGGCGTAGAGTTGCCATATGTGAGCCTTAAAATAAGTCCACCATGTTTGGATCTCTTTTCGGGGCATTATTTTGTTCACAGAGAAAAGTGGTAGTACAGTATACATAATCATAATGCACATATAATGAATAAATATATACATATAAATATTTTCATTTTATCATTATCAATTATTGTTATGTATATATATATGCATATACATCTTATAAATGCATTTTTTCTATATCTCCAACATTTTCCAGCGGGACGATGTATGTATACAATGTATACAACGTATACAATGTATACGTGTGCATGTGAGCCATCTTTGAAATACACACACACACATAACTGGTTTGTGGTTTTAAACATCTTGAAAAAATATGAAAGTCAGTTGGGAAGGATTATCCCTTTTTTAGTATGGAAAATAAAATTCATGTTTGAAATACCACCAACCAGATAATGAACAAAACAACAACAGCATCTCTGATGACTGCAAGTTCACAGTTTTTCAATCCCAAACTGGGCAAGTACCATTCAGAAATCAAGATCCAAAGCCAAAAACACAGCAAACTCTGCTTGGATTCAGACCCTTGCATTCAACATGTTCCTCGAAACAGCCAGGCAGCTAGTCGCTAGTTTTCCTTTTGCAATTTCTTGCCAAAGATACCCTCTGGTAATTTAACATAGCTACTGGAAATGACCAGGTGATTTCCCTATTAAAAATTTTGATTTTCCATAGCTATGTTAGTTTACCATCGCTAATTATGTTAGTTTACAAAAGGGCAATTTGTTTTTCAAAATCAAATAGGGAGCACGTAGGCGTTTTTTACATACCGAAAGGGATGTACCTCTTGAACGCAATTAATCATTTTTTGCGTGCCAGTCATCTCTTCCGTTCAAAACAAAGTAATCTTTGTTCAACATTCATATGACCATCGGTCAAGTTAATATAGCTATGTTAAATGAAACATCTATATATCTGGTTGGTGGTTTCAACCCCTCTGAAGAACATGAAAGCCAGTTGGGATGATTATTTCCAATATGTATATCGAAAAATAACAAATGTTCCAAACTACCAACCAGATAGATATATATATATATCCTGTTCTCATTTTATTTTGGTGATCTTCCACTGTTATGTCAAAAAAATACCGGAGGCGAGCAATTTCCGGAAGGTTTTCCTTCAGATGCAGAATTCAAGTGGTGTAGTGTAGTATTCCTTGATTTTCCACACTTGTTTTACTTTGCTTCAAATGATGCAGCATTTCTTGAACAAAGATTCAGTAATCCTGTAGAGAAGTGGAGATTACTGTGAAAGAAACAGATTCCATTCGTAAGATGCAGAGGTTCTTGAAAAAACACGTTAATTGAAACAAACATTTGTTTAAAGATAAAGTATGCCGTATTCCTTTCAAACAAGCGCGTTTGTTCCATTTTTTCAGGGCATGGCATTCCCTGAAGGAAGCGGCATTGTTGCAAACAATGCAAACTATTTGATTTAACGCAGAGTTTCTCGCAAGAAAAAATATTCAGGTATGTATTTCTTTTGAATATGTAGCATTCCTTTGAAGAAGCACTGTTTTCTCTAAAACAATCAGTCTTCAAAAATTGGAGGATGCAGCCTTTTGCAAAGGACAATCTCCCTTGAAACAATCACTTCTGTATACCGAGTTATCCATGACCAAAGAACGAATTGAGATCCAATTTGTTTTTGCTAGTTCTTGCCGTTCAATCTGCATCTTGGCCTTTTCATTTCAGACTTTCCGTATTATGTAAAATAAAAAACAGTTTCAGCCCAAAAATGTACAGTAACATTAGTCATCAGGGATCAACACCTCGAGCATTAGACTGAACACACAACTTGAAACATGTTCAAACCACTGTGTTTGGTGACTGTCATTATACCATCTAGTTATTTAACATAGCCATATAAACATGGAAAATCCCTTATAAATGGAGGTTTAATGGGAAAATCATCTATAAATGCACCATGTTCCATGGATATGTTAAATAACCAGAGGATAAGTTGGTGATTAAAGCACCTGCCCTGTCGCACCGTCCATCGTCTTGCCGCAAAAAAAAAGCCGCCTCGGGCCTCGGCTCTCGTCCGGAACTTGCCCCAGCTCCACCAACTCATCACCAGTGGAGAGCAGCGCCACACGCGGAAGGCAGAACACTGAAACACCTCATGACCCGAATTGGTATATTTATTTCAAAAAAAAATATATTTACTAAAACTATATGGATGTAGTGTAGTTCTATTTACCATAGTTATGACTACTATAGTAATGTAGTTGTATACACATTTTTCATACCCATAACTAGAGTTACAAATACTTCAAACCCCAGTTATCATAGTTACAAATCTAGTTGGCTAACTATACCCCAGTTTAGTATCCCCCTAACACGGTTTGCCGTCATTAGTACAGAGTGTTTTAGCGACAATCATCATTAGATATCATGAGTATCAATAGATATCAATAGTAATATAGTTACTAGTAATGCATATAGTATATAGATGGTTATTATGGTTATTATAGTATATATAGTAATATAGCTTATAGTATCACTAGTGATATATAGTGTGGGCAGCCCCATGCCATAGACCTAGCATGACTGGGGATGACTTGGGGATCATCCCACATAGGAAACGGAAAAAAAAACCTGGTGAACGTTGAACGTAAGTCCCTGATTCGTGGCTTATCCATGAATCCATGATTATCCCATTTACCCTCTGGTCAACGTTCACATAACTATGGAAAGATCCACCATTTTTTCATGGGAAAACGGAAAACTATTTCGACTGGGCCATGTTCAATAGCTTTCTGTAAACGTTGACCAGAGGGTACACATGGATTAAAATCCCAGCGCTTGGAACATGCTACCCTCCTGTAGACATAGCAAAAAATGTTGAACGCCCACCATGAATGTAGATCAGTTGTTGAACGGCTTTCCGGCTTTTTGGTGCTCCACATCTATATTCGTTTATCCCAGGGTAAATGTGATTGAAAATCACCCCAACTATTGAGATATATTGGGATACAATCTCCCACGCACAATTTTTCAAGTGATCTTCAGCAATCACTAAAACCGGGGCCCCCCCATGAAAGACCCCAGAAATCATGTTGGATGTATGGGATGAAACCACATATTTGAGTACATCACATTATTTTGCGTTGCTAATGCTTGCAATTGCCATCATTGAGCTTCATTGTCTCCCCAACAACTTCACAACATGAAAAAGATAATGTATCACATCCACGGGTAGATCATTACATAATTACACATTGGATAATACCACAACATACCATGATAGTAGTATTAACCATACTTACCACATTAGATTTGGTGTCATTAACTTCACAACATACCATAAGACCAAATACGAACCTTGCTGCTTCACATGAGATCACGTACGTGGGCTGTCCAAGCTAAAAGAAGCTATGTCCCAGGCACAAGGTGTCAAATCTCCTCGTGATCAGCTGGGGTGTTAGCCTCTGGAAAACCTTAACGGTTTGCTAACATGGCCCATTTATAGTTGAATATAATTAGTTGATCTACCGGACTTAAAGATTGTGATTTTTCATAGTTATGTTAGTTTACCAGAGAGTAAGAAACGACAAAACACAACTTTGACAACTTCCCACGGTTTTTCCCATTTCCCCAATGGCTTCCCCCATGTTTTTTTCACATGTTCCGTTGACGTTTCCACCGGAGATTCGCACCAGCCGAGGCTCAGCTGCGATTCAGCGCGGCCAAAACGCCAAGCTCCGAGGCGCGCAGGTGGCAACCTCTCCGCAAGAGCACTTCGTCCTGGGAGCTTCCCCTGGTTTAACGTGGAAGTGGTAACAAAAAACCTTCAGTTTGATTTACAGTAGAAGTTGTAGAGTCTGTATAGTCTACTTTCCTGCGGAAAACGCGACCAGGTCAAACCATAGTTCAAGCTCCTGCTGGAACATGATTACATGGATGTTTCATAGAAACTGACATTTTGCAACTTAAAGTCGGTCCGCAGAAATCACCAAATTGATCCAACATGTATTTGACCACAGACCATCAACGTGGAAACTTGCAAGGCCCCTAAGCTCAAGCATCTCAAAATCTAAGCAATGGCTACATGGGGGGCAGACTTCGGAATAGTATAATTTTAACCAATTGTTTTTGGAAATATCATGGATGTGCAAGAAGTCGACTAAGACAACTAAGATATCAAGACCTAGAACTGCAGAAACACAGTTATGTTTCTAGATAGTTATGTATTTGAAAAATCTCAACTTAGATATACACTTCAATATTAAATATTAAACTTCAATATATATATATATACATCAATTTCAGACTAGAGTCTATAATGACAGTCTAAGTTGGGTTCTGGATTTTGGTCCAAGAAAAAGGGAAATTCAATAATCTAATCATCAACGCCTGGTAATTCAACAATTTGCCATGAAACATCGCCACTGCTTATAGGTATATTCCAATCAGTCGTCACTCAATGTGCCATTTATTAATACCGTAGCTATGTCAAATTACCATAGGGTAAGTTCCTAATATTTCATGAGTATACCCTGAATGAACCCATGAAAATCTCCACATGAAACAACATATACCACAAATAGCCAGAAATATGTTTCATAACAGCATTACCCATTACAACAAATAACCAACAATTACCATATACCCTCTGGTAAACTAACATAACTATGAAAAATCACAATTTTTAATGGGTAAATCAACTATATTCAACTATAGATGGCAATTTTCAATAGCTATGTTTGTTTACCAGAGGGTAACCATTAAACCATGTAAATCACTGGAGGGTCACATCCCAAAAACATCCCCCGTCCTTCCGTCCTTGGCCGTGTCTGACCCCACCTGCCGAATGTTGGCGCCCGCTTTGCCTCGTTTCGCACAGCGGCAAAAAAACACCCGGGTGATATGCAGATCTTCAATGTAGCGATTCGTGGTACATATGAGAGAGAGATATATATATATATATGGGATTAAGGCTATTTAAAATTATAATACGACCTCAAATAGTTAATGTTTGTGAACTAATGTCATTAAATTATAATTGGGCTATTTTGGGATAGTTTGCATAACAGTTAGCCCTTACTAACCATCATTCCAGTGAGGTCGCAGTGAGGTCGTTAAAAGTTACCCGGATGTTTTTTTTTTCTCTCTCTCTCTTTCTTTATATATATGTATATATATATATATTTATATTATGATATAAGTTGAATACAGTAGAGTATGATACACTGATATAATACATACAAAATGGATGGCTACATCAGAATATATATATATATGTATTTGTATAGATGTGGTCAACAAAAAACAATCCATCGAATCATTGCACATATTCAAAAAGTCAAACAATTACACATATTAACATGATGTTCTCACATGTTTCATTGCAGGCACAATACAATATGGTATGGTATGATATGAAATAAACTGAAAACATACCATGTGTATATATATATAAGACAACTATATTTTGATCAAATATCAAATGACAGACTGCAAAATACTAAAAATAACACTAATAATATGAATGAAATCGCGGTATAGAAATGTACATAGTATGATATCAAAACATCACATGTTATACCAAACCAACAACCAAATGGAACACAATTTATTACTGTACACGATCATGTAACAAAAAATACCAAACTATCAGCAGGTTTCATTAACTTAAATGATATATATATATATATATTGCAACAAGGAATGGCATATGAAATGTCAAGAAAACATAGTTTAATGTGACCTGAAAACACATCTCAAGATAAGATATCCAGAAATATACAATAAGATGTGATACAAAACAAATACTGTAAGTATTAACTGATATTATATGCAATGCAAATGCAATATCATAGCGAAACATAGTATGGCAAAACAAAACAACCTAAGACACAACAACATCATATGATGATGCCTTGCCCAAAATATGATACAATAAATAATTACACTGTGTATATTTGTGTATATTTGTATGTATATATATACACATCCTGTAAAAGATGAAGAACAAAATAATGTAAACATGTTGTAATCACAAAATGTCATGAAAAAACCAACATATAGTAAGATGCCGTATATTCGATTATTGAATAATAAATGATGATAAATCACACGTATAATGGAATATCATGGAATACTTATAAATATATATAAAGTGATATGAGGCAACAACATACAATGAGCTATTGCAAATAAAAATATAATGAATCCTTTACTATATCTATCTTTACAAAATGTAGCAACAATGTATTCAAAATAAATCAATAAAGTAGCGTGTATATATATATATATATGTACAAATAATATGTAAATATCATGATGATTATACATCCAAGCCTAAGCGGAGATTCTACAGCTGAGCTGAAAAAAACCTGGTATGTAAATCCTGATCCCAAAAGCAAATCATGTGATTTCCAAGTGGCGGTCTTCATATTCATGTCTCGGCGCTTGATTCTGAACTGTTTGAACTAGAGCTTGTTGCATCTACATCAGGGCTGCTTTCAGCTACATCAGATCCGTAGAGAAAGTGTCGTTCAGCAGTTTTTTTTCAGGGAACAGCATCTTTTTCACCATCCCATGGCCGGGCCATCTTGAAACATGGCGGAAAAGTTTGACAGTGTTACTGGGAAAATTAACCCATGTGTGGAAGAGATTGCTATCAGGTCAATGACTTGGAACGCAGCGCACATGGGATGAATGGTCAGCGGTCTGTGGGCTTTTGTGGACAAGTGGTCATTCTGACTGAAATCCTGATGTCGTTCAGAGGTCGTTCTGAGGTCGTTTGGGAGCCGAGAAAGCTGGCTAAATAGTGACCCTTGAATACACAGTAATTATACAATCTGAAAATCATATCCCTGTCTGAATTCCCCGGTCTGTATTTCTAGTGGGCACTTCTGCTTACTGCCTTGGGTGCGCCCAGGACAAATTCCTTATAAAATGGCTCTGTCTCCAAACATTTTTTTCGCACGTGCATTGGTGGCACAGCACGGGGAAGAGTCTCGGGCTCGTAAAGACATGGTTCTAGAGGGAAACTGCTCAGGCTAGGGTCTCGTTGCAGAGATTACAAAGACGGTGCCAGATGCTGGCTGCTGATTTGTTCCAAATGCATCTAGACCTGTAAATATATGTAAATATATACTTATATACGTATATTTAGGAAGTCGTTCCAATGTCGTTCTGGATGTCGTTCAGAGGGTCGTTCCCCAACTAAATGGCACATTCCAAAATTACGAAAAACATCAGAAATAGCTGTGGCGGTGCCTGGAATTCTGAAAGAAGGATCGCACAATACTACTGTGAATCAACACTCCTTTTTTTGGCTCAGCTGTCAGCTGCCATGTCTGCACCAGACCAGAGGAATAGACATTTACTCATAATCATCCAGGATTAACACACCTCCAGTCTACAATTGGGGTAGGTACTAATTTCCATAGTAATGCTCATCCCTACTTTTGTGTTAAACCCCCTGGGGAAAAAGTCTGGGTAACATGTCTCACCCGGACTTGACAGGTTTTTAGTTCAGCTAAGCAAAGCATCGAAGTAAATTGACCATGTTCTTCTATTTCCCCATTGCAACATGCAACAGATCACCATAGGGTAATTTGGTGCTCACTTCTGCGCTCAGATCTGATTTTGTTTCTTGCCGTTTCAGCTGAGATGCTGGAAACCAGCACATCGATCTCCACTTCACCACTAGACCTTGATACAATGAATGCATCAAGAAACCATTGAAAATATCCTGCTTGATTGGTAACAAAATGGGGGGGTTATGCAACCTGCGTTCATGGAGATTATTCTGACCCAATGTAAATGGGCCAGGGGGTTTCCACAACCATCTCACATGTTCCAGCTGTCTCCGACGGAGCAACTGGCAAGTTTGGACAATGCATTTCAGGTTCAAATGGGGGAAACGGATTCGTTTTTCAAAAGGATGCTGAGGTGGCTGCACAAAGGTTCAACATGTTTCAATCTGGGGATCATTCTTCAAATGGTTATGGCTCAAAGTGCCCTAGGTGCGCTAAAATAGCTGGTTAATGGATTTTATTACCCCCAAATATGGTAATAATAGGTTTTGACCCATCCCCGAATGTTTGTTTTCTCGCCACAGCCTGAGCAAAATATAGCAAAATGAGTCATCGGGCATCATCATATCTGAAACACAGCAGCTCCATGATATTGGTTTGATGGGGTCTGGAAACACTCTCAAAATACTTTTTTAAACAGAACACTTTTTTGGGGCGGTATATCTATCCAACTTTACCATATATGTTTCCAGACTTGGGGGTACTAAACACTCAACAAAAAGCAACAAATGAAAGGTTTCTGGCATGAAGGGTCATACAATCTCCCACATTGCCCTCTGGTAATTTCACATGTCTGTGGAAAGATCCACCGTTTTTCATGGGAAAATCCACTACCAATGGCAATTTTCCAATAGCTTTCTGTTAACGTTTACCAGAGAGCAATGTGGGATTTATTCACTGGGTCGGTACTGAGAAGGCGCTGCTCATTTCCCCAAGGGTCGGTCCCACTAGTCTCATCATTCTTCCAGTTCGCAGTTCGGCCCTCTGGCAGATGATCCACCTATTAAACATGTTATTTTCCACTTCGCAAGCTGATTCCCAGAGAGTTACTGGAACCTATCCAGTTATAGATGATTTTCCCACTCAAATCTCCATTTTGAGTGGATGTTCCTATATTTTCCCACACTTTCAACCGTGATTTCTAGGGGATTTCCCCTAGATGTTTTCCCATGCGCCGAGAGGCTTGACCCTCTGGAGCGTGTCCTCAACTTTCACCACAGCATCGGCTCCCACCGGGACGGCCGAACCAGTGGTGATATATCGAATATGACCTCCGGGCAAGGCCGTAACCTGCAACAAATATCACTTCTCAGTGCTATATATATATATATATATTATAAACTTATGTGTAAGCATACACATATGTATGCATACAAGTAGATATGTATAGGTATACCTATATGATATACTGTATATACACAGATTTCTAGAATATGTCTAGATATATATATATGTAGAAAAACTGTATGGCAAAAAACATGACACCACTGAAGCAATATTTGGCCAGATTGGGCAAACAGGGAAACACAAGAATACCATGAAGTCAAGAAGAACACAAGAAACATCGCCTAGAGCTTGGGGATCAGGATGGCAATCAGCATACATCAAACATTCAAAAAACAAACAAAGTCATGGTTAGCAACTTGGATGTACGTCCAACTTAGTGTGTGGCTCACAACCCCATTTCTAGCATATCATAACTCGGATCCCGCCTGGCTGAAGTGGTCCCACGTCATTGCCGGCGAATTGCTCCGCATCCACTGGGAAGGTTCCAAGGCCATCGCTGGAGCGCACAGCAAAACCATCCATGATGGAAGCCTGGAAGGCTTGGAAGGTCGCCATCAGCAGGTTGGATGGTTTGTGCCCCAGCCAGGTGGAGTTGCCAAGCACCATTTTCATTGGGAAAAGATGGGACATATATGGAATATCGTCCTTTCAGAAGTGGCTCTACGACTCATGGTATGTTTTGAATGGTTAACTCGTGTTTGCAAGGTTTGGTTCAAGAGCCCCACGCATCGCTCTTAACCATTTGCCTTAGCGGGTCTGCCACGGGACCTGCGGGCACCGCCATTTGGGTGGCTGCCTTTGCTGACGTGGACTACATCCCTGTG
>Ga0126342_10010422_pt1 | contig 16620 bp, 13 predicted proteins | sample Cyp1metagenome_FD_92528 | JGI IMG/M metagenome (GOLD analysis project Ga0126342, IMG submission 92528) | Coral microbial communities from Lord Howe Island, Old Settlement Bay, Australia - Cyphastrea 1 metagenome | ecosystem: Host-associated > Invertebrates > Cnidaria > Coral ... | reverse complement strand
TACTACTCTTCTCGTCTGCCTATAATACATCTTTATCATATTATCTTGTAATATAGTGTCTCCATACTAACAACAGAAGACTCTGCTCCTCTACGCTCTCGGGCCACCCGTCGTCTAGTTTTTAACATATTGTCCCATGATTTTGTTTGACGCACTTTGTTTGATGCTAACGGAAATTGTGATCGAAGAGGCCAAATATGTCAGTAGGATCCTCTCAGGCATGAGGAAGGAGGCCGATTCTCGAAAAGATTCAATGATTCAAAGATTTCTTATGGGAATTCCTGAATGCATCCTGAATTCCGTTGTTTGTTTCCATTGAGTTTCCATTCATTGGCACATTGGTGATAATGCTGTGTCTTTTCCAAAGCTCTGGAATCATAGGCGGGGGCCATTTAATTAGCCATCGACCTTCAGGACGAGGGATATGTAGACTTGGCCTTGCAGGAGTGAGTCGAGTGGTGACGTGTGTGATGGGAATGTTTCGTCTTTTGGCTTGTGGGCATAGGCTCATAGACTGTCATAGACTCATAGGCATGATAGGTGGGTCAGGAATTTGGAAATAAGCTTCTCTACTTGGTTTCAGACTGTCAGGGTGCTGCTGTCAGACCATAAGCAGCGATGGTGAAGCAGTGCGGGGCGTCGCCTCCTAAGATGTCAGCGATCCACAACTCACGGGTTGACACAGACACCCTCAAGTACTGACTACATGTCAACTGAATCAATGAGATTTGCCAAAATGTAGAAAATACCATGCAAAATGACAGTCTAGTTCCAAACTGTTGCAAATACAAGGCAAATGGTACCAGGAAAGAAAGTCAAAAAAAAAACAAAACCTTATCAAAAAAAACTATTCTGAACCCATTTGCGAAGTCAAGAGGCCCCTCTCATTCTATTGCCTTTTTATTGCCCATCGTTCCATCCTATGATTATCCGCTGGAAATCCCTGGAAGTTCTCGAATTTAGATGTTGAGAGTAACAACATTCAAAGAGTTTTTTTAGTATGTTTTTCCCCGCATCTTTGTGTGGGGTTCTTGTTTTTGGTTTTGCACTCCCGCGCACTTCCGCCTCTTCCGCCTCCTTCCTCCCGCCCTGCCTCCTCCACGCACAACTTGTCCACAGACAACTTACTCACACCCAACTTGTCCACACATAACTTGCTCAAACCAACCTGTAACCTTGTCCACATATAACTTGATCACACCTAATTTTCCACACACACACAACTTGTCCACATACAAGTCTTTACATAACTTACTCACACACAACTTGCTCACACACAACTTACTCAGACCCAACTTGCTCACACCCAACTTACGCACACACACAACAACTTGTACACACACAATTTTGCGTGGCAGGCGCCGCACTTGGCGACAGCGACCTCCACTTTGCGTGGCAGGCGTGGCACGTGGCCACATCGACTTTCACTTTGCGTGGCAGGCGTGGCACTTGGCTACAGCGACCTGCACTTTGCGTGGCAGGCGTGGCACTTATGTCACTGGGCTGGCTATAGTGGCGCGCTTGGGTCCTTTGGTCGCAGCGACTATTTGCATGGCAGGCGTGGCACTTGGCGACAGCAATCTTCACTTTGCATGGCAGGCATGGCACTTGGCGACATCGACCTTCACTTTGCGTGGCAGGCGTGGTACTTGGCGATATCGGTCTTCACTTTGCGTGGCTGGTGTGTAGTTGGCGATAGCGACCTTCACTTTGCATGGCATGCGCGGCACTTGGCGACAGCGACCTTTACTTTGCGTGGCAGGTGTAGCACTTATGGCAGTGTACTGGCTCTGGTGACACGCTAGGGTCCTATGGTCGCCGCGGCTGCTTGGCCACAGCGACCTTTACTTTGTGTGGGTCTTTTGACCGCCGCGGCTGTTTGCGCGGCAGGCAGGGCACTTGTCGATATCGACTTTCACTTTGCGTGGCAGGCGTGGCGCTTATGGATGCCTCGGACTCATTTTTCATGGCCCGCTGGACTTGGTAGACCTCAACAAAGGGTGGCGGAGGCCTGGGTAAAACACTCTTTTTGACTTTTAGCCTTTAGCAATGTTCATTTTTCGTGGTGCGCGCCATGTTTTGTAAAAAATCTAACGTGTACTGGCACACCCTTTTCGTCACTTTGTGCATCTTGTATCGCTCTCGTTGTGGCGCGGTGCGAATTTTGAAATCGCTCGCACAACCCTTTCGTCACTTTGGGCGTGTCAGATTGTTCTCAATGCGCCGGGTTGCTCACTTTGATGGTCAAGAAGATCTTGTGCAGAGATCTTAGCAAAGATGTCTCTTTTAGGGAGTTTGCGCAGAGATCTTGTGTGGAAGGTTCGTTCCTATATAGAGATCTTGTACAGAGATCTTGCCAAGAGGTCTCCAGAGATTTTGCCAGAATAGCTTTCCTAGAGAGCTTGTACAGAGATTTTTTCAAAAGTCTTTCCAAGAGGTCTCTTACAGAGATTTTGCCAAATGGGCTCCTTTAGAGAGCGTGTGCAAAAATCTCTTGGACAGAGATCTTGCCAGGACACCTCGTTTGGAGATCTTGTATAGACACATTGCATAGAAATCTGTTGAGATCTTGCCAAGAGGTAAGAGACCGCGTTTAGAGATCCTGTACAGACATCTTGCCAGGACATCTCTTTTTGAGACCTTGCACAGAGACATTGCAAAGGGACCTGTTGCAGAGATCTTGCCAAGAGATCTTTTATAAAAAAAGATCTTGCCAACAAAGCTCTTTTGGAGAGGAGATCTTGTACAGAGACATGGTGAAGAGAGCGGTCGTACTCAGAAATCATTTGAAGATACCTTGAACAGAAATCTTACCTTGAAATCTTGCACAGCAATTTCTACAAAGATCTTCACAAAGGGAACTTGCAGAATCTTACCTGGCACCTTCTCACAGAAACCACCTTGAATGAACACCGTACTTTCACTACGAGGGTCGCTCAAGCTTGCACCCACTGGTAATTTTGGGTCTTTACCACCTTTCCCTTTCGGATCCCGATAGGGTTGCTCGCCTGTATGACGCATATTGATGCATGCGCTTTGGTCAATATGTTGGTACAAAGGGAAGTTCCACCGCTACATGGCCAGGTCAAAGCTTTTCCTTCGTAACCATATCGATAAAGATAAAATTACGTAATTAAGCACCCGAAAAAAGATATAGTAATATTAATTCAGTCTTGCTTCGCCTTAGCTTTTCCGAGATTGCACAAAACCTCATATAACCGATAGGGGACGACCTGCTAGCGATCGATACCCTATTTGTGATACCGCCAGGAATGAAATTTTCACAGCCGACGCGGCGACCAGTATGATGAAAAAAAAATGGTCTCTTCGGCCCCTGCTTAGATATCTATGTTGGTTGGAACCTTTGACTTTAATAATTATCATTACTATTTTAATTAATTAGGTTAATTTCGATAAGTGGCTTGCCGAAGACTTCTTGGAAACCGAATTATCCTAGTTATCTTGATTTATGAAAATAATTTGATTTTTTTTCGGGAACCCCTGAAAGCCACTTAATTATCTAAATTACTTTACTAAATTAAAAGAATTACGATATTTAGTACACCGGAAAGCCTTTGTAAAATTCATAATTCCCCACCTGCTAGGTGAGGGTTATTAGATTTTATGTCGGTTACCTGCTCCTCTCCTTCTCTCCTTTCTTCCTTTCCTCTCCTCCTGCTTAACCGCGACCCTCGATATACAGTATTCTCTATCGGACCTTAACCACGACCATCCACACCCAGTGTTCCCTGCCGGACCTTAACCACGACCATCCCCACCCAGTGTTCCCTGCTGAACCTCAACCCGGACCATCTATACCCAGTGTTCCCTGCCGGACCTCAACCACGACCATCCACACCTAGTGTTCCGTGCCGGACCTTAACCGCGAATATTTACGCCAAGTATTCCCTGCCGGACCTTATGTAGGAAGATATGGGACAAAAAATGTGCAGAAAAAAATTAGAAAAAATGCGTATCGCTGGACCTCAACGGCCAGATAGAATACCAGAAGATATGGCAGATAAAATGCCAGAATGTTTGCCAGATAGAATGCCAGATTATTTGCTAGATAGAATGCCAAATAGGATGTTAGAAGATATGCTAGATAGAATGCTAGAAGATATACTAAAAAATATGCCAGATAGAATACCAGAAAGTATACCAGAATATTTGCCAGATAAAATACCAGAAAATTTACCAAATAGGATGATAGAAGATATACCAGAATATATGCTATAAGATATGGCAGATAGAATGCCAGAAGGTATGCCAGATCGAATGGCAGAAAATATGTTAGATAAAATGCTAGAAGATTTGCCAGTAATAAATCGATAAATGTTATGGTGGGGGTTATACGAAGTAAAGTAATTTTATTAATTTTGTTTTTTTACGAAAAATTAAGATTCCGAAAAATTTTTAGTATATTAATTATTTTAATTATCGTAATAAATTAAAATAATTAGTATTACTATTTTTTTAATTAATAAAAATAATTATAATTGCAAAAAAAAAAAATGTCAGTAATTTCTACATGAGCTTTTTTTAAAAATATACAATAAAAAAATTATATTTTATTTATTCCGTCTTACATACGAAAGCCAAATAATATGACTGAAGCACACCTGCGGAGATTACATGTTTGATGTTGCCTTGGTATGCGGTTGTGTGTAAACGGTATTGTAGTTCAGAGTCGTGACAGGCGTAAATGCGAGTACATAATATTTTATATTTGGATATTGGGGTTTGGATTTGTATTGCTAAAAATATTTGGAGAACATACAGGAATTATCGTATATTCTCCTGTTACGGCAACCCCCTACGGTATTGATACACACACTGCAAAAACCGCAAGCCAGGGCAACATCAAACATCAATAATTGTATTTCCGCCTATTATAGGTACTCGCAACAACCTTTATATATAGCACTTGCCAAACGAAAGCGAGCACCAACCGTGTGGGATGTGAAAAGCTACGACGAGGCGGCGCGAGTACCGGAAGGAGTGACGGATACACCACCAGAGGTGTGGTGCCCGCGCCCAAAAATTAAACGACCGGGTAAGCCCACATGTTACTACCAACTTCTCTAGACTTAGACTGAGCATAGAAAAGCAAGAAGGGAAGAGGAAGTGTAAGAGTGATGGAGGGGTGATGGTTGGTGGGTTTGTGTGTGTGTGTGTTTATGTACAGTGAGTGAGAAAGAGCCTGATTTCCTGGGTGATAAATCGACTGAACACGAAGGATCAGCGTGCCAGTTCTCGTGAAATATACGGGTGCTTGTGGTATATTGCGGAGGTCGGCCTGATGATACTGCTCTTGAATACGAAGTTTGGGCTTCTTTGTGTTAATTTTTGTCTTTCTTGAGGAGTCTTCTTCTTTGCTGCCTGAAATGTAGTGGATTTGATCCCACAAGGAAAATTTACAGATTTGTCTGGCTGTTCTTTTGTGGGTTTTATACAAACAAAATAACATTGCTGAAAAAAGAAATGCAATGATTGTGTTGGCGGCGCCACGGTTTTTTTTGTGAAAGGCATGAAATTAGTATCCTGGGAAATGAAATACATGGAGGAAATTAAAAAAAAAATCCCTTTGGAACATTGCACTTACTCGCGTATGCACAAGAGCAGCCCAAGGGTGCACAAACAGCCAGAATTACCACACCTGCCACGCAAAATCAAAGTTCTTTTTTGCCAAGTGTCGCGAAAAATAAGTTGATAAAGAAATTGTGGATGGATCCAAGGGACAGGCTGAGGACCCCACGATCAATAAGATGGACATCGGTGTTCGCTGAGAAAAGACCCCAACAAAAATGCCAGTCATCCTGACCAAGAAAAAACACCAAAATTTACGATATTTTTTTCGTAAATATCATTCAATAAATGCAAACAAAAAATTACCAACATATGGAAATTAAAATTTTTTGATTGAATAGCGTGCTTTGTTTTACATGTTTGTAATCAATATATGAAATATACACGGCCAAAAAAAATGTCTTCCTGTACGAAGGTTATGCAGCTGATAGGGGATCTTTTGAAACGGATTGTAGAGTCCTATCTGATTTAGTTAGTTTCACCTCTGATTATATTTTTTTATATTGTTTATTAATTTTTTTTATTATATCAATCAAGGTAGGTGACAGTAACACATCTTCATGAAAATAATGTCAAAGTAAATATCATTTTTGTTCAAATTCCTTGGATATTGAAAAAATATAATTTTTAAATATATCTATGCAACCAATAGGGGTCTTTGGAACTGGATTCTAGGGTCCGTTGTTATTTAGTTCTGCCCCTAATTGTGTGAAATAAATTTTCCAATATATATTTCTTTATCTGTTTCATTTATCAAGGTAGGTGCCGTTCGTATATACTAGTGAAAATGACCCCAAACTAAATATCGTTTTGGGTTAGTGTCCAAGTTTCAGTAGTTATGGATAATTGACCCCAAACTCGATAATTGAAAAAGAATAATTCTTATCCTTGTTTCAGTGGTTATGCCAAGATGGCGAATGATTATTTGATTCTCCGTCTATTAGCTCTTTTATTGCTGGAAGTGCCACTGAAGAACGATTATCATTTGGTCGTCATTCAAATAAGTTTTTTGCTTTGGGTACTTCGATAAAATATAAAAAAACAAGGTACTTCGATAAAATATAAAAAAACAAGGTACTTCGATAAAATATTAAAAAACAATAAATTTATGCGACGAACATATGGGTACGATGGATACGGGGTTTTCCAAGCCAAAAGAAGAGCAATTTTTTCCCTAAATCTCAAAATGAAGGAACATAAATAAATCCTTTGCAGCAAAAATCATGATAGAATATAATAGTAGGGCTATTTCCTAAGTCCAGATGCCAATTTCTGCACCCTGAGATCGGCAATTTTTTTCCATACATCCAAGGGTACAACCTCTGTATTGCCTAAGTCTAGGTGCAGATTTTTGCGACCACTAAGCACCTATGACATCGGCATTTTTTTCCCTAAGTCAGGGTGCTGATTTCTGGGCCCTGACTTCGGCAAATCAGCTGCTGGACATTGCCTTTTAATGATATATCATGTAGACGTAAAGAACATGGGGGAAATTTTGTATTTGAAAAAAAACTGAAATAATATTTTTGGCTTTATACCAAATGTATATGGGGCATTCACTGTTACATAAAAACGAGAGTGGTTGATACCTTTTCAATTTTGATCCAGTATTTTTTTTTTGGGGTACCCTTCAGAAATGGTAGTGGACCCCAGTTAATCCCAGGAAAATAATAAAATAAAATAATCGTAACCGATACTGGTTTATGTCAATTTATCCAACCAAGTGGTTGTTTAAGAGTGAACATACTAATGCAGATAGAATTTTTTATAAGCATGGTGAGATGATACCAACTTAATCAACCAATTGGTTATCTCATAGGGAAAATAAAAATCTATCTATAATACAAGTCAATTCCATTATTAAATATTAAATATTTTGGAAAAACCCAAGAATTTAATGGAGACAATAATTATCAATTCCCGTCTTGGCATATTATCGAATGACAAAAAAGAATTAAAAATATTGGAATATCGAAGGACACTAACCCAAGACGATTTTTCCTTTGGGATCATTTCACCAATATGTACCAAAACCACCTACATTAATAATAAAAGGACGAGTGATGGAGCGGTGATGGTGGGTGAGTTTGTGTGTATGTATGTGTGTTCATGTACAGTGAGTGAGTGAGAGTGTGTGATTGATGTGACTGTGGTGTGTGTGTGTGAGTGGGAGATGTGAGAGTGGTGTGTGTGTGTGGGTGAGGGATGTGAGAGTGAGTGAAGTGAGTGTGAGTGAGAGAGTGAGTGAGAGAGAGAGTGACTGAGAGTGAGTGAGTGTGTGCGTGAGTGAGTGTGAGTGAGTGTGAGTGAGTGAGTCTGAGTGAGTGTGAGTGAGTGTGAGTGAGTGTGAGTGAGTGAGTGCGAGTGTGTGAGTGAGTGAGTGTGAGTAAGAGTGAGTGAGTGTGAGTGTGTGAGGGAGGGAGGGAGGACGGGAAGCAGGAGAAGGAGGAGGAGGAGGACGAGGAGCGGATACAGAACTAAAAACAAAAACCCCACACGCCAATGTTGGGAAATAAGATAAGATAGATAAAAAAATAATGAAAAATATATATCACACAATCAGAGGTAGAAGTAAATTACCAAGGACCCTAGAATTAAATTCCAAAGACCCCTTATCGGCTGCATATATTGATTTATATATATATAGAAAATATATTTAATATTTTATCAAAGTACCCAACCAAAAAAAAACTATTTGAACTACGATCGAATGGTGATCGTTTGTTCTGACTGGTACTTCCACGAATAGAAGGGTAAATGGATGAAAATAATAATTATCAATGTCCTTCTTGGCATGATTACCGAATGATGGATAAGAATTAACAATATATTGAAATATCCAAGGAAAACTAATTCAACATAATTTTTCCTTTGGGATCATTTTCACTAGTATATATCAAGACCACCTACCTTGTTAGATAAAATAAATAAAGAAATAAATAATGAAAAACATATATCACACAATCAGAGGAAGAACTAAATCATCAAGGACCCTAGAATCCATTTCCAAAGACCCCCTATCGGCTGCAAAACGTTTATGAAAGAAATAGGTGAAAGAAAATATTTTTGTTATTTGTTTCCATTTTGTTATTTGTTTCCAATTGGAATAATTAAATATAAGGATATCCTATTAATTTTTGTATGTCCCATGTTTACCACACGAAAAAATCGCGGCGCCAACATCGCCAGAAAAAACCCAAGCGCGCCACCAGGATCAGACCAATGCCCTCAAAACAAAGCCTGCCGGGCAAAAGGGTGCATCGTAGAATAACTGTCATATTGTATAGTACGAATAAACACACCTGGCCGCAAAATTTCCGTCAATAATATTCAATACATTCCACGGGGGCACCAACCAGACCACCAAAGCAACAAAATGGAAATCCACAGTACCAATTACCACGCCCCCCTCCCACAGAAACTGTGAATAATTCAATCCGTGGCCTGCGATCCCAAGAACTGGACATCAAAATGCGCGGAACAAACCCGAAACCAACCCAATTATACGAGTGCCATATCGTGAGAAAATTATTTCATTATATAGTGTAAGTAGTAGCCAGCCACCCTGGGATGTGGATCCACGTCGCCGAATGTCACACCTACCATATAAAATAAAAATAAATATGGACAAGGGGTGCGCATAACATAATATTAATTTTCTTTCCAATCAAATACGCTACCAACGGGTAATTTATATGTGACAAAAACCATACCCGGTGAAAACCTCACCAAGCAAAGCAGTCCAGTGCCATTCAGTGGCAGACTTTCCATATATATCAACAGGCATTATAAAAAGAAATTAAATTAAAATAATCGATATATAAACCAAAAAAATCGTACCATATAGTAAATAATGCATTAATAATTTCTCAACAATATGTATAAATATTATGTATAAATAAATAATAAATAAATTAATTATATATAAATAGATTTTAAAGGAAAAGGAGGAAATATAAGGAAATTTAATAAACTATTTCTTTTTCCCATATTAAAAAAATAATTTTTATTTTATTAAATAATATTAAAAATAATAATTATTTAAATTATTAAGTATTTATCAAAAATTATTATTATAAAAAATATATATATAAATATATATAAATTATAATTTTTTAATATTATAATTAATTTTTTAAATATATTTAATTTGTTAATAAATTAATAAATTATTTTCAATATTAATTTTTGTTATTTAAAATATATAAAATAAATTAAAATAAATTAAATTAAATTAAATTACTTACAACAACTAAAAAATACATATCAAAATACTCATTAAAATAATATATTAACATTATTCTAAATAATAAATTAATAATTATCATATTAATATATTTTTTTTAAATATAAATATTTTATTTATATTTTTTTTCTCCCCCCCCAAAAAAAAACAAAAAAATATCATTTCAAAAAATATACCTATATATACCAAATAAAATCATTTTTTTTTTATTAAAACATAAATTAAAAACTAAACAAATATATAAAATAAATATATTTTTTTCTTAAAATAATATTAAATAATAAATAATAAAAAAATAATATTTATTTATTTTATTTTTTACTTATTTTATTATTATTTTTTTAAATTTTAAATAAATTATCATAAAAAAAAATATTTTTTTCATAAATTTATAATTATAAATATGTTTAATTATTAATAATTATATAAATAATTATAATAAATAATAATTAAATAATATTATTAATAAATTAAGCAATAAATTTAAATTTTAATTTCGTAAATTACAATTAATTTTAAAATTTTATTTATAAAATAATTTTAATAATAAATAAAAAATAAATATATTATATAATCAATTATTATATAATTATATATAAATTCAAATAAATATTATAAAATTAATCAATATATGTATATTTATTATTTTTCATTATTATTTTTTATTTTATATTATTTTATTTTTTCAATTTTTCCCGTATTTTCTTTCTCTAATCTTATATTATATATAATTTCATTATACATATTTTTTAATATATAATTTTAATTTATATTATTTTTTCAGATATTTTCGACCATACAAATCATCATACTATCATGTCACAGACACAATTTTCTTACAATTCTTTATCATACGGAACCGGTTGTACCAGGATCATGTTCGGATCGGCGCCGCAATGGAACTTCCAGTTCAGGCGTCATTTTCACAACTTGATCTTTCAAAATTTGAAGGAGGTCTCGCACAAAAGCTATCTTCAATTGTCACTTTTCAAGGAGGCCTCGCACGAAATGCGTTTTGCGACGCTTTTTCGAGCTGCAGAATCCGACGTTCTTGCGCGCAATTCTATTGCGTTTTGCGGCTCAGGCTCTGCAGATCGCCGTATAATGGCTGCGTCAAGGTTGCTTGGCGCCGCGGCTGCGTGCGTAATGTTTTTTGTCTTTTGCAGCTGGGCTCCATATATAAGGTTGCGATATTGATTTGTCAGCAGATTTTCTCAATTCTGGCGCTGCTGATTTTCCTTTTAAATTTCCGTTAGAAAAAGTGCGTCTTTTTGTTTTGGCACGGAGATCCGGTTGTCGAGCTGCAATTTCTGACGCTGTTGCGCGTAGTTCTATTGTGTTTTGCAGCTCAGTCTCCGCAGATTGCATTGTAATGGCTGTGGCGCCGCGGCGTGCGTAATGCTATTGTCTGTGTCTTTTGCAGCTGGACATCATAAATCCTATTGGAATGGTTGCATCAAGGTTGCGCTAGTGATCTGTCAGCAGATTTTCCCAGTTCTGGCGCTGGTGATGTTCCTTATAAATTTCTTTGTCAAAATCGTCTTATTTTTGCCTTGGCGCCGAGACCCAGTTTTGGATCTGCAATTTCTGGCATCGTCGTGCGCAAAGGCTTGTGTGTGTGTAAAAGCTTCTGTGGTAAAAGCTTCTCTCTGTAAAAGCTTGCTGTGTGTAAAATCTTCCCTGTGAAACGTAGGGGCTCCTCTGTGTGGAGGCTCGCTGTGTGTAAAACCTGTGTAAAGCTAAATGTGTAAAAGCTTCTCTGTGTACAAACTTTTCTGTGTAGGGGCTTCTTTGTGTGAAAGCTTGCTGTGTGTAAAATGTTCGCTGTCTAAAGGCTTCTCTGTGTAAAAGCCTCTCTGTGTAAAAGCTTCTGTGTGCAAAAGCTTGTGTGCGTAAAAGCTTGCTGTGTGTAAAAGCTTGCTCTGTGTAGAAGCTTGTTGTGAGTAAAGGCTTCCTTGTCTCTATGTACAAGCTTCCCTGTCCCTGTGTAAAAGCTTCTGTGGGTACAATCTTCTGTGTGTACAAGCTTCTCTGTGCAGAAGCTTGCTGCGTACAAGGGGTCGCTTGCTTTGGCACCGAGATCCTTGTTTGGGCAAGTTTTGGGCCAGAGAAGAGCTGAGGTGATTTGAGAGTGCGCTGCGCAGAGCTGAGATGAGACGAGCTGACAACATCTGAGGTCAGCTGAGGAGGTGTGAGAAGAGCGTAGAAGATGAGAGAAGAGAAAGAGGAGATGAGAAGGCATAAGATGAGCTGACATGAGCTGCGGAGAGCTGAGAAGAATTGAGAAGAGCTGTGAAAATTTGAGAAAACCTGAGATAAGCTGAGGTGAGATGAGAAGAGAAGAGCTGTGAAAATTTGAGAAAACCTGAGATAAGCTGAGGTGAGATGAGAAGAGATGAGAAAAGCTCAGGTGACATGAGAAGAGAAGAGAACAGTTGTGACCAGCCGCGAAGAGCTGAGCAAGGGAAAGAAGAATTGAGATGGGATAAGATGAGGTGAAAAAAGCTGACAAGACGTGAGATGAGATGAGTTGAGATGAGATGGGATAACACAGACTGCGGTGACAATGGGATGGCATGAGCAATTTCCAAGAGAAGCTGCGATGCGATGAGATCAGATGAAATGAGAATAGATTCAACATTCAAAAAGCATGAAGCCACATTGACAAGTCAAGAGCTTGTTGCTGCGAAGCACAGAAGGCTTGCCCGTCACCTATAGGCACAGTCTTTGTTGAGCTCTATCGGCTATAACCGTTTCAATTTTGAAACTTGCGCCCCTGGCTTGCCCGGGAACTACTTGTCGAAGGAAGTTTAGAAGTCAAACTTCCGACAATATGGACAGATGAAAAGCAGAGATCGGAAGATTCAGAGAAGAGAGGAGAAGAAGAAAGAAGATCAAAAAGGAGAAGGTCTCAGAAGAAAGAAGAAAAGGTAGGAAAGCCGCGAACCACTGTGTTTTACCAATGATTTGTGGCTCCGGAGGGTCGAAAAGTAGGCTCGCTAAAGCGGCGGGTGCGGAGCCATCTGGCCAGATGAGAGATGAAAAATTGCACGCCGTTGTGGCGCGAAGCACGTTTCCAACTCAAAATGTACAAAACATGCCATGTTCGGACCACTTTTGGAAGTTGTGATGTCGAAAAAGTGCACGCCGTTGTGGCGCAAAGCACATTTTGAAGTCAAAAGCGTAAAAGGCTGACGGGTTCAGAGCACTTTTGGAAGTTGAGATGTCGAAAAAGTGCACGCCGTTGTGGCGCGAAGCACATGTGGACGTTCAGATGTTGTTTTGCAAAGCAGGCGCAAGGGATTATGCACCTTGTCAAAAGTGAGCAATACGTGAGGGTTTTGTCAGATTTGAAGAAGATCTGCAAAGATGCATTTTCCGTGGCAGGTATCATACAAGAGACATGTTCATCAGAGATGTTAGGAAGTTAGGGCGCTGATTTCCTGAGATGGGTTGCATTTTGGAGCATCAGATCTGTAGGTTTGCTAAGATGATTTTGCGTGACAGGTGCAGCACTTCTTATGACCTGGCATCGCTTTTTCGTGACAGGCGCCATACTTTAGACAGGTGGAGTGGAAAAATCGCAAAACGCATTGGTACGAGGCCGTCAGCTCTGCACTCAGCTTTCCATTTTTGAAGGAAGTCTCGCAGAATTGTTTTGTTTTGGATGTTGTCAAGTTCAAAGATTGAGGAAGTCTCGCAGCAAGTCTGCGTTTTCAAGCTCACAGATAGACAGACAGACAGACAGATAGACAATTACATCTACAACTACAACTGAAACTGCACTACACTACACCACTGCTACAACTACAAATACAAATATACTGTATTACGCTACATTACAATGGACTTTTACAATACACTACACTACGCTACACTAGACTGCACCAATTAAATCTAATTACGCTACACTACACCAATTTACACTACAATTACAACAACAGCTACTACCACAACTACAATTACAACTAAACTGCACTACATTAATTACACTGAAGTACACTACAGCGACAAATGCAGCTACAACTACGGCCACACTACATTACGCAACACTACACTACACTGATTACAGTGCGCTACACTACAACTACAACTACAGCTACAACTGCAACTACACTACACTACACACTAATACGACTTGCACTACACTACAACTACAGCTACACTACCTTACACTACACTAGACTACACTACACTATACCACTCTACACTACACAACACTCCACGACATTACACTGCACCACAATACACTAATTACACCACACCACGACCACAACTGCAACTGCACTTGCAACTATACACTACACTCCACTACACTATAACCACAGTTACAACTGCAACTACAACTACAACAGCACTACACCACACTACATCCAGCAGTTGTGGTAAAGTGACCACTGCAACCATTGCAACTGTTCCAAAAACCACACTCCAACTACCTGTCGGTCCACCAGTGGATCCGCTCTGCCATCCGTGATTCACAACAACCAACCTCTCCTATAGGTTTCCTATTTTTGAAACTTCCGCCACCGCCTTGTGCGGTACTAGTGGTATCAAAATGATAGATAAATTCCCAAAAACATAAATACTTTAGGTCAATCGGTGAAGACGAAACCTCACCGGCAAAGAAAAGGGAGGAAGCTGTGGTGAAAAGAGCGATGTGCCATGTATCCGTAACGATTCGAATTAACATTTTCAAGCTGCGAGCTGCAAAATTAGTAGCTGAAATCTAGACACCGTGCGCTCAAAATGTATTTTTTCCTAAACCTCCAGCGAGAATCGCCCAAACATTCTGCAGGTTTTTCTCTTCGTGAATTTACCTGGGGTATGACGCAGCTCAACATTGCCCACAAGCATTTTTCCGTGACAAACTATACCAATTCTCTACGTATGTTTAGCAACTATTTTGCGAGATTGGCACTTTCATGGGTCATTTCATCTTAAACAGTTTCATTATCATCGCATTTCTTCGAAAAAAATTCTCGGTGGGCTTGGCTCAAGTCGCATCTTGAGTGGCACCGCACAAAACACAGCTTTATATCCTGTGATTTGATGCGTGTGATGCATTGCCGCTGTTTTACCATGCCAGCTTGTTTTTTTCATTGCCCTACTTCCATAGCTAACATGTGGTGTTTTTCCCCAGGTAGATGGCAAGCAAGATGGGCTCTTACTTTTCATAAGTTGGGCGCTTGGTGAACTTTTCAGCTCTTTGGCATTTTTCCTGATTGGTGTGTTCGGGTTGTAGCTGCCATCTTGTTGATTGGGCTTGCAAGGCTTCTTTGGGGGGTTCTGAAGGGTCCTTTTTTCCCACGCTTGTTCACGGCAGGGTTTCATCCTTTGATTGTTTGGCAACGCTGCCAGCAAAGATGCAGTTGCATCTGTGATTGCAGTGCACTACGGATCGAATCTTGAATTCAGTGGCTGCCTTCTGCCAGGGACCATGCCTCGCCCCTGGACGTTGAAGACATTGCATCTTTTGGCAATGGCACGCGGTCAGTCTCTGGCCGGACGCAACAGACTTTGGCCAAAACCCAGAGTCAAAGTTAAAATAAAACAGCAACAGCTGAACTATGGCATCGCTGTGGACATTGCAAGAGTCATAGCAACGCATTGCAATAAAGCTCATGTCACCAAAGTCTGAAAGCCTTTCTTCGCGAATCTGTGAGATTCATCCGAGCAACCCATGCGTCAGATTGGATCAGCTTTTCACGTCGCTCGCCAGGCCATAGGGAAGCTCATCGCTTGCACCTGGAATGGCGACGCCAGCGACGAATGCAAAGGTTTTTGGGGTACCCTCCAAATCATCCCAACGAGCTTTATCCAGGGACATTTTGGGTCCAATTTCCCGTAGCCACGACTGATGAACACAATTTTGTGGATTAGTTTCCATCAGCGACCGCACCCGGAGTCTCTGTGGAGAAAGCATGTTTTTTGCACAATCGCTGGCCGAAAAACGAAGCTCCCTGCGAGCCTCTTGCTGGGGACATTGGGCAGAAGTGCCATCACTTTGGACAATCCTGGCAGTTCCAATGCCTCAGGGCAAATATATTGTGGACATTTGTGGAGGCTCTATCCGACTCTATCCGCTCAACTCGTGTTGTGTCAAGTCAAGTCTCATTTTGTCACGTCTCGACTTCAAGTGATCTGCAGGTTTTCTCCTTGAGACCATAGAGCCGGTTTAGAAATGAAGAGCCAACAGCTTCGTCAAACATCGACCCCGACACTTCACCCTGCCTCATGCGACCTCTTCGCACTTCTGGCAGTCACCGCCTGAGGTAATTTCGCTGAGAAACAAATTGAAGATTCCCACACTGCCTTTCTGTCACTTTGTTTGATCAAGACAGAAGTGATGCCAACCTCTTGCCGACTGTCATCCCTGTCCCTGGCCTTTGGAGATCTTTGAGTCTGGCTCTTTTTGGGCGAAACCCGGCCATGATCCTTCCCATCTCCCTTCGCATCTTTCCTCCTGTGCTGGTCGCTGGTTGCTGGTTGTTTTGCGTGAAACACAGCAAACCTGGACTGGACAAAGAAGACGTGATCATTTTATCAAAAGTTGACCATTCAGATATGGATCTGATTTTCGGAAGACCCCTCCAGGGCAGTTTTGCTTGAAACAGATGTCTTTGATTTGTTGTGGATGTGTGTTCTCCCAAATTAAAGGGCCGGATAACCCCACATGTTACCAACTTCTTTAGACTTAGACTGACCATAGAAGAGCAAGAAGGGAAGAGGAAGTATAAGAGTGATGGAGCGGTGATGGTGGGTGAGTTTGTGTGTATGTATGT
>Ga0126342_10010421_pt1 | contig 16621 bp, 15 predicted proteins | sample Cyp1metagenome_FD_92528 | JGI IMG/M metagenome (GOLD analysis project Ga0126342, IMG submission 92528) | Coral microbial communities from Lord Howe Island, Old Settlement Bay, Australia - Cyphastrea 1 metagenome | ecosystem: Host-associated > Invertebrates > Cnidaria > Coral ... | reverse complement strand
TCAACTTCACATCACTTCATCATGTTTCATAGTGTCACGTTTCAACTCCACATCTTCATCATGATTCATTGGTTGGTGGTTGAGCCACCCCTCTGAAAAATTATTGGTCAGTTGGGATGATGAAATTCCCAGCTGAACGGAAAGTCATAAAGTTCCATGGTTCCAAACCACCAACCAGATATGATTATATAATGATTGTATATATAGATATATATTAGATGATTGTATGATTAATTGCTACTATCAACATTAATATGGAGGTTAACCCAATCCATGGGGAATCACCCATTAATATGGTGTCATTTTTTTTCACCATGCTTCACCATGCTTCACGTGTTTCGCCTCGCCATCCCCGGCCTGAATACCACCAGCAAGACCCACATCGCCCTCGTTGAACTCCAGGCGCTCCTGACGGCCAGAAAAAACACCACCGAGCTGCAGGATCAGAGGGCTGGCCATATTTCTTTGGCTTATCGCATTTGTATTATCCAATTATATAGTTATATATATAGTTACATATGTATATATAGTTATATATATAGTTATATATGTGTTTATTCCAAATATGATATAAGTATGTAACTATATATATATAGTTATATATATATATGGTTTTATTCCATATCATATGTTCATATAATATTTTCCAGATTCTATCAATGCCTCAATCTTCAGAAAAGTGAAATGATTTCTGGGGAGTGATCCTCTTAGTATCAGGAAAATTCATGGTGGATGAAGGAACTCATATACCCTCTGGTTATGACTAATATAGCCATGGAAAATGGTCCATTTATAGATGGTTTACCTATTAAACATGGTATATAACATCATGTCAGTACAGACTTTTTGGAGAAAAAAAAACATCCCACATTGTGCAAAATCATGCTTAAAATGGCTTAAAACTCTTGGATGGTGCTGATAGCTATCTGATAGCTGAAGGCCGACACAACTGGAAATCCCAGAATCATCGGCAGTGGCGGCGCCGTGGCCCTGCCTTATTATGTCTGGCCCACGTTTGTGCAGAAACATGGCCAAAACGCACAGCAAATCTAAATCAAATGGAGGACTAGGAGATATCAAATGGAGTATGTTGCAGGAAAGAACTCCTAGCAAATTTTAGCAAAGCTCTGGAAAAGTGGCCCACTCTCAGGGGAGAAAACAGGAAGACCAGCTTTCCATAGGAAGACTGATTTTTGTGGGTCATCCAATGACCAATCCGATTGGAAGAACACACATTGTCCAACCCAAGCAGCAAATGCTACGAGTAGCACTATGTCACTATGTACCACTGCCACTCATTACCTATCCCATGACGGATCCATGGTGCTGCTATATTAATGCTAACATTGATTGGGGGTTTTTGTTGATGGGATCCATGGAGCACCATATATAGCAGCACCATGGATCCTATGGGATATAATATCTGACATACAAACATATGTATCAATTGAGAGAGCTGAGATATTGATGGTAAATGTTACCATATATAGCAGCACCATGGATCCGTCATGGGTAAAATATATAGTGTGGTTGCCAAACTCAATTCGTAGCTGGCTCCGCTGGCTCCTTTTTTTTTAAATGCCATCTCCAATTCCGCCGGATGGAACGGCAATGGCAGGTTTCTCCCTACTTTGGGGCGCAATTCCAATTTTCAAGTAGAGAAGAAAACATAAGAACACCATACCCATAGGATCCATGTATGGTATATTTACCTACATTTGGGTCATTTATGGGGCAAATGTTGGTAAATATTCCATACATGGATCCTACGAGTATGGGATAGTTGGAGGGGAAGTACTGTAATTAATTCACCAAGCTGCAAAGTATACGGCAGGTTATAGGGATAGTTATCCCAATTCAAATCATCATCCGAAGTAGAAACTACAACTATAACATCCCCCTTGGAGTTCAGTGTGTAACCTGGGTACCACCATTTTATAGTGATAAAATGGTTTTGGGGGGAGGGGGGGTCTTTATAAAATGGGGGACCTGGGTTGACCTTGCAACATGCCAAAAACACCAAAAAGTGCTTCGTATTTCCCAACATTAAAAAAAAAAAACACATTTTATAGAGGGATAAAATAATGAGTTATAAGGGTACCCGGGTACCTCTATTTTATAGAGGAAATTGCCAGGGGGATACTATAACCATATTTGGAGGGTCCCTTTTTATTTTTCCCAACTGGTGGTGAAGCCTCACCATGGTCGGTATGTGAAGCCGATCTCCTCGAAGCCTAAGGTCTCCAGGTATCGTTCCCATCTCTTGTGTGAAATGCCACCCAAAGCAGACACCTCCGGTGAACCAAAGGAGACTGGAAAGATCAATCGAGCCACAGATTGAATTGGGCACACCGGGCACAAGATTTTTGTGAAATGTCAGTCACTTGGGATCATCTGAGCTTGGAACATATATATATATGCGATTTATGATTTATGATTTATGATTTATGATTATATATATATGAAACCACCCGTCAGTTTTTGCTACTTGTAAAATGCACACAACCTTGTAATCCAAGTTAAGGGTCCAAAAACACCATATCTTAGCTGTTGAATCAAAGGCAAGGTGGCCGATAGAGCATTCATGGGCTTGTCTGGAAGTGTTCAGAGCAAAAATTACAAATCCCACGGGTTTAAACATGTTCCCCACAACCCCCTGGTTCGCCCACACTCAAACAACACATCCAAAGAATATGATATACTTATCACCAGAGGATGCATGAAAACACTGGCTATACGCAGTGACTTTTGACTTTGAGTTTTCAGGATTTAGGGTTTTAATTCAGGGTTTAGGGTTTTAGGTTTTAGGGTTTTGGTGTTTGTTGTTTTGGAAAGTAAACAACTTAAAGCCAAAGGATATGCGGGATTGGCCGCGGGCAAACCTAGGGCTTGCAGCGAACATGTTTAATCAGTTTGAACCTCATATCCCCCATTCAAATTGCCACCCCCAGCGGTTGAGCCGAGTCGCGATGATGCTACCGCGGGTGAGGCGGGCGTAGCCCACCGTATCATCATAGACGGCTCCATAGGCACCGTTCAATTGGGCCACCAAGAGATTCAAGAGGAAAATCTCAGCAGTTTGAGATTCACAAAATCTGCACAACATAAAATATCGTAAATCTATAAAATCTAAAAAAAACTGAAAAAAAAAACTATAAATGGATAACATCTGATGAAAACTGATAAATGCTATCAACGTCTTTTGGAAGGACACGACAATTTTGGTGGTTTATCCAGCCATCACCCGAACCGTGGGTCCCGTGGCTAAAACACAACGGGATAGGGTTGTGGGCCTACACACCTGACAGCTCGATTCAACCACCCGTTCTTAGCGAAATTTGGGAGCATAGAATTCTGGGCTCCCAAATGGGCACATGTTGAGAATTAAACACATTGAAAGTCGGTTGCGATCGTATTCACATGTTCAATGATTGTACCGAAATCGAAACTTCAGGTTTGAAACCAGAAAGCAGCTGTCCAATGCTTTTCACCGGTTACCCTCTGGTAAACTAACATAGCCATGGGAAATCACCATTCTTAATGGGAAAATCCACTATTTCTATCACCATGTTCAATAGCTTTTTGTATGTTTACCAGGCCGGGTAATCATCCAAAAATTTGGTGGGTTCCCCATGTTTCAGCCCATCATTTTCCCATCATTTTCCCATATTTCGCACAGAAGTTCGTCAAGGGGCGATCACAATGATGATGAACAAGCTGACGGTCAGCAGAACTGCCACCTCTTCTTGGATCTGATGGAAGTGTTCCGAGGGAAACATGCCCAAGGAGATTTCCTCAGAAAACTCAGCCGCGGCGCTTTAACCATTGAAATTCATGGTGGATTTTGACCCCAGCATCCAGCCATCAAATAATAGTCTTAGCACCTACATATAGTATCATATAGTCATTTTTTTGGAACAGCTTGAATCCTTTGGAGCTTGTTTTAAAAAGAAAGCATCATACGAATAGAAAAACGAATCCAGTCGGGCACGGGGCACGCACTCGTGGCACTTGGATGGTATGCGTGTTTTCCTGTGCGATTTACATCCAGCTGAGGTAAGTAGTGTGGTGGTAATCATCGTCCTCCAAAGGCATGCGCATTGGGCTTACCATACTGTCAATTCAACATAACACCCGACAATGACCATTTTCCAATAGGAAAATGGGAACAGAATCCTGTCGTCCATCTCACCTTCGCAAAAAAGAATAGCTTCTTTCTCGCACCCCAACCTTCCAAGCATCCATCAGTGAGAGGGCTCCAGCCGGAATGTTCGTGAAATCGCTACCTCGGCGATGAAAAAGTATCCATTGGTCACCAGCAAACAGAGTTGAACCGCCAGCCCAGTGACAGTTGTGGTTCAAAGCGCTGATAGAACTTGCGAAGGTGATGATCAGAAAAATCAAGGAGCCTCAGGTGAGACTCTGGTGCATTGCAGTTGGGAAGTTGGTACAGTAATGACCACATACACACACATATATATATTATATATATATATTGTCAAAAATGGGGTTAGCATAGATGGGAATTTTGCAGGGCAGCTACATTGGTATCAGTCAAATCATTGCGATGATACATCATGATACCTTTGTGAACATCCCATCCAAAAAGGCAGCAGATTTGACAGCTTGGGGTGTGAACTCAAACCCATCCTTTTTTCTTGGATGTTTTCACTACCCTCCGGCAATCAAACGTGGCTTGCTGGATGATGCCCTCATATCGTTCAATGATTTTCCTAGTGTAACATCTCCGTGTAGTTCGTGTGTTTCCCGGCTAGCCATGTTTGATGACACCCAGAGATGATTCCATGTGTGTGTAATCATCAATCACCATCAATCAGTTAATCACCAGCAATCAACAATCATCACAATCATTGACCATTAACCAACTATTCACCACTATGAACCACCATCAATCACCATCAATCAAGCCATCAATCATGAAGATTAACCACTACTAACCATTATTAACCACTATTAACCACTATCAACCACTTTTCACCACGAGGAACACCTCTTTTTTCACCACGGTCACTCGCCGCTGTTCTTGATTAGTCTTGCCCGTCTCGACGAGCAACCGATGAACAAGCCCAGCTCGCTGAGAACACGGCCGCAGACCAAAGTGAACGCCTTAAGGGCCCCAAGTTTGAGCAAAACGTTGGTTACCGTTGGTTGGTGCTAAAAAACTTGGCATTGTTTGATACTGTGGATGGGCCAGCGAAATCCGAAGCACCAGCTGACAGGCTGAAAACGGTGGTATGTTTATCCCAGTATCGATAAGATTTCAACCATCGCTGGTGCAGGATTCTTACATCCACAGTATTGGAATAAAAAAGGGTTGACGAAGTTGCTTAAAAAACAAAAAAAAACACAACTGCTTGACGAAGTTGCTGGGGATAAAACCAACTATAGTGAAGTGGGGGCTTAGGGGACCCACCTTGCACATTGATATTGCGGGATTAAACCAACCAAAATGGGGACCTCATGTGACATCATGGATATATACATGGTTCATTTGTTGTTCCCCTGCTTTACATGTTCATGTTGCATGGGATAAGTGGTAAACCCATCTAATCCCAACAAGGCTAAAAACATAGCTAAAATTCATCCAGTAATGTATGAGCCACCAACAAAGAACGCCAGCATCCCACATTTTTTTTCATATCAGGTGGCTCGAAAAATTGGATTTACCCTCTGGTAAACTAACATAACTATGGAACATCACCATTTTTCATGGGTAAATCCACTATAAATGGCCATTTTCAATAGCTATGTTAGTTTACCAGAGGGTACCATCAAAGATCTCATGGAATTTCTCATTCAAAGCTCCCTTTCTTACACAAAATGCCATGTGAGCCTCGTGTGGAAAAAACCTCGAGTGAGTCATTCCATGAGACTGGTTGGACCATTGGATCGCCATGGACTGTGATAATCCATGATAGTCTGGCATATTCTGAAAAATACATTAGATATCATTGATATCATTAATCATCAACCAACACAGTTTTTGAACACTGCTCATGTTTGTTTGCCAGATGGTAAATACCCAATTGTTGAACCAGCTCGGAATCAACAATGGAATGGGTGAAAATTCGCATCCTATTCCTCATGGTCAAGCTCCATGGCATACCAGTAAAATTGCAGGATAAATTTACCAATCGAACGTGGCTGGAAAATCCTATAGCCAGTTCGATGATTTTTTCCCAACCATGATTCCCGGAGGGCTCAATCCTTGGACTGGGCGATGAAGAAATTCTGTTGCAAATTGAAGTGTAGCAAACTGGTACTAGTAAGTAATACATGTATGATATTTTACTTAACTAATCTTTATTACAATATACTACAATTATATATATATATAATACAAGAATATCCCAAGCTATCCCCATTCTTGATTCATCCTCATCCCTGCACTCCCCTCACTCCATAAAGCATCCCGACGGAGATCTGCATCGAGAAAATGGTCAGATCCAGCAACAAGGCCCAGTACAGCAACATCGCAACCTTGGCCAACATGGGATGGGTCAAAAGCTATGGAAACTGCCATATGAGCCATGGTCAATACTCACTACCCTCTGGTAATTTAACGTAGCTATTGAAAATGACCATTTATAGTGGATTTTTCCCATTAAAAATGGTGATTTTCAATAGCTATGTTAAATTACCAGAGGGTATATGGTTGATGGTCATCCCATCCATTTTTTAAGGATCCAAAAATTCCATGGTTATTATAAATCCCATCCTGAACCATTGGATGACTAGCCCCTATCAATGGTTATTAACCATGAGTATTGACCATAGCTCATATGACTGGGGGATGAACATGATGAACTATGATGAACATCCAGCTTTTTTTTTGGCAGCTGTATTTGGCTATGAACATGGGTGCGAGGCTTTTGACTCATAGCTATATATTTCTGTGTATATATATAATTATATATAATTATATATACATATATATATTCTATATATATATATATTCTATATATATATTCTACATATATATATATAGGTATAGTCTACATATATATATATATTATATTATATTCTACATATTAATATATATATATATATATATATTCTATAGATGTTGCTATCCAGGAGCGTCTCAAAATGGCTCGGAACAATGGGATTGGGAACGTGATGATCATGATATAACACTCACCCCTCTCCCGCCGTGTCACCTTCAGTGCAGCTGTTCCCCCAGGTACCCCCATCGCCAGCGCCAAGGAACCATGGACAGGGTGGAGTAGACTTCGCTGTTGGGCTGTCCATCACAGTGCTGCGTGAACAGCTGGCCCTGAAAGCACGCGAAAAAATCACGGACCAGTTGAGAGGAAATTACTATCATAAGGTATGCCAAGAAAGGAGATAGATGTTGGTAGAATCCATCTCTGAAGTAATGTTCGTAAATCAATAGGATCCACCATCCCCAATGTTTCCATAAATGGGCGGTATAAACCATCCACATATGGCCCATATGCTTAGCCAAGATCAGTGCTAAATTAAAACCTGACTACTTGGAGGCTGATCGAATCGTTTTTGGTTAGTTCACCCTAGTGATAAGTGGATTAACCCTACTTCTCCCATAACCAAGGTTTTGACCTACTTAGGATTCGTGGGGTGAGCCACTAAGGATCTGTTTTCAGATTCCTTTTGGGCGTTACTGCAATGAGAGTCCCATAGAGTAGCCCCTGCCAGTTCCACATTTTATTTTAGCCAAATGAGCTGAATCTCGGGGAGAGTTACAAGGTGGGTTATCTCCCCAGTTATGTTGGTCGGTTTATAATCTCTATATTAACTATAGGTATATCATTACCATATCTACTAACTATAGTTATATCATATCTACATATAATTATCTACCAAAAACCACAGTTCATATCCACCATAAATATCCATTAACTATAATTATATCATATCATATCTACCATAAATATCCATTAACCACAGTTCATTCACCCAAATTGAACCAACCGAGCCATCGAACTTGGGGCCCCCTTTGTAGGGATCTATTCTACCATGAAACCATAGGAAGACTAACGAATGCCATGGGTAGAACATGGGAAAGGTCTACCCACTTAGTATGTGCTTTATAAATCTTGATAATCCATATGTGACTGTAACCCAATATTAAATCCCGTTTTATAAATGAGGATATTCCAATATATTCCATACCAAGTGGGGCCCGCACCCCATTTTTTCTGATTTTTGGCTTCAACACCTGGCATTGAGATGTCGCTTCAAGTTGCTATAGGCTCTGACTGAACATCATACGGTGGTTTCCTACAATGGTGGTACCATGTGGTACCCCCAAATTGTCCATCTTAGATTGGGATTTTCCATGAAATAAATTGAAATAAACCATCCAGCGATAAAGGCGTACCCCCATTTCTGGAACCCCCAATATATCAAGAACAAACTCTGATCGATTACCATGATTGAGAAAACCGACCATAACGAGGGACATACCGTAACTTGGGGCGAAATCCCCAGCAAAACAAAGCCACGACGGCGCCGGTCCAACCTCGCTGTTGATGCAATGGAATATTGGATCCTGAAGAGCCCGTACCCTCTGGTAAACTAACAGTTTGCAAACTGGACAATCACCAATTTATATCTTAGGATATATTAGGCAAATAATCTATAAATGGGCCATGACTTCCGTAGCAAACTGACTGTTTCCTGGAGGGTAAGCCCAGTCTTTCGCCTCAAAGTCGTTCATGGTAAACTGCACGGTGATATCACTCATGTACTGTGATACCACTCATCTCTGTTGTACATGTTGTACATGTTGTTGTTGTTGTTGGTGGTGGTGGTGGTGGTGGTTTTTACATTTTTTCAATCACATACTAGTCTGTTTGATTGAACACAACACATTCACTATCATTCACTATTAATGTGATCACATGTGATCACCTATATCACCTGTTGCACAATGAACACCTATTTGACATACTCATTGTTGCAGAACGAAGTCTCCATGAACCGACTGTGGAGTATTTTTTCGCCATGCGCGCTGCGGTGCCTGGGTGCAAAGGATCAGCAAGCAAAGCATCAGAGCCAAATTGCCCACTTGCATCATGTTGGTCAAGTACTCCGGGAAAGGAATCACTTTGAACCTAGGGGCCCGCCGAGTTCTCGCCGAACCGCATCCATTGAATCCCCATATGAAGGGATTCACCATGGGATTGTCCCAGTTAGTTTTCAACTGATCCACACAGATCCCCACATGTCCATGCTTTGTAATCCTATCTCACTATGGCTATAGTTAGTTAGCCCAATGGAATCCCCAGATGAGGTCTCCCTGCCACTGCAACCCTGGTGATCCACCAATCACTGCTAGCGACAGTCGAACAATGTGACCATTTCTGCAATCAGAGACCAGGCCTAGGCATGTGATGGCGCAGCGTCACATATCGAAGCGCTGACGCAAACTGGGGGATACCTCAAAATAGCCACTTAAATGGAGAAAATTATGATAGACCATGAAATTTTGGTCGGGAAAATGTTGACAGACCATGAAATTTTGAAGTCATATAGCTAGTTCTTTTTAAACTAAAGGAAACAATAAGTTTCCATTGGTTCCAAATGGTATGACGAAGAGGGACACCACATCCGATGTTCCGGCATCCTCACGTGTATAGTTGAGAATCACCTGGCACGAATTTTGCATCACTCTGATCATTCACCAGCAAACAGCGCCACCAAACTTCAGTATCAACACAAAAGAGGTGCTGGTAAGGAGATTCCGTGTGATTCCATTCAATCATCCTTATCACTTTGTGCAAAACTTGTTGATTTAGAAGCTTCCGAGGTCACGGGAAGCCTCCAACCACATGACCCCCTGCGTCGTCGAAGTTGCAACGCACTTGGTTTACAAAGAGTTGACCCATGCTGAAGACATAGATCAGGATGCGACAAGTAAAGATCGCGATCCGTTCAGCCTTGGATGTCCAGGATGATGGTTGTCATCTATACAAAATGCCTTGGGAAACTCTGAATGTAGATCCTTTCAATGGGAATTTCAGGACCCTAAAGTGGAGGTACTGTAAAATATGTTTGGCCATATTTCGTGGGGATATTCGCTGAACTTTAGGCCTTACATAGGCCTTATGTATGTGAGGTATAAGTATCTCTAATTTGGGTCCCTGAAATGGCCATTGATCCTTGGCTCCCAAGTCTGTTGGGACTATGGATGTATTCCCAAAGCTCCGCAGCTGACTCCTATCCGGATGGAATGCTGGTTGAGACACAGTTTGACCGGAGCTGGAAAACATCTGGGCAGTGATGAACAAACGTGGAATTGCGAAGCCGATCCCAATTATATAAAATCTATATCAAAATCAGCAAAGTAGAGTATTAGACATTATTCGTTTCCCAATGAGGAAGCGCCCTCATCCTCTGCCCAAGCGAACCGGTCCCCAAGGATGGATCGAATATCCAGATCTTGATGAAGACTAGCGAAGTTTAGCCCTAAATCCTCAACAAACAGACACCAGTGATCAACATTGTCCTTTGGCATGAAAATCCGGTCCACAGCTACTGAAAATCACCACAGCTAAGTGGTGATGTTCAGGGTGATTCACCTCTTCATCAACCAGAACAAATGAAGAGGTTAATTATTTCATAATTTATGGTTAGTTAATAGTTAACATAAGGTTCCTGTTAATAGCATTAAACCGAATTGTTTTTTTTGAGCGAAAAAATCCTGGCCATCGGAGCCATAGATCTGCCATCCTGCCAGGGAACGTCGGTTTGGTTGTTGAGGTCCTCATGCAGCTGTGGCAAGATGGATTGCCCCGTGATGAACACCGCCAGGGTGAAGAGGAAGTAGCACCTGTCAGCCAACGGGTCAGTAGAGCCTATTGAGTTCACCAAATATTTGGATCTAATGGGATCTAATTGATAGATATATATAAAATAAATTGATATAATATTATAGAACTATGAAACATCTGGGTCTAACAGGATGTACTGCGACATGGGATTCAATTCACTGCGTTGGGACAATTTACACGTTGACACGGGCTGAAACCAGAGCGAACTTAGCTCTATATAATTCTAAATCTATCTAAATAAAGGGATAAACCCTGCCTGGTTGGTGGTTTCAACCCCTCTGGAAAACATTAGTCAGTTGGGATGACTATTCCCAATATATGGAAAAATAAAACATGTTCCAAACCACCAACCAGCTGCATGTTTCCCAAGAAATTTCGAAAAATGATCCGGGTCCCCAAATGGGGCCCTTAGCCATCGGTGATCCGCTTGACCAACCTTGTGGCTCGGAAAAATTCACGATGCAACAAACCACCGTCACACTAGATGTTTTTGTTGGCCAACAAAAGCTGTTTTTGTTAAGGACAAAAGACACCAATGGTTGACCTAAATTTTCAGATGTGTCAGGCACACCCAATTTTGTGAAATGGAGCTTGGTGGTTCCAAGAAAACCGAATCCTGCCTTCCCAATAAGAAGAAATGGCCCGCCAAACCAGACCAAAGCATGTCGGCGAAGAGGACCACTACGTCGTGGCAAATGATCTTGGGGTCTTGGCCTGCCATAGAACCCGCTGCTCCATGGTGCTAGACAATGTACCCTGGGGCCCTGGGGTAAACTAACAGTTCGATGTGGAAAATCAACCGTCTTAATTGGCGTAATTCATCCGTAAATTGGTCATGGTTTTCTTACATCTACGTTCATTTACCCTAGGGTACATAGCAACATGGCTGCGCCATGCCAATTACTTTTGCTTGATGACCCCAACAGGTGGGTAAATACGTGTGTGAATACACCAAGATTTCATGCATTAAATGCATATAAATGACCCAGTTATGTAGGTAAATATATAAGATTTACCCCCCAAAATAATAACCCAAATTATTTTTTAAATGACCCAGTTATGTGGGTAAAACTGCTGGTACATATAAACTATACATGGAACATATGGGAATGTCATGGCTGCTCCTAGGTCAATGTCAAAAGAGATAAAATGTACAACTGCAACGTACTAAAGTTCTTGTAAATGTGGAACGATATGGAACGATCTAGGTTTCCAGTCCATGGTTCTTGTAAAGATGGGCCTCAAAATAGCCAGCCCCCATGCACCTTCCACGATCCACTCCAGCGCTTGATTGAAACCGCCATCAGCGTTTTGCACCAAGTGCTTTACGTAGTAGTTGACCTTGGGCCCAAGCAACACGAAAACGATTCGGAAGTGGGGTACATCCAAAGACAGCCCAGCTGTGGGTTCCACCCCAGCATGATTCTCCAGTTGCAGTAGCCTTTCATATCCTTTCATTTTTCCCATATTTTCCATACCAGCTGCAATAAAACGGTACACAATTACAACTAGATCCATTCTCCACCATCTTTTGAGGGTCAGATGATCCCATGACGGGAGATTTTTTGTTGCTGAAACGAGGGTTTTCTGCAACGATCAATCGATTCATGATGGTGACTCATCAGCGACCGAATCATTCCCATTCAGAAACCCTTGATGGTGCAACATGATGTAGATCTATGATGACTTATGACTGTATCAAACTGTCAAGAAACCAATGTTGGAGTGATAATGCCGATTACATTCTCGAACAAAATCTTACACCCAAACCTTGATTTTGGATTTGCTTAAGGGATCCCCCCACAAAAAAAAAACTATAGATGCCCCAAATGGTGGATTTTCCATTGGAAAAACAAAATAACTCACCACCTCCCATCGACTCCACCATCGCTTAACACGCCAAGCGACTCTCCTCTCCCCTTGCAGAATCAAGCGAGATCTCCACACGAGACCATCCAGCAGGGTGCGCAGCAAATTCGGAGCATCCGAGTTCAACTTGTGGATAATCTCTGGATGCCTTTCAAACAGTTGATCACAGCCTCAGCATGACCAGGCGGCCTCTTAGACCATAGGTCCAGGACGGTCTAGGTGGCTATGGATATGGATGCTGTTTCTGTTTTTTTTTTGGTTTGGGCGCGCCGAAAACCAAAGAGTGCCCGATCTCACACCGGCAACTCAGGATGGGCAACGTCATACCTTGAAGGTCCCTCAAAATGTTTGGGAAGAAATGATCGAAGGAAATTTAAAAGTCAAACTTCCGACAATATGGACTGATGGAAAGCAGAGGTGGGAAGAAAGAAGATCAAAGAAGAAGAAAGGGTCAGATGTTAAGCCAGGCTCACCTCGGTGACATTGGAGGGATAACATACATGGTTAAGATGAGTTTTTCAGGGTCTATGTTAATTTGCTGGGCTGCTAGGGGACTAGGGGGTGGATGTTTTACCATCGTTCTCCACATGGTATTTCCAGGTATTACCACAAACTGCCAGGATGGTAAAGCGATTGTGTTGTATATACCCTTCTCATTCAGGTTTTGACCCATTCCCATATAAAACATGTATCTGGGTAGATTAGATATATCATGATATATATCCATCGTGATATATCTGGTTGGTGGTTGAGCCCCCCCTCTGAAAAATATGACTTCGTCAGTTGGGATGATGAAATTCCCAATATATGGAAAGTCATTCAAAATTCCATGGTTCCAGTCACCACCAACCAGATATCTATCTGGGTAGATTAGAGAACCATTCACGCACCTCACTCAGCTTGGCTTTGGGATGATGGTCCCATAGCAAGCCCCAAAAAGAGGCCGAAACTCTTCAAAAAAACCTGGAAGATCCGGAGGAAACGGAAATCTGGGTAAATTATGGTAAATGATCATTTCACTCACCTGAATTTCGTTCGGCCATTTTTTGGGGAATGATTTCCCTTGTCATCAACCCATGGATTTCCAGTGAGCTCGGTCGAACAGTAGCTTCGTTGTGATGAAATTTACGGGAAATCATCGGATTGACCCAGCACCAGGTGGCCATAGTAGTAGTTGTCACGATCCGCACGGATCACCAAGAGGTCCTGCTGCTGTGCCGGAAGCTTGGCTGAAGATGTTGGGAATTTGAAGCGAAGATTGGAAGGATTCGAAGGATCAAAATTCAAGTTATAAATCAATTCAGATTCAAATCACACTTAAGATTTGAATAGATTTAATTTATTTCTACTAGACTTAAACATCACCCTTGGATACCCTTGGGGACTGAGAGATATATAGCCGCTATCTGACCACTGGCCATGATGAACAAACAACCGAAAACGGTTGTATAATGTTGTATACAAAGACCCTTGCCCATGCCCAACCGAAAATTTGCATGGTTGGTAAATAAATGAATGGTTGGTACAAACAACAACGATTCAAACCCTCAATCAACCATGGCTGGAAAATCCACGAAATCGTTGATTCTCCCATTCAAATCCACCATGGCTTGTGGGGAATCTTGACGGCCAAGGTCAAACACCCCTTGACTTCAACTGCAATGACTGTTGGATGGCGGGACTTGATCTGAGTTTTCTCAGCGAAGTTTCTGGGGATCTGAGTTTTAATATGTTTTAATGGCAAATTCGGCAAGACATCATGAATCTAATTGGTTGGTGGTATACCTACCCCTCTGAAAAATCCTGGAGTTCATCAGTTGGGGTGTGCTGACATTCCCAGCTGAATGGACAGTCATTCAAAATTCCATGGTTCCAGTCACCACCAACCAGCAATTTTAGACGCACACAAAAGTCTATGACAATTATGACACACATTTAGAACATAGCTGCGATAGTTCTGCGAGCTTCGCATGTCTCCATGTGGTGCACCACCCCATCTCCGGTGGTTTCATTCCCCGAACTGTTCACAGGTGATTTTTCCAGATTAAAAAAAAAAAACATCAATTGCTGTTACAGGTGATTGAAGATGATTTCTCTGGAAAAACTGGGGAATCACCTGTTAATCACCTGTTTTCATCACCTGTTTTCATCACCTGTTTTGCTCACCTGTTTTGCTCACCTGTTTTGCTCACCTGTTAATCACCTGTTAATCAGCATTCAATCTCCAGGTGACTCTCCTCCAACATCGCCTTCGCAGTGTTGAGAGAGCCACTTTCGATCGCCCAATAAAGAGGCGAAATGGATTGGGTTCCCACCGTGATGTTCAGCAGCTCGGAAGCACCTTGGTTCGTCCCGTCCCATCGTCCCCGTAAAAGCAGCCTCTCCTGGCGCAAAAAAAGGGATGAGATCAGTGGAAACAGCCCTGAAAATTGTGATGAAATGATAGATCTGATAGATGAAATTATCATTCACTGGTGGATTTGGGAATAATATGAATAATTAAGAACCATTTTGAACCAACCTCCTTTTTTGGATTGACGCTTGTTGCAACGACCAGGCAAATCCTGCAGCCTCATGGAATTGAGACAATTTAAGTTACACCAATTTCAGAGTATATACCTGACGTGCACGAACCCACCCGACTTCTACATAAATCTCCATTTGAAAGTATGTCTCTTGCAAACCATCCAGAAAAAAATATGAGTTTGCGACCTTTGGCTTTGCCTGAAAATACGGTACCCATTCCATACACTCGTCAACCATCAGTATCCAATTTTTTCCTGGTGGGGGCTCAATCCACTATTTTTCAGATACGTCAACAGAAAACAGTATCTTAACTGGTTAAATGAGTGGAATCCCCATTCTTTTAATATTGTTTGATGATTAAAAATCATGAACAAATCCCAATTCCTTAATGGTTAATTCCACCATTGTTCATGGTTAACTCGCCATTTTTCATGGTGAAATCCAGCATTTTTCATGGTTACCCTCTGGTAAACGTTTACATAACTATGGAAAATCACCATTTTTCATGGGAAAATCCACTATAAATGGTGACTTCCCATAGTTATGTTAGTCATTACCAGAGGGTAAATCAGTTCCTGGTGCCATTTTGCCTGGCGATTTAAATCGCCACCGGACGAAGCGGCTTCGCCACTCGGGTTTTGGACCAAGGGACGCCTCCCACGCGGAGCCACCGAGATGGCTTTCCGGAGCTGCTTGGCGTCATTGGTATTGATGGCCTGGTGCCACCGTCGCACACGAATTAGGACTAGGAATTACCCTCTGGTGATGTCAAAATAGCTATTGAAAATGGCTATGTCTAGTGGATTTTCCCATTAAAAATTGTGTTTTCCCATAGCTATGTTAAATTACCAGAGGGTATATGGTTTGATGTAGATATTATATATATATACTGTATATACTTAATGGGTGTAATAAACCAACTTATTAGTGGAATTTCTGGAGTACTTGGGAATGCAGTTGAGCGTACAACCATGATTACAAAATATCACAAACCTCCAGAAGTTGCGATGTAACCCCGAAAAAACAATGGTTCTACAATATTATCCACGCATAACATTCATATAACTGGAAATTCACTTTCAAGTAGGGACCCCCCAATGATGAGACCCCAATTCCCATAATCCCATCATACATCTATATACTTCCAAACAAAACTCCCTTCAGACATCCCAGTATGGAAAGCTGGAAGAATCTCGGGCATAGCTATCACCATGACTTCACCATGTTCCTTTGGAAAAAAAAAACTCATCATCAGATTCTTGGTAGAATGAACATGATAAGGACTTAAACCATGTTATCCAAGAATTATCATAAGTTGGTAGATATCCCCATGAATGAACATGATAAGGACTTAAACCATGTTATCCAAGAATTATCATAAGTTGGTA
>Ga0126342_10010420_pt1:5000-16622 | contig 16622 bp, 9 predicted proteins | sample Cyp1metagenome_FD_92528 | JGI IMG/M metagenome (GOLD analysis project Ga0126342, IMG submission 92528) | Coral microbial communities from Lord Howe Island, Old Settlement Bay, Australia - Cyphastrea 1 metagenome | ecosystem: Host-associated > Invertebrates > Cnidaria > Coral ... | reverse complement strand
TAATATAATATATAATATATATATAATATATATATATATATATAATATATATATATATATATAAATGTATATATATATATATGAGGATGGATGATGGACACGTATGGATATGTCATCTATTGTCATGAAATATGTCTCCAATTGACGAGACTGGGTCATCCCGGCTGCGGCTGCCAGGGTGCGGCAATCACCCAGGGAGGCCTCGTTTTGGAGGCAGAGCATGGCAGGAATCTCATGATGGGGGAGCCTGCCTGATGAACTCCTTATTAGATTTTCATGTCACCCCTAGGCCGCCCTAGATTCTAGATTCTAGATATTTGTGGATGAAGGAAACATCTTGGAGAATTTCATACACTGTATCTGCTGATAGAAAAACATCAAAATGGCAGGTTGATGTGTGTCACAAACCATGACACAAGGTGTTTCTGGCACCAACGATCGCAGAGTCTGGGCGGCATTTTTTTTGGGGGGATTGCAAAAAATCGCAGGCTGAGGATCGTCACAATCAACACGTCTGACCCACGTCGCAGAACGACACTACAGCTGCAACCGGACCTCAGCAGACCCAGCTGACCTTTTTGGTCCATGGTGGAGATCAATGGAGGGATGATGCCAGCAGTCTCCCGTTGAAGCAAATCTTCCATGGCCAAGGCAGGTTGCAAACTCACAAAAAGATATCCCAATGATACAAATTCACCAGCTTCAAAACAGCATCATTGACACCCACAGCTTCCATAGAATAAATATCTGCTGAGGTACGAGGAAATGTCCACCATGTTCCCATCTGCAAATGCTGCAAGGTCCAGTGCTGCTTCTCGAAAAGCATCTACCTGGATGCGAAATCAGGAAAGGTCTGCGGAGATGGTCTGCGGTAAAAACTTCTGGCCTCTTAAAGGATGGTGTAAACACCTAGTCACATAGTGCAGTTCGGGCTATTTCACATTGACAGTGCCATAAATCATTCACCACTGGGTATAGATCAATCTTCATTGTGGATTTTGCTGGATGGAGGCTATATGCCTAAGGTATGTTAAGATATTCTATAGTACCCTCCAGTAAACTAACATAGCTATGGAAAATGGACCATTTACCCTTTGGTTATTTAACATAGCCATGGAAAATTGCCCATTTATAGATGGTTTACCGATTAAAAATGGTGATTTTCCATGGCTATGTTGCATAACCAGAGAGTATATAAATGATCTATAATGATTTACCCATTGAACATGGTGATTTTCCATAGCAAACTGGTAGTTTCACCATGTTTGACCCCAGGTCTGAGATTGAAACCAAGGCTGGCTCAGGTTGAGCTGCTGAATGTTTCTCAAAGGCATGCGGCAAACTTTGCCTGGCTGGAACTTGGAAGGCACTGCTACGTTGCAGTTAAAACATGTGACAAAACATGGCAAAAACACAGGCGTTCTCTCTCTCTCTCTCTCTGAATCTATCTCGATTCATACGGATTTATCTGGAATTTATCCGAATGCATCTGGATATCCAATTTTCTCCAGATTTTTCCGGATTTCCCCAGATTTATCCTATCTAAAATCCATGGATCAGTGCCAGTGCTGGACCACGACAACAGCTCCAAGCGACGCCACACGGAAGGCCACCAAATGGCCAAAAGGACCATGTCCATCACCTCGCTTCCACACATTTCGAGTAAAAAATGGATCGAATTCATGTGGAATATATATATATACAGGCTTGATGATTTTGGGGAATTTTAGTGAGTTTCCTGCATTTGAATCGTTTTACAGTGATCGAACGTTCAAAGGCTGGGAGAATGACATTGATGTTATGATCTCGGTCTCCGCCCCAGTAATGCTCCATACAATACACTAGCCCTGAGGCAGCAACAAACAACATACAAGACATCGTTGCTCTCGAACTCTGTGAGGCTACAACAATCCTGCAGCTTCCCGGTTGGGCCCGGTGAAAATGCTTCCCTCTACTGCAAAGCTTGGGTTTTACCATGGTTCTTGGTTGGAATTCCAGCTTGTGGAAGTAACTGCAAATCGACCGGTGAGCAGTGTTCATGTTCAAACTCCAATGTCGTGCCTTTCTACTTGTTGCTTGATAGGAATGCCCCTAAGCAAGTCTGATAGTCCCCACTATATTGCATAGGATACCCTCTGGTAATTTAACATAGCTATTGAAAATGGCCATAGAAATAGTGGATTTTCCCATTAATAGCATGGTGATTTTCCATAGCTATGTAAACGTTTACCAGATGGTATTCCCCAAAACCAATCATCAACCAGGGGTTATGACTGCTCAGCTTGTCTCTTCAGCGGCCGATGTCACATGTCTTGGCCCAGCAAACGTCCTGACACGGCAACGGATCCATACCTCAAGGCTGTTTGCAAAGCACATCGACCAGGTCTTGTAGTAAGGCAAACACATACTGCTGCTATCAGAAAGGATGATTTTCTGAAATTATCATGTTCCAATATGTTCCATTAATCATTAAATATATACTTTCAATTATCAATGGATTGGTTTAAGGGAAAATCTACAGGAAACCATGGATTTTCCCAGTAAATATGGGGTTTTCCTGTAAATTTTCCCTTAAACCAATCCATTGAAATTACTTTCATATACCACCTAAGCCAAGAAATCTCGTCATAAGCAACCATATTTCACTCACATTCCACCGCTGGTGCTGAGGTTCTGGACTGCCCCGCTTTCCTGGTAGACTGGACAGACCAACCTCAGCAATTCATCCACTGGTTGACCATGATTTTCCCATACTGAACTGGGTATAGCAGTTTCAGATCTATCCGTTTGGAACAACCTTAAAATAACATGAAAGTCACATAATTCACATATATATAATAGAGATGTCAAAATTGCTGGAAAATGAGTCAGAGACCAGTACTCACACATGACAATGAGTCAGCCCCAATTTACAGCGTTTCCCAGATCCATTCAGGTCACGGATGTCCCATCTCGCCATGTTTGAGGACACCGGAGGCTGTCTCCTAATTACTAAGTACCAATTATATAAATAAAATCCCAACATATATATATGTATATATATCATTAAAATCCCAAAGTATAATTAAAACCCAAATAAATAAATAACAAAAAATATATACATATTTATATATATACACTATAATTAGTAATACTAATCCCATGACATTCCTATTAAAATGCCAGCTTTGACAAGGCCATGACGTGCATTTCTTCGCTTTGGAAGGGTTCCAGCCACTCTTGGCTATCCCGTGGCACCTGGCGAGAGCTTTGGGACATGAATAGAGCTGTGGGAAATCCCCGAACCCAATGAAAGTTTTAATATGGATTGGTTGGGAGATCTACAGGAACCCGTACGAAATATCGTGGGATTTTATGTGATTTTGCCTCTAAAAAATATCGCTGCTTGGTGGTATACCTACCCCTCTGAAAAATATGAAAGTCAGCTGGGATGATGGCATTCCCAATATATGGAATATTAACCTACCCAAAATATATACCCAAATGCTCCATGTATTTTATATTTACCTACAAAACTGGGTGATTTATGGGGTAAATGTTGGTAAATATTCCAGCACCATGGAGCATATGGGATATGGACGGATATGGTCTACCCTCTGGGGAACTAACAGTTTGCTATGGACAATTACCATCTTTAGATATCTTTAGTAGGTAAATCAACTATCAATGGGCCATGTTCAATAGCTATTTTGACATAACCCGAGGGTAATGGGGAAATCATCTGTAGGAATGGGACAATTGGGAATTAAGTACTCAAACTACAGAGAGATGCAATCAATTCAATTATTGAATCCCTCTTTCTCTCTCCATCGCCTTCAAACAAAGCCTGCATGGGGCAGGGCTGAGGGGACAATTCACATGTGGCGCTGGCCCTCAAGATGAAAACATGACAGGAATCTGTAGACACAAATCGAACTTTAGTGGCTTCAGCTGGTCAAAATATGTCAAAATACAGATAGATGCAAGACTGAGTCGTATTTTGTCTGCGTTCTCATGCTGTTGCAGTTTGCTCCTTCGTTACTTCAGAAGTTTGGATGTTGACCACCGATTTCACCCACAGCCCACATCAGCCCACGGGCCGTTCTTTTCTCAGCTGGCAAACTCATCAGCCGCATTGACGGATCCGAACTTGGCAGCTTTGGGCATTTTGCCTGCAGCTTTTCCTTGGCCACCTTTTCCACCTTTCCCACCTTTGGTGCCCTTACCACCTTTGCCACCTTTGCCACCTTTGGTGCCCTTTCCCTTGCCAGCTTTGGCCTTACCGGCCTTGCCTTTCCGCACCTTGCTCGGACTGGTGGTCTCTTCCTCAGCGGCAGTGCGCTCGTACCTGACGTCAGAAGGCTGGGTGGCAACAACGGCAACATGATGTTGTTACTTGGAACAGGACAAACTACGCGAGTAAAACTGGTTGGTGGTGTACCTACCCCTCTGAAAAATATGAGGCAGTTCGGGTTAATTCTTGCCTATGGAACAATAAAATTCCTGTTCCAAACCACCAACCAGAAAATGTTGATTGAATGAAATTCTGTGTCTTTCTCATCCGTGGTTGTTCACCTGCACACCTACTGCAATGTGTATCAACCGTCAAGAAGCGTGTTCATACACATACAATGGCTACCTCGACACATAGGTCCAATAATGTCTAATAAGCAAATGAATAAACTAAACAAGCAAATAAACACGGTAGATTATATACATACTATCACTATATAATTATAGTTCATATATGTACATGTTCTATATCAGTTACTGCATAATCTGCATGTTTTTTTAATAAAACAACATAAAGGCGGCTGATGATCATCACCAACCCCTCTTCTCGGAGGCACCTCTCTTTCTTCACCACTTCTCTTGGTGCTTCCCGCAGCCCAAAGCTGGTGGCGAGGTGACCCAGATGCAGCTGCTGAAAGGGGAAACAACTGCGAAGCTCCCTGGGGAAGGAACGATACGCCTCTGGCTGGTCGTGGTTCCAACAGGGGTGCTATTGGTGCTATTGGTTTCCCTGAGGAAAACGGAACAAAACAACCCAAAACCCAGAGATCACAAAAAGTGGAGAAAACATGATTCGAACCAAAAAGTGGAGAACACATATCTGAAAATTCAACATTTAAGCTTTTGCTAATCACTAAATATGAGGGTTTCCTGCAACATTTCCATCAAACCAATTGATTAAGGAACTAAATTTACATCAATTTACAGCATGGAAGCCCTACTAGTACTATGGACCGTTTAAAATGATGACAAAGGGGTGTGTTGTCTGAAAACCTTCCGCCAAGTCGTTGCTCCAAATTGGCGAAAGAGGCCCCTTCATCAGGTAGGTCCAGTGGGGACCCATCTGTGGGTCATCCCGGATGACTCTCAAAAATCAGAAAAACCATAGGTTCCATGGATGGTTTCACTGCCAGTAAACCAGATACGGTTGATGATATAGAATTCTGTTCGGGCCAAGCCACTTTTCGAGATATATGTTTTTTTGGTGTTCCGCGTGGTGGTTTTCACCAACATTTTCCAACCATGTTCAAACATATTCCAAGATTTTCCACGATTTTCCCAGATTTTCCAAGATCTTCCAACATTTTCACCAAGATTTTCCAAGATTTTCACCCACCATCTTCCCCCCATCGATGGAAAGAAACTCCCATTTTCGGCCCCGCCTTGAGGGACGACAGGAATGCCGACCGAGCCCTAGACGCTAACAAGCTCTGTGCCGACACCCGACTCGCCAGGTGACCGGTGAGGAGCACCTGGTTCCGTTCCACGCGGTTCAGCGGGGAATTTCAAGGAGTGAAAAGGGTGATTTTTGTTGGGAAAATGTCTCTAAAATGTGGGCCCCCCCAGTTGTAAGTTGGTTTATAAACCCCATTAACTATAGCTATAAGTACCATAAACCATAGTTACTGGAGTTATAAACCAACTTAGCTATCTTGGGGGCCCCACATTGTGAAATGTTGGGAAAATGTCTCTAGAATCATCCCAGATATCATCCCAGATATCATCCCAGATATCATCCCAAGAAAAAGATCGGACATGAAATCTCGCGCAAGTTATCGAAAAGATTCGAAGATTCCTTGATGTTAAGTCTAAGACCCTATGACACACACACATATATATATAATACTCAATATGTGATCTGTATATATGATCATTACCCTCTGGAAAACTAACATAGCTATGGAAAATCACCATTTTTAATGGGAAAACTCCCTATAAGTTGCCATTTTCAATAGCAAACTGTTGACATAACCAGAGGGTAAGCGAAACGTGCCCTCAGCCTGCAAATCTCGCACGTTCTGCAGATCTGCTGGGGCCTTTTGCTCCAAACCACTGCAGAGCTCCTCCAACCCGTCGTGGGATTACAACCAGTTTGGCAAGGGGAGACTCATTGGAAGATGGGGTGCTAATAGCTACCCTCTGGTTATGTCAAAATAGCTATTGAAAATAGCAATTTATAGTGGATTTTCCCATTGAAAATGGTGATTTTCCATAGCTATGTTAGTTTACCAGAGGGTAAATTGGAAAAGAAGTGGGGGAACGATTTCGCCGAAACACAGATCTGAAACACATCCATGAGGTAGATGGGATGCCAACTATTCTCCATTCATTGAATCATATGGTAACTCCATGGTGAAAAAAATTGGCCCAACATGCGGGTCTCTCCGAAAATGGGGTATTTTTTAAACCCCCAAATTTTCATAAATCATCATACATCTGGTGAAAAAGTCAGCCCCAAAAAATCTTTAACGAGACATATGTTTGACATATCACTGGTTGGTGGTTGAGCCACCCCTCTGAAAATTATGAGTTCGTCAGTTGGGATGATTATTCCCTATGGAAACACAATCCAAATGTTCCAAACCACCAACCAGTATCATATTCTCCCATTATTAACCATTATCAACCATCATTAACCATGATTAACCATTATTGACCATCATTAAGCCATGATAATATGCATGAAGACAGGATGCTTCATGTGAAACCGATGGATTTGGAATAATGTCAACCCTGGATTAATAAACCCCTGGGCTGTTTCATTGGGAGGGTACCATTTATTAGATTATGACTATGGTTTATTAATCCGGGGTTGACATTACCCCATTTTCATACAGAGAAAGCGAGATCACCAGCTCCATCAGCTCCTCCAACGGCATCTCTCTCAGATCCGTCAGCCCGCGGCCTCGCAAAACGTCCAGAAAGCCCAACTCCGAGGGCTGCAGAAACAGCAGCGCGCTGCCGGACTTTCCAATGCGCGCCGTGCGCCCCACGCGGTGCAAATATTCTTCAGTCCTGGAGATTTTTGTTGATTGTTGGATATATAATTTACCCTCTGGTAAACTAACATAACTATGGCAACTATGGAAAATCACCATTTTCAATGGGAAAATCCACTATAAATGGTCATTTTCAATAGCTATGTTAAATTACCAGAGGGTATGTTTGAAGATTTTTCGTGGATTTTGATGTTCATTGTTGGTGATGTTTGAAAATGTTTGAGGATTTTGGAGGATGTAAAGGATACGTATATCAAAATAATGTGTCAACATATGTCAACATGCCCTTGGATGGGTGCGTCGTGAGGACATTGTTTACGACGACTTTCAGTCTTTCAGGGGGAGTTCTTGGAACATGGGAGGGGTGGCACGATTTTTGGGCCACACATATGGATGTACATGAAGTATGTCAAAGCTTATCAAGCTTATCAAATCCGTTTCTCAACACTGGGATTTGTCAAGAGCAATTTCCAGGAACCATCCATGATTCAACATAGCTATGAACACTTGCCCATTTATAGATTTATAGACGATTCCTGATGATTTCCCCTATAATGGTGATGTTTGATTCAATCACCATGAAGGTAACAATCTTAACATTCAGAGATCCCGGATAGTTCTTACATGTTATTACCATTTTTAGGATCCATTTAGGATCCATTTTGGATCCATTTTGGTTCATATCCTCACCAAGCCCCATCCAACAGATCTGTCCTTTGAGGGGGATCGTATTGGATAATCCAATCAATGCGTGGAAAATCCAGGCCCCTGGATGCTGCATCGGAGGCCAACAGCACTCCACCCGGGACCTTCAGAAAATCTGCGATGTAGCCAGCACGCTCCTCTGAAACCACTAGGATTCAGTAGGATAACCTCTGGTAAACGTTTACATAACCATGGAAAATCACCATTTTTAATGGGTAAATCAACTCTATAAATGGCAATGTTCAATAACTATGTTAGTTTACCAGAGGGTATATGTTTTTCAAAGTGGCAAAACATCTGAAGTTGGAACGAACATGGATGAACCATCGAAAAATTGAAATGTTTGTCGAAACAAGATCTTGCGGCAACTTAGGGCAACTTCCAAGGTCCTCCTTCGACAAACTCCCATGAAGCTTCAGGATTTGCGTCTTGGTAAACATCTTGGCACCCGTATCCAGATCCTCTTTCTTCTTGTTCTCTTCCTCATCGTCCTCATCCTCATCCTCATCAATTTCTTCATCCTCCTCCGGAATTTGCTTAAGATGGCCCCACATAAAGACACCTTACCAGCTTCCCAGTTGTAAAACCCCATATTCCTTGTGGATTAACCAGTGGGAAATAAATAAAAAAAAAAAACATTTTCAGCAACTCATAGCAACTCCAAGTCCTGGAGCCCGAACTTTTTAGCATCTTTGGCTAAACCAATGAATTTTCCCACCTTTTTCAACGTTGGTCTTTGGTCATTCTTCTTCCGAACGCCGGCCCGTGGTGGCCAGGTGGCATCTTGTAGGAGGTCGCAATGAAAATCCACCGAAGCACCAGTGGAAAAGAAAATGATGGATTTCCTCCGAATTGTTGGCTTCTTCAAAGGGGAAATCGGGGAATAAAGTTGGGATTGTGGTCGTAAATGCATGGTTTGGTATTCGTATTTAAGGCTGGCATTTGTTAGGAATTGCTGATTTCTGATCTACACTGAAAACCAATCTTGGGAAACAACCACTGGTAACGATACAAACTGCCAATTCGTGAACGACCCCACACAGATCCAGACACTGGGAAAATGAACCTGGCCATACCTGAGCTGATTCTCACCGAGCATCTTTTTACCCACACGTGACAAAATGGCTGCCAACAGCATCGACAATCGCTCCTTCCCAGGAACAATGCAGTACCTCACAGCCCACGTCTTAGGGGTCTCTCACAAGGCTGGATGTGGAAACTTAGGAATTTCAGGATATCTTCCAACATGTGGGAATTCCCTGCGCACCTCAACCTTAAAATGCCGTAGCCTTATTTCTGAGTTTTCGTAGTTTTCTGGGGTCTTGGATGAACAAAGGTGGTAACTGTCAAAGCCATCCGCCTGCTTTGACATGGATTAGAATGATTGGAACCAGCGAAAACTCATGCTTCACAATGCGTCTCACCTTCTTTAAGAATCTTCTTTAAGAATTCAAATGCCCCGCCAAAAGAAAACATCACCAAACCACACAACAAAACCAGCCAGGTACCACTGCGTCAACGTGGAGGGCGCAGCAAAATTCAGTTCCTGTCCCAGTGAGACCGTCCCAACGTTCTCTTCCGCGGCGGCGCTTGCCGCATCGGCGTCGGCCCAGAAGGCCTTTGGACGTAAGCAGAACTCAGCCAGCCTCAGCGCTTGATTTGAGCCATAGACTCACTTCAAGCAGCAAGATTTTGTAGGCCAACATCAGCTTCAAAAATGTGACACCGTCAGCACATGTTGAACCAAAGACGCAAGGAAACCAGCAAAAAATCCACCCATGGTGTTGATTCAAACCAGAAAGGTCCAAAAATGGCATGACTCCAGACTGCTATCAACAAGATTGAACCATAGGGAGCTCCAATGGTCTATGTCCCATACTGATCACCGCCAAGCCGCTCCCTTACGGCCGGAACCAAGGTTGCAGAGACCAACATCGTTTGCAGTGTCCCTTCGCCATTTTCTCCTTCCTGGTGTGGCATTCCCCAATGATCCAAGCAGCCAAGAGTTGTCGTGAACAACAAAGCTGTTGGTATACCCAAATATCATCTGATCCCTCAAGCCTCAAGCCCTACACCTTTGTGTATTTTATTTGCACAGAACCCTCCGGTAATCAATCGTGTCTGGAAAATCCACCATTTGGTTCGAGGATTTGAAGATCAGTCCAGTTCTAAACCTGCATGCATAGATGTGTTCCCATGAAAACCTCCATTTAGAATGGATGATCTGACAGCACCCCCATCCACGACTCGAAACTCGGCACAGCTGCACCTTGGCGGCCTCCAGGAGCTTCTTGTGGATAGATCGCATCTGGGGTTCGAAGCCCATATCCAGCAAACGATCTGCCTCGTCCAAGACCAAACATTTGATGTTTCGCACCTGAGGCGGGTGAGGGTCCACTGGGTGTTTTTTGGGACATTTTCTGAAAACGAAACAAACGAAACACTTGGCCGGGGAAGAATCATGGAAAATGCACAAAAAAACACATGGAGAAAACCAGGCATCCCAAGCCATCCAAGTCCGTCAAGGGCCAAGCGGCAATGAATGTGGCGGTGTGCTCCAGGTGGTACGACAAACGTCCAGGGGTGGCACAAAGGAGGACTAAGCCTTTCCGCAAGCGAGCCTTTTCGCTCTTGGGCTTCTCACCACCTGGATTTAGGGCTGTAGGGTGGAGCCCATGAGGGGACATCCAATATTTTTCCAACTGGAGAACAGAATGACAGGTGAAGTAAGCCCGCACAATGCGTGCCTGATCATGTTTTTTCACATTGTTTCTTCCCATTAAAATCAAAAGCTATATGTGGAGGTTTCCTGAAATAGGATTTTCCCTTATAAAGCATCCATTTTTGGGTACCCCCATTCCCATGACTATGGAAACCTCCAAAAAAAACATGAGCTCCACCAGAGCTATGATCGTCCCCCTCCTGCAACAGCACCACAGACCAACGATGGCACCATGCGGCACAAATCCGTGGCCACTTTCAGGGTCTGCAAAGCCAACTCTTTGGTGGGCGACAGGACGGTGGCCAAGGTTCCCTTCCTCCGAGCATTCAGCCGGCTTAGTTGGGGTTCTTATCTACAAATTGGGGCTATACAACATGAAGAAACAGGAACATCCACATAAAAGTTCAAAAGCAAGTGCATATAGCTAGAGTATCTGACCCAATTCCAATCAGACCTATATTAAAATTAGATGGGAAAGGAACAAAAGAGGCTAATCCATGACCCGAAAAAAACCCACCTAAGCCATGACCGTCCTGCGATCCACACCACCTGGAATAGTCAGCAGCTGATGCACCAGGGGCAACAGAAAGGCCAAGGTCTTTCCTGACCCTGTTGGTGCCCGAAGCATCACATCACGCTTGCCCGTCAGGGCATGTGGCACTGCCAATGATTGGATGGGAGTGCAATCCTTAAGGAGTTGCGGAGTCTAGTAAAAAAGTCATGAGTACCCTCTGGTAAACTAACATAGCTGTAGAAAATACCCCATTTATAGTGAGTTTTCCCATCAAAAATGGTGATTTTCCATAGTTCTGTTAGTTTACCAGAGGGTATATCCCATAGATTCCCCACATGGTGGATGTCCTGCTGGGAAAAAAAACAAAAAAAAAACATCTTTAGCAACGTCAGGACTCCGTGAAATTCAGA
>Ga0126342_10010419_pt1 | contig 16622 bp, 14 predicted proteins | sample Cyp1metagenome_FD_92528 | JGI IMG/M metagenome (GOLD analysis project Ga0126342, IMG submission 92528) | Coral microbial communities from Lord Howe Island, Old Settlement Bay, Australia - Cyphastrea 1 metagenome | ecosystem: Host-associated > Invertebrates > Cnidaria > Coral ... | reverse complement strand
ATTATATTATATTATATTATAAAATATTATATTCTATTATATTATATTATATTATATTATAAAATATTATATTCTATTATATTATATTATATTATATAAATTATATTATATTATATTATTTTGTATAGTATATATTATATATATTATATTTAATATATTATATATTGTATATTTAATATACAATAATATTCATACAATGTTATGTTATATATTATATTTTATGTATTATTGTTTTATATTATATATATTATATTATGTATATTATATTATGTATATTATGTATAGTATATATATAATATATTATATATTATAAATTAATATATATATATATATATTATATTATGTATTATTTTTTATTATATAACATCTTGCCAACAATTGGAATTCGAAATTTTCGGCTAATATTAAAATCAAAACCCTGTTTAAAAACCATCAAAAGTTGGACGCCAAGAACAAGCACCTGAGGGTTGACTAGTTTTATAATTAGGGGTCTGAATCGCTTTTCTTGGTATGCTTGTCTCCTACATATTGCGTTTCAATTGCCACAATAGAACATCACAATTAACCCCCTCAAAAATTGGGAATGTACCCTAGTTTTTTAAAAAAATTGGCGGGCCGGGAGGTTTAGTTTTTTTTTTCCTGCTTGCTTATATATACTGTTTGTGGAATTGGGTTGCCACATTATTTCCTTGAATGACTACATGAAGGCATCCGCCCCACAGTGACATGTTTGTTGGCCTATGTCAATGTGACCCCATCTATTTGGTTCAATATATGCACCATAAATCCAAGTTATCCTAAATATGGGTGTCTGAAAATGGAGTATAGCCCCAAATAATTGTTTTAATAGGGGAACTGATTATTAACCTGTGGATTTTGGGACACTCTATTTTCAGACAAACCCATGCGCAGAAACCTATTCTTTCGGGGGCCGTTAAGGGGATATCATGGGCCAAAACAAGGCAGGATGCAACTTTAAACAACGAACAGGGTGCATGCTTTTCAAATGTATCAAAAAATCCAGCAATCCAATGTAACACCAGAACAAGCCCGCGCTTTTAGATAGTATCCCTGTGGAACATCAAAGTTTTCCATTGCTAGGTTTGGCTACCACAGGGTAGTGTGTACCAAACAGTGATCGACGCTGTGACTAGACACATCTCTAATTGTTTGCGGATTGAAGTTCTTTTGAATTATGCTGCCCACCATTGAAAGAAACCACATATTCTGCTCAGTTTCAGCCAATCTCAATTTTTGATGGAGCAGCTGTGCCAAATAGCATTGATCTTGCTTGTGCTTTGGGGTTACGTGTCCTTCATGTGGTATACCCTAACCGACTTAAAGGGTGTCCGTGGTGAACATTTCTCAGATTCCTAAGCCAGACTTCAAAATTGGTTGATATTGCATCTCCCACCTCCCTGGGCGACCTTTTCGCCACCAGAGCAGCATTGGAGAGCGAGCCACCGTCTTTCTGTCCAGGGTGACGCTGGGCTGTGGGGGGCTCAGGTGGGTGATCCATCGATGAATGGGGGGATTTAAAGATATTTTAAGAATTGAGACGTTGGAAAAGGACACCTTGCAGTTGAAACCACCCAATCTCAAGACAAAATCATTAGGACCTGTACAAAAAAAACACCAGAAAGTTCACATTGAACCTGTTTTCATTGGGGGTTGGAACAGATCTTTTACTAAATTTTGGGTTCCATGTGAACTTTCTTTTTTTTACAAAAAATGATGGTTATCTATATAGTCTCATCTCCAGGTTCTTCCACTTGAATACCTACCACGTGATTAAACACAAAAGTGCTGAGGAAAGGGGGACCTTATATTAGCTTACAGGCCATATCATGCCACCTAGAATTGCTTAAGCAAATTTTGATCAGTTTCCCCCACTCAGGTCCGGATGATACCACTTCACTCAAGTGTTCTAGGAACCAATCTCTCTACTTGGGGTGATCATCTTGGTGAAGGCTTAGACAAAAACCATGGTAACCGTGGGCAACAAGGATCACTTTTTCCTGGATTTTCCATTGGATTTCTTCTACTTGGATTATGACATGATTGAGGTCCCGAAGTCCCGTGTCCTGAGCCATCGGGGTGAATCATTGCCACCAATTAGGACCCTGTCTGTCTCGAACTGGAGATAGCCCTGCTACAAAGTTCTTGCCATCTTTTCCGGGGAAACCATGGACATCATCCAGATTTCTTGGTCTGAAAATATATACCTATTTCATACATCACCCAGGATCATCCAGTGGTTCGAATCATTGAATCCTTCATTTTCCGCAGCTCAGCCATGTGGCCCACGAGCTTTTTTCAAAAATCCCAAGGGGTGATCCCCATGATCTCGCAACTCGACTCTAGGCCCCTACAAGACAGACTTGTCTTTGGAACAGCTGAGACGTCCACCGTGCATTGAAGGCACGTGTTTTTTTGGAGCCGATAAATCGGGGCGTTGGTCGCCGAAAATGCTGCTACCACTATCACACTATCAAGAACACTTGCAATGCTAAGAGTGAAAATGATGATGACGCATCATTTTTGTTTCAGAAAATCCCCAAATAGGGGACACAGTTTGCAACGTTTTTTTTTAGAAATACAGTATTTGGAAGATCATATTTTTGTATATCATTTTTATCTATCCATATGTTTTGATCGAATCTATACTATGGTGATGTCATAAGGGGATCTGCCTTAGCAAAGAAGAGAGTCACTTTTGCTATCTTACTAAACGTTAGGTATACTCATAGACAGACACAAATACATACACATGTTGAGTTGCCTGCTTGCCATGGGTCTACTTCCAAGCGGCTGTGCAGAAAACCATTGGAAGAACAACTCAGAACAAAGGATTTGGGCCCTACAACTACTCCCGGTATACTATTTGACAAACACTGTAACGAATCAAATGAAACAATAACCAAATAGTATCAAATAGTAATGTAGCAGGAGCAAATCAAACAAAATAAAATGCAGCAACATCTTTAAGAAAACAACATACTACTGAAATAGAAAGAACATAAACTATTAAAAAAAAACAGCTAAATTACGTGAAACATTGGGGCCCCTATTTGGGGACGCTCTCTTTTTTGGGGATTCCCCTAAACTTTCAGACAACCCCATTTTAATGCGTGTGTTCAGACACACCATTTTTTTCAAGACTATTTCAAGCTCACTGGGTTTTCACTTTTCGTTAGCACTTGATTGTTTTTCTGGGAGATTTGTTTCGCTTCTGCCGTTGCAGGCCACTTTGATCTGAACCTCCTTTGGAACGAAGACTTGCGACCAGGCTCTACTCCATGGCGAATGAAGGGAGCGCCCTGGAGATCTGGTGCGGGTCACAGGGTGCCCTGTAGGTTTCAGGGGAGAGAAAGCTTTGCCAAAAGTGAAGATGGTTGTGGTTCAATAATTCTCGACACCCCATATTGGCTGGTTTGGTATCAACATATGGCCAGTTGCTGCTGGGTGTGTCTGAAAATACTGGCAACCCCAAAATAGCCATTTGAATGGGAAACATGGGGTTTCCATAAATGGGGATACCCCAATAGCTGGATGGTTTATAATGGAAAATGCCAATCTAAAATGGATGATTTGGGGGTGTCCATATTTTAGGAAACCTCCATATGATGAAGACATGGTATTGTAATGTATTGTAGGGATATTCTATTTTCAGAAAAGAATCCATTTGGATGGAGTGCTTGATGGATCGATGCCGGTTGTCGAACGTCGAACTGAAGTTGACATGAACAACGCCGTGGGAAGAATGGTGTTGTTGATTCTTGTGTAAAGTTATGCCCTCTGGTAAACTAACAGTTTGCTGTGGAAAATGGTCCATCTAGAGATGATTTACCTATTAAAAATGGTGATGTTCAATGGTTATATTAGTTTAGCAGAGGGTAAAGTTATATGGATGATCTTCCCCCAGCTTCTTTTTTTGGTTTTCTTGGAGGGAATGGTGCTCCTTTGGTCCAACAATGATGATTCTGCTTGCTTGGAATTCCCTGGCAGCATTGTTGCACAAGTATTTGCTGGTTGGTTTTCAGATATGTGTCATTCTTTTGTTGCAAAGTAATGCAAAGTGATGCAAAGTGGAAGGTTTTAGACTCGGACTTCGGTTCTGAAGCCACTTGACTTGAGTTCACACTTTTCCGAAACAAAGGTTGGATGTCTGCACCCCAAATCGCATCAAACCCAAGCGCGTCGAGAAATCCAAGTCCTGAGCTGCAAGATGGGCGATCCCCAAGTGACCCAAACACTCAAGAAATATCAAGAGATGGGCTTCACCCCATTGAGGAAACTGGTTTTCCAAACCATGATATTCAAGAGGCTACCTAATTTTTCTAGGTTAATTATGACCAAGTCACCATGGCGTCACTATCAATGATGGTTGGTAAGGGGAATCACCCAAGAAGTTCTTGGCCCAACATTTCAGATGGGTCAATTAGTACTATTATCGGTATTAGTAATATGTTTAGTACAAGTATCAGTAACATAGTACTATCATGTACTATCATTGTCATTGCTCCTATCATATGGTCAAAACTTGGGTAGCCTCGAGGCTCAAGCTTCCACGAAGCGAGGTGGGAGGGGTGGCGTGGCGCCCCACCAATTGAGCCATGGAGTTGACATCTGGGCCATTCTTTCAAATGATGAAGTACCGCAGTCCGTCACCTGCTGTGTGCCCATGCCATTACCGAGTGACTTGCATCTTGACTGACTTGGAAGCTGTTTCGATGAGCAAGTTCTGTGTCGTCTTGGCTTGTCATGTGGATCCTCACCATTGCTTGGTTCCGGACCGCTTTAGATCAATTAGGTTGACACGTGGAAGGCGCCCGCACAATGTGACAGACAGGTACTTGCTGAAGGTCACCATGGACCAGTAGTCGTGTGCTGTTGAAGGTTGCAAATCCGTGACTTGTCTTCAGGCATTTGTCTCTGCCAACCTGTTGGATATGTCCTCTGATGGAGGTGGTGTCATGCCGACCCCAGAATGCCGCACATGTCGTGACGATGACTTGCACCAGGTCATTGAACCTTTCAGCGGTGGTTCTCAGGTTGGAGCCATGCCTCAAGATTCTTGCGGATTGGAGTTTCCCATCTTCACTTGTCTTGCCTTGGATGTTGCCCATGAATGCGTATTAGCTTTCCACAAGACTTTTGGTGGCACCTTGATGGCTCTGTGCACCTTTGGTCCAGCTGTCATTGCCCGGAAAAGGAACATGTGCATTGGTGATGTCATTGCATTTCTTCAAATTGAGTTTGATCAGCGACCGTTTCATTGCACTGACTTGCTTGGCTTTGCACTTGATCGTGGTGATCCTTGTCCTGACGCAGTGATGGTGTTGTCAGTTTCTGAAGTTAGCCCGGCTGATTTCTCTAGATTCCTGACTCTTGATGTCTGCTCAGACATGCGTGTCACGTCCTTTGAAGGATGGTTTGATGACCTTGGCCCATTTGTGGAACTGCTTCGATCGACAGGTCTCTTGGACTTGATGTTGTGCTTGGGCTGGTCTTGCCTTATTCCCGTGTCTGCTTGGCATGATGGTCGTTTCAGACAGATGTAGCTTGCCAAGTACTCAGATCAGTTTGCCATCGAAGGTACTGACGCAAACAGCTTATCTTGAGCCAATAATTAGTTGCTTGCCAATCTGTTCACCGCTTGCAGTTGTGCTCGGCTTGATCCGTGTTGTACAGTTTCATGGTTCACTCACTCTTTTCTGACACCTCGTGCCCCCCTTCACCGGGAAGGTGCGTTGGTGCTGCGACTTCGCTCGCCGAATTCCGTCAAAACTTGGGTAAAATACCCATACTGGGGGATGGTCACTAATTCATTCCTGACATGGAATGGATGATCATACCAAAGTATACCTTGCTTTAATCTTGGCAGTCTTGGCACATACGTCAATGTTTCCAAAATTTCAATCGTAGTATTAGCATCTCTATAGGCATAAGTATCACTACTATTCTTATACCAAAGAAAAAACTAACATTCTTTTAAGCAACGGTAACATCATTGCTAATACATCTAAGCTAATGCATCTAAAACAAAATGTGGATGGAATAAATCCGGCACAAGTTGGTAGATGGTTTATCCCGTTAAAATCCCACTATTGTCCCAGTGTTTCATAGGAATCCCAATAAGCATCCCAACTGGTGCAGGATCCCTCCATCTACAGTATTTAAACAAAACTCTCACTACTATTGTCAATTATTACTATGTATTAGTACTATTATAAACACCAAAAGCATCATTATTAATATTGCTATATAGGTATCTTTTTACTTCCTTACATTGTTTATATAAAGCTGTTTTTCAACAAGACTATCATTACTGATTATATATCATATTTGATGTTATTTATAGGGTACCTTATTCAAGGATATCTTGGCTCTAGATGTTATTTGCTATTTAAGTTACCATCTATTCACTCAGACCAATTCATTTACTCAGATATTAGATGGTAATCTTTATCACGTTAACATTACCGTTTTTATTACCATGAACATTTGTGATTTCCTCAGATCTTCCAATTCCTCTCCAAGCGGCTTCTCAGGTGCCTTGCTGCATCTGTTCTCATCCTCGCTTCGACTCCGTCATGGCAGGCTTGAACATTGACCTGCGGGAGAGGTTAATGCTCGGCATTGAACGGAAAATTTGCGCGTTACCGTTGCGAGTTGCGAGTGGGGTGACATAAGGGGGATATCATGGGACCATAATACGGTATATATATTTTCATATGTGTATATTATATATATATATATATTCATATGTGTGTATATATATACATATACATGTACTGGTATTATACATATGTATAATATATAATGTAATAATATTTATTCATAATACAATATAATATAATATGTTAAAATACGCTATAATATAATGTAAAATTGTATTATATTATATTTTAGTAAATGTTCATTTTATTATATTACATTATTTGTTTATACTACATTACTAAATTATAATATTATCTTTTATTTCATATCTTATATTATCTTCTATTATATTATATATTATATTATATTCCATTCCATTCTTTTCTATTCTATTCTGTTATATTATATTGTATTTTATCTTGTATGGTATTATACTTCACCATGTTTTATTCTATTATGTTTTTGTTAGAATTTATTTTAGTATATTATATTATATTGTTTTATGTCATATTGTATTATTTTTATATTGTATTATATTATTTCATATTGTATTATTTTTCTATATTTTATTATATCATTCTATATTGTATTATATTATTTTATATTGTATTATATCATATCATATCATATTATACTATATTATATTATAATATATTATAGTTCTTGTTGTATTATTATTTTTATATTACATACATGCATGACAGGATTTAAATCACCAACATATGATATTTGAGTTTGGTACTTGAATGAACATGGCGGATGGTATACACCCATTTCATTTCAATTTTTGATGGCGAATACATGTTGATCGCAATCTTGGCACAGCATTTTCAGAGAAACCCATCGCAGCCCATGTCGCCGAGGTATCGTGAATTCGTGGTCTATGACAAGCAGTGCTACCCCGAGTTCATGGTGACCTATGAACGCTGCTTGAAACCCATTGCTCCGCGCGGCCGACCCTCAAGGAGATAACCAGCAGTTGCCAGTTGGAGCTACCCATTGAGTTCCCAACCACACGATAGGACCTTGAACGTTAGGATTTGTAGCAATATCTAGGAGGATATTGTATGTATACAGTTTGGATATGTTTTGATCATTTTGGATCAGTTGGGTACTGGTTTCAAAACGGTGGAAAAGGACATTTTCGGTGGTTTCAAATTTCAAAGCACGATTTTCTTCTATCGTTGCTCTGAAACGCCAGTTTCTCAAGTCTGCCTTGCTCACCAATTGATTGCATGATCAATTGCACTATAATAGCTCTTGCGGCAAAGAAGATATTTGTTGGGGCAAAGAATACCCCTGTCTTCGGGGTTTGCGCTGGACCCCCTTTGAAAGAGGCTCGCGGCTCGTTGATACAAAAGGATGCTGGTGGTGTGCAACATAAAATCCCAGCTTTGGAAAAACTAAGGGCGGCAACAAAAAAGTGACACGGTTTTGACATCTGGCAGTCTATTTTTCGAGGCCTCAACAAAGACCTTGATTTTCGGGTTTGATTCGAGGGACGATTCCCAAGATGACATGACCTCACCTTGTGAGGTGGTTTCGTCCCCCAGGGACCCATCAGGTAGTTCCATGTACTCGTAGTTCCCAATTTCAAGACATGCGTAGGTGTGTTTCACCCCCAAAGAAGAAAGATTCAGACAGAGTATAGAAATGTATAGAACATGTTCTCAGGCCACTTGTCATGAGCTGAGTGGTGAACCTGAACAATTCCAGAATTGAAGGGAAGATGCGTAGTCGTCAGACCATTTCGTGATCTTTTCCTGTAGAATGTTCCCTTTAGCCAACCAAAAGAGTTCAAAAGAGCATCCAGCAGCAGTCTTCCATTGCCAGTTGCTGTTCAGCCATGATGGATCATGGGACCAGCCCTCGTCACCAGGTCCAGCAGAAGGACGTCGGTCCACCAGCGCAGATCAGACTAAAAAAAGATGATCCCAACGAGGTTCACAAGCATCAACTCACCAACAGATGTTTGATGATTTTGGCATGTTTTTTTTTTCCCGCCCTCTGTTGTGTAAGATTTTGTAACCACCCAAAACCAGCAAAAACAGTCGTGGAAGTTTCAGAGGTCACGATTGGGCCCACCAAGCATCGAATCGCAGCTAGCTGGGGTCACAACTCAACCCTCTCATGAACCCTGGGGGTGACTAGCTGCTAGCTTGATGGTGCTGAAAAGTACCAAATGTGAGGTTGGGAGCACGGAAATGGGCTGGGACAGTGGTAAAGTCTTTTTTGGACTTTCATATGTCGCAGTAGATATACAATATATGTGCCTATTACATATACATATGTGTATATATATATATATACACATACAATATTGTCATATATATATATAAACTATAAACGGTAGAAACGTTTATAGTTTTGGAAGGAAGGACATGAATTGCATAGCACTCAGCCACCCATCATTTGTCCTGCTTTCCTCTTCAGGGCGTGGTGAACTATGTGAACCACGCTCAAGGCACTGGGCTAAGACGGAAATTCAGGCAGCCTTTCCAACCATGAAATTTTCAACTGGCGACTGGAAATCACCGTGTTAAAAGGGGCAAATCATCTACAAATCAGGGATTTTTCATGATTTGTGTTACTACAATGTCAGATGGCCAGGGGGTAGCATGCAAATTTGGCCCACAAAACCATGATTTAAGGGGGTGGATACTTCCAGGGATAAGCTGGACAGCAACAAAACCCTATTTGGGTCAGGAAAAACAAATCCGAAAGAGAAAGGACTGAGGTTTCTGGAGCCATCCTTTCTGTGTCAACATTTGTCTAGTCCGAACAAAGGATTGAGCAGCTCAAGCAGCACATCTTTTGCATAGCCATGCAATTCTAAGCCCCTTTCTTTATAAGCCCCCCAGAATGAACAGATTCGATAGTCAACCAGATTTTCTTGCAGCGATGTTTTATGTTAGGGAGAATCGGGAAGCGATTATTTTGGATATGATGAGGCAGAACGCAGTGATAATGTTCCAGTTGCAAAGGGACATACCCTTAAGAGTAGAGTAGTCTGAAATAGGCTATACGCAGTCGCCACTTGGAATTGGCAACATCATCTTGATCTACGGCATGTTTATTCTTGCCATGTTTGTTTACGAGAGGAAAAGTCGCTTGGAAAACGGCAAAAACCTTTCGCAATCACATGGCAATGGACCCCCTCCATCTCTATAAGAAGCATCATGAGGGGTTTCCCATTGGTTTGATTACAAGATTAAGTCACATGAAGTTGGGGTCAACCTGGGTTCGTGGTGGGTTTCTGCTATTTATATAATTAATCATATTTTCCAATTATTGAATTTTCATGGGAAACATGGACCAAGCAGCCAAAAAGCACTTTTCACAGGATATCCGAAAGTGGCATAATGCAATGTGGTGTTTACCCAACAGTAAACCACCCCAAATTCCATCCCGACTGTCCCCAAATTGGTTGATCAGGCTTTCTCCAGCCTTTTTGATGGGACAAGTTGTAATTTTACCTCTACAACCCTAGTTTCCCATGTGTCCCCCCTATTTTCACCTTGATCTTGGCCATGTTCAACAGCCCTTATGACCGCACGGGTTGGCAGGCTATGGCTGGATCCGTTGTCAGCCGGGGGAAAAGCAGTTCGGCTGCGATGTGCTCATCACTGATCTCCAGGTGTCACTGAAATAGGGGGTCATGGGAAATGGTCGGGGAAATGCCACTGTAACAAAAGGAAGAATCATCATTTTGATTGGCAATAGATCAGAATTCCAAGTGTAATGAGGAAAATCATGGAACATCTAGGACATCATCATTTTTGATTGGAAATTACCAGGAAACTACCATGTTTAATGGGGACAACATGGCCGACGATCATCTGAATTAATGGTGGATTATCCTGCTGATAGGTTGATATAGATTCGACTTGGGGTGACCTGAAACTCGTGTTTTCCCAGTGAAACAGCCAACGGTTTAAGTGAACATCCTAGGTTGACAGTAGGCGAAATAGACTGTCAAATTAAGAGTGTATGAATCATGATTCATATATACATATGTATATCTAGTGTATTCTACTGTGTTAATCATATACGCTGCAAACCCTACGTTTGACCGTGCCGGAATCGAAGTCAACTGAACACAACATTCTCACGATGGTCATCATGATGGTCATCACGATGGTCATCAAGATCATCAGCATGATGATGATGATGATGATCATCATCATAATATCATCATTATCATGGTGACCCTCATGAACCCCTCCTGCAATCCCTGTGGAGCAGTGGTGCAAACCTGTTTATAGACTTCCCGCTACATGTCTGCGTCCGTCAACCAGCTTTGAAACCATTCAACATATTTGTCCAGAGGGGGTGGGGGATTTGATTCCTCATGAAGATAAGTGGAAGCTAATCAACCATTCAACATATTTGTTCAGAGGGGTTGGGGGCGTTGATCCCTTAGGAAGAGAAGTGGAATTTAATAAACCATTCAGCATATTTGTTCAGAGGGGGTGGGAGATTTGATCCCTTATCAAGATTAGTTAAACTTATGGATGTTTCAGCTGGATGTCAGGGTTGGTTGAAAGCAGCAGGCCACAGTCCTTACTTGTGTCGCCAGAGAGTAGCGGGAGCAGGCTGTCACGAGGGATGCACGGTCTCGGGCAGAAAGACCGTCTTGCACCCACCACCAGACAGAGTCTGGCAGTCTACCCGGCTGCCTGTTTTGCGCCATCCTTCTCTGCAAGGCTCATGTACTTGACGACCGTTGGTCTTTGTTGAACGTGTCTGTTTGGAGGGTGTAGATCATTAATCATGTTTGCTTTAAATAGTAGAGGAGAGATCTTGTGGGTTGTGTTTGAACGTGGTGTTTGGCGCCATCATACGTCGATCGATATACAAAACAGGTTCCCAAAATTCGCATCTGATACTGATACAGGTTATCATTCTTCGCGTAGGCTGCATGTCTGCATGCCACATACATCGCAGGTGAAAAGTGAAATGACATGATCACTCATACTACAGAGTATGATCGCACTTCGAAAAACAGCGCGTTTGCTGCATTTGTTTGGTAGTGATATGGCTGAATGTCCCTTCAACTACGGAAAGCACTCTGTTTGATATTCGTCTCCGGAACTAATCAGTTGTCACTTTTCCTGACTGAAATTCAATCAGTCTCTTAAAAAAGCCATGCGAGCGCATGCGCAGCCAGGATTGCTTCTCATCCTACTGTCCTTTGTGGTTGTTGTTGTTCTGCCTTCCCCTTGCTTCAGCACACCCAAGCAGCAGTCCTTGGTAATCGTTGTAGAATGGACGTGAGTTTGTCGAAACCCTCCTCGTCCAAAAATAGAGGCGACCACCTAGTCCGGGGCAGGCGGCCGCCAAATGGGCCGAGGCAGGCCAATATTGTAAGGGGAATAATGGGAACCCCATGGCGGAAGCTTGGAATCAGACCCACGGTCCAAATCAAGAAATTTTTTTGGGAAGGACCTGTGCGATGTGCATCATTTCAGAGGTAATCTTTTCTTGGTACAAGAGAATGGGACGGCGAGTGAGACCCGCACATTTAGGCAGCCCCAAGGGACACAAAGCACGGCAGGTGAGAGTCTTTTCACCATGAAAGCATTTTTTGTGGCGAGCAAGAGAGCCCACCAGGTCTGCAAAAACCTGGTATTTTTCATCAAGAGTTGCTGGTGGCAAAGGTTTATCTGAGGAACATTTTCGAGCACTTTGTTCTAACCTAATGCGTCGTATGGCTTGAACTGGGCTCTCAGTGTAGCCAGCGCATGTTTGGCGCAAAAATTTTTGGCGATCACTCCAAGCCCCAGAGCGCGAGCAAACAATGCATTGGAAGCGAACCTTTCCTTTTTTGATGACCTTTTCAACAGAATGCTTGAGGCTATGATATTGATTTGGTTTGGTTTCCATTGTCCAAGTTGCTTGACGGCCAAGAAGCCGACTGCCAAAGAGCTCAGCGCAGATGGAAGCACCACGAGGAAGAGTCACTCCCGTGGCTAACTCAAAGTCGAGACACAATTCCGCCCAAGTCACACCCAACGTGGAATCCGATTGTGGCCAGCGGAGCTGTTCCATATACCAAGTCAAGGCTTGCCAGGCAAGTTCACCAAACCTGAAGCGCAAGGATCTGTGATAGATTGGAAACTTCTTTAATACAGGCAAAAAATTTTGATTTGTATTTTGATGAACACCGTACTGCGAAAATCCTTCCTTGGCAGAATTTTCGGAAGGCTTTTCTTTGGGCTTCCAAGCAGCAGTCCTTGAGTTCAGTGCGGGAACGTAGCGGATTGGCCTTGCGAATCAAAGCTGGGGGGTCCTTGTCCGGTTTCAGTTTGAGTTCTCACGAAAAGCGGCTTCTTGGCAACATATCGAGGGCAAGCGAGTCAATGGATTGGAAAAAGGTGCGATCCCTTCTGGCAACATACACTGGAACTGCAGTGCCAATCTACACCGCTGCCATGCATGGAGCATTTCGGTGTCGTAAGTACAAGGAGGGATCATTGATTTACGAAGAGTGCCACCAATCTTGCAAAGAACTAGATCAACCAATCTTCACACTTGCACTTAAGATTTACGGAAAATTGGGAAAAAAAACGGAGGTTCGGAAGGTCTGGGACGAAGCATTGGAAGTCTGCAATGTCTCCCAAGTCTTGGCATCAGCCAGAATCAGTCTGCTGCAGACGAGGGAGATGTTGAGACGGCGGCAGGGATCTTGGAGCTGATGAACAACAGCGGAATTGCCATTGATGTGAACCATGTGAACTCTGCCATGCGAGCATGCTGGGGCTGGAACAACAAAATGCACCGTGCAGGAAAATATTTGTTCGACTTGTTGCCAGAATTGGGACTGCAGCCAACCATCATTTCGTTTACTAGTTTGATTGGAGCCCTTCGGACTGGCCAACTGCAAGACATCCTTTCTGCATACAAGGACATGAAAACACAAGGGATTGAGCCCGACCAGGTGTTCGCGGAAACTTATTTGGTCTCTGTACTGCAACTGGAAAAGAGCCAGCAAGTACTTCAGGCCAGAACGCCCCAACAACTTCAGGAACTACTGCGAGAAAGGCCTGTTGAGCGCCTCAAAGCTGCCCGACAGGCAATAGCTGACTTTCGGAAAGGGAAGATGAAGTTGTCTGGATTGTGTTTCAACATAGGTGAGGCCTTGAAGCAACTGCGTTCATAGGAAGAGGCCTTTGCAGGTAGGTTGAAGACCAAGTGCATGTCTTTCGCTTTAAAGCGATGAAAATGACACCCACTGCGTGTTTGGTAGTGTATGGTTGAGAAAAAAAGTGTGGAAACCCACCCAGGGAGACTCAGAAGTAGGGTCGGAACCGTTCCTGGCGGCTCCAACATATGTAGAATCTATTTCTTTGGCAAGGTGGGGGCTCGCGCTCAAAATGGGTGTTTTTGGCCGTATCCACTAGGCCTCTAGGTTTTAGCTGGTTCGAAGCTCAGTTTTTGCAGGTGATGTATGCTATATTCCTGCAATTTCCATGTTTCTGGTGGTTCAAACCTCAGTTTCTGTAGGTGATTTTTGGGGCTTTTCCTCTGACACATGGCTGGTGGAGACTCCGATGACAGGACTTGAAGATGGGCGACAGGGTGCACTTTGAAATGCAGCGTGATCCCGAAACGGAGCGACCGCAGGCGGCCGCGTGGGCCCCGACTCATGACGGCCTCGTCATGTTCGTTGGGATAAATTCAAGCGACCTTACTGAGACTGGAGAAGCTCACCATAAATGATGGTTTGTAAGGAAAATCACCCCCAAACTGACTTCATATCAGCTTTGGGAATTGTACTAGCATGGCGAGTATGGCCAGATGAGAGGCTTCACGTTGTTCTGCCTTCGTTTGCAAGCGTCCTGTCAATTTCTCAAAAAACTCAGAAATTGGGGCCTTTGCCGAATTTGATCACGATCTGAATCCTGAAGAACTGAGGGGTTGATGGGTCCACATTGTTTTGTGACATCCTCATGCTTGTCAACTACAAGCGGTATGAGGTTTTGGCAGTTCAATTTCCTTCACACAACCTGTTCAATTCATGTGAATGATTATAGTCATCCAGTCCCCAGAAAGATAGAAAAGTAAATCATGAAAAATCCCTACTAATTTGATCATGTTTTAATGTTCTATCAAATTTTTGGTTACTATATTTTATATAGGTGACCCTGAAAACATGATTTCCAAGGATTTTGCTCAAGCGGACTCCCAACATAAATGCAACTCTACCGTATCATTGGAGATTGTCTAAATAAATGATAATATTATATTATCATATATGATATATTGATATATGATATATTGATATATGATATATTGATATATGCAGGATGTACTATACCTGGCATATTGTATGGCCGTATGGCATATCTCTATACCTACTCGTTACACTGAAGGAATTTGCACCGGGCAGGCGAAACAGATCACCGTGAAGCCCCGACCGTTTAGGGCACGTTGGCGGCATCCTAGTTTGGGAGTGTCTTACCTCATCAAAGTGAATGTGAAAGTGAGCATCATCCACAGATATTAATTACCACAGTCACTTATCATGCCACACTCCATCTAATAATTCCATCCACAATTATCATTCCATATTCCACTAGTATTTCCATGATTCCATAGTTATCATTATTCCATTAGATATTTCCATTGTTCCATAGTTCATGAGAAAATTTAATCTATATGTGCCATGGTCAAGCTCGATGGAGTAGATTAATCCAGTCCTTATGATATCCTCTGGTAGAAACACAGTTTGCGAACTGGAAAAAAATGAAAATCATTATCTTTAAGTTCGGTAAATCAACGAACTCAACGGGCCATGGCTGCAAGTTCGCTTAAACGGTTGAATTGAGGCTATCCAGTCCTATGTTTGGGTTTCTATGATTCGACCTGCTTGTTTTAGCTATCACTTCAGAATACAATGCTGCTGTTTGAAGCAAGAACGACCTTTATACTCTTGAATTGTTCTCATTGCCGTCTTGGGCTGATGTTTTATTTATATTCAAGTTTAAATAAAATATTCTCGTCCCCTTGTTTGGTGATTGGGATGTGTCACTCAACTCCTCACTCGCTGTCAGTACCAAACATGTTTCCAGTGGTGGTTCCAGGACAAACTTCTTGCTGTTCTTTAGATGTTCAGAGTGTCAGCTTAGCACAGCAAATATATATATATACACACACACTGATACATATATATATACACGTATAAATATATATATATATATACATGGCATCCCCCCCCAAAAACCTATACAGTATATTGTCCATTGTGTTGCACATAAACTTCACCACTCTTAGAGATCTGGGCTCTGTGTGAAAATGAGCTACCTCATTCTATCACCCCCCATTCCATCCACTGATTGATCATCATTTTTTCCGAAAACAGTGCTCAATTCCATCCCACTCAATGGGATTTCCATCACAATTCTATGACCCCCATTCCCCCCAATATTTTTAACATCCCCAAGAAACCCATGGTTTTTCATAGGAAACCTATGGTTTTTCATAGAAACCCATTGTTTTTCATAGGAAACCCATGTTTTTTCGTAGAAACCCATGGTTTTTCACAGGAAACTCATGGTTTTTCGTAGAAACCCATGGTTTTTCACAGGAAACTCATGGTTTTTCGTAGAAACCCATGGTTTTTCACAGGAAACTCATGGTTTTTCATAGGGGATTTGTCCCCTTTTTGGTGGACCATGAATCTCCACACGAGCTGAGTCCATGGCCGAGTTGATGGGAGATGCCATGCCCTACAGGCGAAGATCTGGTTGGTGGTTTCAATGTGAGGCCCCCGTTGGATAGCTAAGCTGGTGCACATAACTCCAATAACTCCAATGTCACTATGGTTTATGGTACGCAAATAACGAACTAGTTACTGGGGCGAATCTAAACCAACAAAAATCACTGGGGGCCTCACATTGTTGGAAACATGGAATTTTATGACTTTCCATGCAGTTGGGAATACTGACGAACTCCAT
>Ga0126342_10010418_pt1 | contig 16623 bp, 12 predicted proteins | sample Cyp1metagenome_FD_92528 | JGI IMG/M metagenome (GOLD analysis project Ga0126342, IMG submission 92528) | Coral microbial communities from Lord Howe Island, Old Settlement Bay, Australia - Cyphastrea 1 metagenome | ecosystem: Host-associated > Invertebrates > Cnidaria > Coral ... | reverse complement strand
GGCGTGGATGGTCGTGGTTGAGGTCCGGCAGGGAACACTGGGCGTGGATGGTCGTGGTTGAGGTCCGGCAGAGAACACTGTGGATCGCGGGTCGCAGAGCAAGGACGACGAGGACGACGAGGACGACGAGGACGACGAGGAGGACGAGGAGGACGAGGAGGAGGAGGAGAGGAGGCGGAGGAGGAGGAGGAGAAGGAGGAGGAGGCAACTGACATAAAATCTAACAACCCTCACCTGGCAGGTGGGGAAAAACAGCCCGAACTCCACCTTCTGGAAGTCCAGCTACAAATGGGGCGCCTATTTTCTAACACCAAGGGCTTTGGGGACACACAGAACTATCGCATTGTTGGTTCTCACCACTAAATCCCTTTATGTATTATATATACATATATGCACTAATTATATACTAGTAAAATCGAAATATCTATGGGTTTGGGGACCTCCATTCTAAGAAACACCCGTTTTTTTGAAGTCAATCTGTTATTTTGGGGTAAGACATCGCGACACTGTGATCTCAGCGCAGCTCAAGATTCTCCAGTCCCAAAGGCCCCGCACTTTCCGTCAGACCTTGGGTTTAACGGGGAGTAAACGGGATTTAATGGAATGTCATGAGGAATTTATCACCCAACATGATAGTCAATGGTTGGGTTAAGGATATTTAAGGGATTATTTACAGGAAACCATCATTATAATCATATATATATATATTCCAATGAATTGTGGGTGATTGTCAATTGTCCCTTCAACCAATTCTGGGATGCATGAGATACATCCAAAGAAATCATGATATTGTAAATTATAAATGTAAAAATATGTATCATTATGATTTGTAACTACCAAATGGGAATCCAAATGGGAATTACAATCATGGCGCACAGAATCAAATAACATGTCTATTTTAGATATACAGTGTATATATATATATGCTATATTTATAATATATACATGCATTGTGCAAATAGGGAGAGATGATGTGCTTGACACAGGTGGAAGTTTGGGGACAAAGGTTGTTTGCTCTAGTCATGGATGGTTATGTAGTCTGCTCTTGTGAGTTTGGGGACATGTCGAAATCCGCCCTAAGAGGGCTTTCAACGCGTTTGACTTGGAAAATTCAAAGCTTTTCAAACCAGAATCACGAGAATTCATGTTTTTGGAAGCTGTCTGCAGGACAAAAGGCTGGAAATTGATGCAAAATCATGCGAGTGGGACTACCCAAGGCCATGCCAGCTGAGGGCATAACAGTGATGAGTGCACGATCCTGATTCGATCATCTCCACTCAAAACGGAGCCAACCGCTGCAGTCACCGTTAAGGAAAAGGGACCTGGGAGGGCATCGGGTGGACTTCATGGTGACATTCTCACGAGATTTGCATGCCTCTCCCATGCAAGGAGCCTTAATACTTGATGGTACCTGTTGGGTGGGAAGTTCATCATTAGGAATGCCACCCTTGGTGGTCTTTAAACAATCTGTAGAACTGATATCTGATACAGTATGATCTGATCTTTTAAAAAAGGGAATGGCAAAGGACATGCACGCCAAACTTGTCCCAGCACTCCCTGAAAACAGACCTGAAACATTCTGTACATCTTAGTTGGTCACTGTGATTGTTGGACATGAGAAAAAAAACAACCAACACAGCTGGAACCATGCTATATCCATGCTATTAATATGTTTTGAAAACAAGCTGACCTTCATCAACTGGGCAAATGCAGAGCTGAGATGCCACACGACCTGGAATGGCTTCAATAGAGGTCGTGTTGGATGCACCGCGCGGGTTGATGACGCCAATATCCAACCTCAGCGGAGAAAAAAAACATCGCCCATTGAAATCAGCACATATCAGCACCAAGGTTGATGTCTACATTGCATTGGAGATCAATCTGAATCTGAACTATTATTCCACAGTAGATCTAGACATTTCAATCAGCGCAGAGTGTGTGTTTTACAAAATGCCTGCAAGCAATCCCTGGAAATCTATGTCTTGTGCTGACTTCACATGCTGAGATTGTATACCCTCTGGTAAACTAACATAGCTATGGAAAATCACCATTTTTAATGGACAAATCCACTATAAATGGCCATTTTCAACTGTTAAATTACCAAAGGGTAGGCAAAATAAAAGGGCCACGCCTACATCAGGAAGTCTCAGAATCACACAGAACTACGCAGTCCACACATCCGAAATGGTACTAAGATGGCAGCGCGAAATGGAAGCCCTGGGTGCAACCCAGGTAGTAATGGGCACACCAGCAAACACGGAACTTTCCTGGGCTGAACATGGAGAAGCGGTCACTACTGCCATTTTCCTGACTGCAAACTTTGTGGGACAAAACAAGCAGTGGCACCAGTGGCACCAGTGGCACCAGTGGCACCAGTGGCACCGCGGAACGTTTTGACACACTACTCACGTACACACACAGGCATACACGTACACACACACACATATATATATATACACGTATATATATATATATGTGTGTGTGTTATATTATTTCATAGATATGCATATTATAGGTATGTATGTCTAGAAATGACAAGATATATAGACATGTTGCGATATGTGATTATCATGTAAAAAAATGGTATGTATCAATGCATGGGAATGGAGCTACCTAACATATCAACACATATCATAGATGATATAGATGTAGGAACATGCAGGGTCAAATGATCTCTCGCCATCTCCTGTCTTCAAATGGACGAGCCACTCATCTCTCTGGCCTCGGCGTGGGCGGCTTGGGGGTTGAGCCATCTGGTTGGAATCATCGTGCGTGGCAGGGTTGAAAATATCAAATAATTGAAAATTGAAACCTATTGTTTGAGCAATGTCTTAAATCTTCATCTGAATTTCCATGATGTCACATCCTTTGAAAGAGGAATTTAGCAGTGGGAGGCCATGGTTGTTTTTTTTTTTGAGGTAATATAGCTGCAAAGTAGCTTGCCCAAGGGATCATTCATGCTTACAAAATCATCGAAATCTATGGGTAAGTTTTCCGAGATATATAACTCAGCCCAACCAAAGATCCACATCAAATCTAGACAATGAACATGTCACATCATTCCACTATCGCAGCTGTTGTACAGGATGTTTCACTCATAATTTCCAGGTGTCAAACTTTTCCATCTCTTTGGGGTTTATGGTGTTGCTATGTAGATTTGGGAATGGAGGATTTCCCCTGTCAGATTTCTGGAGGCCAAATTGAGGCAGCTGCAATGATGTTGGTCCAGCTGACACTGGTGCGATTCAAGGAAGTGTCACCTTCCACTATGGAGGGTGGTCCTTCGCGCTGGAGTGGGGATTTGTGTTGGTTGTCCATCGCCATGACTGTCAAGTGTGTTATGAAAAAACAGGTCAACCAGTTGTGTGATACCCTTGGAGACAGAATGGCTGCATGGAGGAAGGTTTTTCCGTTTCATAAGTTGCAGATATCAAAATCGCCCAGAAATCTTGGTGCAGTAGGGGATTTACACCTTATTTGAGACCATCTAGGCATCCATAGGCCGAAGGGTGTTTAATATGTTTTGGGGGATGGGACTTTTTGCCAACAACACTTGCTCCAAATCCAATCCATCCAACCCCCGCAGTCCATTGGGCACGGTGCTAGCTTCCAGGCCCAAGGAACTCAGCGAAATCAGAAGGAAGACCAACGTAGTGGGCTATCCCATGAATGATGCAAGAATCTACAAACTGGCCGTGTTCAATGCTGGTTGGTGCTATACCTACCCCTCTGAAAAATATGAAAGTCAGTTGGGATGATGAAATTCCCAATATATGGAAAAATAAAAACATGTTCCAAACCACCAACCAGAATGTCAAAGTGCCAAAACTGCCACCTTGAATAGTCGGAACAGGAAGTGGCTGACCACACGGTACTTTGTCAGCTGGTATCCTTGGCTAGTTTACTTCGCGGCATACTACACTGTGCTCACTATGCAAGAATGTAGATCTTTCGATTTTCTAACATTGACTAACTATGCTTATCCTTAAACAAGTAGAAAAGTCATTCACGCCATTTTACTAGGAATTCACTTTTCCCTCTTTTTTTTGGGGTTGCTATACCAAACATTGAGGAAAAAATGGACTGAGAAAATAAAAAAGGGCACAGATCCAACAGCTGCATCCTGCCGGGACCTGCCAATTTCCCACCCTTCCAGGCCGCCGGGCTGGACCTCGGCTCCTGCTTGGCCGCAAATGGTGGTGCTGTCCACGATGCGGATCCGATCCACGTCGCTCAAGCCCCAGCCGGTGATGGTGTAGCTGAAGGGCACCGCGATGGCGGGACGGTCCACTTGCCCTGGCCGAAGGCGGAAACGATGGGAAAACTGATGGGAAAGTAGCAAAGTTCAGGACCAGTATCCTCAGTATCCCACTCTCAAACCTCAGGAGTTATGATGAGTTATGTCTAAAACTAGAAAAAATGTGATAAATTATGTGGAACGTGGGAACCCATTGAAAGTGGGGCATAATGGGACCATGACACGTGTTGCAAGCAACTTTTGGCATCTTTGGCTCTGCAGATCCCTTATCTGTCACCAATGTGTTTCATGTGATCTTCAATCTCTGCCACTCCCTTTTGGCTCAAAACCCCTTCCGCAGTGCCGCAGGGCACTCTGACATATCTAATCTACATAGTCCCAACACTTGATAGAGAAACCCCGGCTGATCAATCAGCTCGTTCACCCCACAAATATATATATATATATATACAAGAACCATAGTTCATTGCAAGTTCCCCAGAACTGCTTGCAGGGAACTTGTACAGGAACCCTCTATATTTCATGGTGGACTTGAAGCATGGTCTCCTTGTATGTGCTTTCCATATAATTCTATATAGTAACATATCCACTATATCATATTAGTAGCCCGTGGTCATCATGGGCGGCTTGACGCACGCCAAAACAGCGCCTTGAATTGGCCCACCACTGGTCAGATTTCCGGCATAGACGGTATACCTGAGCTTAAAAAGACCCCATAAGTTGGTAGGGGGTCAGAAAAACATGGGAAAAGTACAATCATTTGAAAAAACAATCAAACGAAGTGAACCAATTTTGGAATACCCATTGGCAATCTAGCCACCATGCTGAGGTCAGTGGTTGCTATAATTTGATTCGAACAGGAACCGCCAGCCTGTGGTGTAGTTTTGGTTTGTTTTTGTCGGTTCAAGCCATGTTTTTTTGGTTCGTCACATATTAGGGGCAAACAATATTGGTTGCCTGATTGATTCGACAACTTCAGTTGCTGGTTTTTACTGTTGGCCAACCTACCCATTGTCCGAACTGCCTAAGCCAATTGAAAGCAATATATTCCGCTGTTTGGATTGACGGTTGGATATATCTGAATACCTCACATAACAACGACGGCAGTTTTCACCCATCCCCACAGTAACATTAGTTATCTAAACTACTCTACCTTAAATAAACTTAGCCCTAGAAAAGCAATACCACTAAACAAACATAGACCTAGGCGGGTACCCTTACCATACACGTGAGCAATGAAAAAACACGACTTTGTTTTGCACGTATTCGTTTTCTAGGTCTAAGTTTATTTAAGGTAGAGTAATTGTCCTAACTATGCTTGCAAAACAATACATTCATTTACATATCTGAAAACCCCCAGCCAGACGATGTTTGTTGGTCAACCCCTTGTCTCGGATTTGCTTCAGAGCGCCCAAGGAACCCTAAGTACTATATAAATTTCCTTCAAGGAAACAAAAGTCACCTTCAGCAAATCCAGGTTGTGTTTTTCCCATTAAAACCTCCATTTATAGTGGATTGTCCTATATTTTCACATTAAATTCCATTAGAATCCCATTAGCATGGCTGGTTTGTGGATGATGGTAAACATAAGTAAACTATCCTGGTTCAACCTGGAGACTCTTGCATGGTCTGGCAGCACGCTGGGCAGGAGATGGGGTCATAACCTCAACGGCGACGTGTCTCACGTGCTGCAGCATGAGGCCCTGCCATCCAAAGAGATAGAGAAATAATTGTGGGCGTATGTTTCTCTCTCTCTATATATATATATAGACATCAATTTATGTTATGTGTGTATTTACATTTGTATTTATATACTATATTGTAAATATATATAATTATATATATATTATGTTATTATTATTATTATCATTATCGTTGCTATTTTTTACTATTTTTAATATAATAAATAATACATGTTTCTTGACACGCCTTCTGGAACCAACACACTTTCAGCATCCCAAGCCAGGCAAGTCACTCCCGCACCAGCAAACCTTGAAGGTCCCGTGGCTGCCCATGATGATGCCACCAAAGCGGGAGATGATGTCCTCGGTCGCGGGGATCTTCTGAAATGGAGCTAATCAAACATTAAGCTGGCTGGAAAATCCTCCATAAACAGAGGTTTTTGTGGGAAAATAATCTATAATCATATATATATAATGTAATTTTAATGATACATAATATATACAGTACATAATATCTATAAATGTCAACCATTGTTGTACTTCTTTTGGCGAAATTGATCTCGAGTGAAGTCTAAGAAAACTTCCTGGAACTAAGATCCGCAACTCAGCAAGACAACGCCGCCAGCAAGAAGGACCACAGCTACAACCCGAAACGACAAATAGATACATGACGACGATCAACCATGAACTGGACAACAAAAAACAGTATGCACATTCCATATCGTAGTAACATGATAATAATCATATAAACACATATTATTAAAAAAAACACTGACTTTGAATTGACGTATATTCATGATACACATGTAAGTATCATAATCACTTCGATCTATGATATTCTTCACACGCAGTACCATCCAGCAAACTGACATAGCTAGAGCTTTTGAATAGGCAATCATCAAACTGGACCATGGCCATAGCACACTGTTACTTTACGAACAAAAAACATGAAATCACCAGTACTATCCCCCAAATCACCACAACATCACCACAACATCCCACATCATCACCATAAAATCCCGATAACATATGATAAAATCATATAAAATCATATAAAATCATATAAAGTCAATATAAAGTCATATAAAATCACCAATTTTTAATATCCCATTGATGGTTGCGGTTGGCATCCTGCTCCAAGGTCCCCGGCTGAACCGCTGGTCCTCTCTCCACTGGAGCCAGCGCCTTGATTTACGGAGAAGGACTGTGGTGCTGTGCCGCACCTCAGCGGTGCGACGCCGCGAAGCTGCGAAAGCCACGGTTGATTCAGTGGCCTCAACAAAAATAATGGGAAACCACCATGGTGATTTAATGGTGATTTAATGGTGATTTAATGGTGGTTTAGTGGGATTGAATGGGATTTAATGGTGATTTAATGGGATTTACCATCTGGTTATGACATAGCCATGGAAAATCCCTTATGAATGGAGGTTTCTAGCTGGGAACATCATCTATAAATGGGCCATTTTCCATGGCTATGTTAAATAACCAGAGGGTACATACATCACTGATATCACTGGATTGGTTTCAGGGAAAATTTAGCCATTGAAAACCATGGTTTCCGCTTAAGATTTCATGGTTTAGTGGAAACCTGTAGTGGAACCCGCATGAAACTCCTATCTTTCATGGGAAAAAACTAAAACCATGGTTTCTAGGTTTCCCCTTCATCCAATCCAGTGAATACACACACAAATCTTGTGCATGGCTATATTTTGGGACATCCGACAGGATCGGCTTTTTTTTTTGGCTAATGATTTAGATATTGCTTGTCAAAGTGACTTCAAAAATGAAAATGCGAGATAACATGATAGGCATATGATAAACTAAAATATAAACTATGATGAATCATGATAAATCTAGTTTGTCTGATTCAAGAAAGCTTTGATAAACCAGAAGATCAGAACAAAATGAACCCCCCATGACACCAGAATAACCCCATGAAAAACCTTCAAAGCAACCCACACAGTCGAGTCGGGGTCTTCCATGACTTAGGAAACTATATCCATCATCTTTACGGTGATGGAAGCTGAGCAGTCCGGACTCCAAGTGTTCAGCGATGATGTAGATCCTGTCGTTCTGACTCAGACCTGTGCGTATCACAGCTGCGACGGGGAGGTTGGACATGGGGATGACATGGGGAATCATCCCAGGTCCCCAAAATGAAGAAACTCACAGCCAAACACCGGGTTTTCTGGTGTTTCCTGGGGGTGAGGCTATACGGAAAAAGGCATGGAAAGTGACTATGCAATACTTGTTGGTGGTTTCAACCCCTCTGAAAAATATGAAAGTCACTTGGGATGATGATATGATTATTCCCAATATATGGAAAAATAATGGAAAAAAAAAGTTCCAAACCACCAATCAGAATAATAATGATGGAAAGGTGTGGAGCCAAAGTTGGCCATGTGAAGGTCTCCATCGACTCCATCAAGCAGGCTGACGCTGACCGCACTAAGGGGATTGCACCTGTCACCCATGATTTTTTGCACTTGAAATTCCCTTGACAAACGCTGAAATGCCAATCCCCCTTGCAACTTACAACCGTCAAAGAATTGGAAAAGGACACGCCAAAAAATGGTGATCCTTAAAAGCAACATTCATACTAGCCTGTCAAGCCTCATCTTACTAGCGTCATTCATCGTTTGTTTGGTCAGTTGCCTCAAGAGTTGCCTCAAGGGTTACCTCCACTTTCAGCCCTCACCTGATCCTTCGATGGGCAAAGTGCAGGCTACCTCGGCGGAGCAGGGCATCGTTCATCCTGTGTAGTCACTGAGTGGAAACCCTACTGGAGGATCATCCCACTGGATGTAACTGGTCACTGGACTAACAAAACCCAGCTAGATGAATGGCATGAAGCCACTGAATGAGAACTTACTAAGCAGTAGCTTTAAGTCAAACAACTCTTACATACCTGATTCATGAGCAGGGTTGCATGAACCACCCAGGGTCTTTGTAAGTGATTACCACCTCAATAACCAGGTACCGTGTAACACCCAGGCAGGATGATCATCAATGCCAATCAATGTCCTGAATTATCTGAATTATAAAACCAACATCTTCCCTTGGGTTCAAGTGTTGTGGTCAAACCATCGCACTAATCAATTCCATCAATTCAGATGAACAGCAAGGAATACTGGTTGCCGCCATGAATCTCAGCAAAAACCATTTAGGAGGATTATCTTTTGGAATCAGTGTTCTGTTCTCATGAAATGAAGACCATTCCAGTAGATGATGTTCTCAACCAATTCTGGGAGTGGAAAATCTATCCAGCATCCCCTCCCTCTGGATACAATCCGCTGGACAAACATAGGATCCAAAAACATCATGGTCAATCCTTGGCACTCCACAAAACATTTCTTTGCCGGTTATGGATATGTTCCATTTGTATCCATTTGTAGCCCCCAAAAAAACTATAAGGGATTTTCCACTACCATCCTCCAAGGTTAGGGATGACATGGTCATGATTCGTCACTGGGGATCATCCCCCACCCGGCCCCCCGGGACTTCGAGCTCCTGTGATACATTCGAAGGTCTGGCATCGAGAACGCTGTGAAATATTTCGGATGACTGGCACTGACTGGTTAGCCCTAAATTCTCAGCTGGAAAGTATTGGAAAGTAATTATGCATCATTCTCTCATTGAGGCAGCTGGTGATGGAGAAAACATCCACATGACTCTGCGTAGCTGAACACAGCCACCTCAACATCGGGCAGCATGGGACAACATAGGCCGCTAGAACTTGCCCGAGATGATTCTCGTGTATGCCATTCATTTATGATGAAACAATCTGCGGAGCAGGATCCCTATGTCGGTGCATGTCAGCATCACAGGGTATCACAGGGTCGTCTGAAACGAATGGACTGGGAGAAGGGAGTGTCAATGAAGCAACATAGGATACGATGAGCGAAATGCCCTGGGTCACGGGTTCTTGGCACAGGCGAAAATGAGCTTGGCACCCATCCTATGTGAATGTTGTCTTATTGGTGGTTTCAAGCAACCCAGAATTCCTAGACAGTTGGGAGAGTCCTCCCAAGTCTGGAGAGTTAAATCGTAAATCAAACCATCTTTTTTCACCTGAGCAGCGAACACACCTCCGCGCCTGAACGACTCCAGCTGTGGGCCCTCCCACTGCCAAGGTAGCAACCTAAGCAGCACCATGATTCAACGGATAGGCGTGAACGACGCCGTCCGCGCCTGCGATCATGTTCTCGCTATGTATTCATCCGACTGTAGCTAGAATTCCTGCTATTTGCTGGAAGACAAGCACTTGAAGGACAGTCTTGGGAGATTGCCACCTTGACTCGAACATCTTCAACCCAAAATATCCTCTGGTAATCAAGCATGCCAATGGAACATCAATTATCGTTGTTTGTTTCCATTCAATGCCCCATTGAGAAGGGATTTCCCAGGCAGCCATGTTTGATGGGCCCCCCGGCGTTCGTAGTGAAGTCCTCATCACTGTCACAGCTGCCCTGCCCTGCAGAGCACCAACAAACCTGCGGGGAGCGCGGCTGGTGACTTCCATGAGTCTAAAGCATGAGTGTGATATAGTAACTTAGTACAGTATGATATAGTTGATGAATTACCAGTGCTGAAGGGTTGAAGGTAGGGCGCCTCAGACCTCCCTGCAGCGAGCAGTAATGATATAGTTGATGAATAGATTTTATGACATGTGAAGTATATGAGACAGAATGAACCACTACAGGGCCAAAATTGGCAAGGAGTCAAGCTCAAAAAGGCCATCGCTGCCTGGTAGGTTCCTGGTATCATGACGCCAATGTCCAACCATCTCCTGGGCATGGGAGGCCCTCCTCTAGGAACAAAGGAGCCAAGTAAACGACTAGATGACCATGACATGACGTCTTGGAACTGGCTGGGTAGTCATCATATCTCCGGTAGGATACGATATCATAGGAAACCCCAATGATCCGCCCAGAACAATGGGATGGCACCAGCGCCAATGGGACATCACCAAGGATACATGATGCTCTTTAAGGTGATCGATTTGGAAGGGTTTCAAGGTTGCCAGTTCTATCTCTATCTCTATCTCTATCTATAGTATCTATCTTACCTTATCCGTCTTATCCATTCTTATCCATCTTATCTATCTAATCTATTTAATCTATTTAATATATCAGTTGTATCTCATCAATCCAATCAATCTAATATATCTATCATTATCTATCTATTCAATCAAATCAATCTATTCACTCAAATCAATCTAATCGATCTATATAATCGATCCAGCCGATCGATGGATTGAAGGAGCGATGAATCGTTGGGTCGATGGATCGATCCGTCCGTCCGTCCGTCCATCCTCTTCTCGATCCATCCATCGTTATCCATCCATGAATCGATTCTATCTAATGCGACGTATAAACATCTGGAATCTATCTAAATTTAGTCCAACTCACCAAATATCTAAAATCTAACCTCATGAATTTATTTCACAAGATGTTGAAATAATATGTAATATAACACCATCTAGACCAACCAATAAGCTATCCCCAGGGCCAACCACATCTTCATCCCCAGCACTTTCACGGTTTCACAGCGCACCAAGCTTCTCCATGGTGCTGTCTCCATCATAGCGTTCCCCGGAAGGATCCAAGTAGGGTACATCGCTGGCCACTGCCGGATGCATCTGCTTGGAATGGGTGAAGTCCTGCAGAAGTGGAAGCGAAAACAGCGGGGAATATCATGGAACAGGGTTAAACATGGAACGCATGATCTGATGAATGTGAATAATGTGATGTAGATTGATTGACTTAGCACAATCTACCTACTGAAATGGGGGGATTTTTAAGTTAGCCACGTAATTTTGGATAGCGGACGCCATAGCCTACAGGGGCATTCTAGGCCCCGCTGGAGCCCCTTCAATGGCTTGTGGATGTCAGCTACACTGTTGGGTGAGAATGGATGTGGACATGTTTGCACCCATACTCATGACTACTGTCGGCAAGACTACCATGCTTGGCAAATGTTTGGCGTTTGTGATCTAGCCTCAAACTCTGGAACTCGGATGATGGATACAGGCTTGTCCCAGCTAGCTTCAAAGATTGGTGATTGATGCAATACCCTCCCATTCGCCTCTTTCTCCAATGGTAAACACATCATCTCCTAGAAATATACAGAAATACCCTGGTTTGCTGAGCATTTAGTTGGTGTATCCTTTATATGTCATATATTTCGAGGTTTCATGGGATGTGACTATCCCGGTAGGGAAAAGCGTCTTTTCCGAGGCCCCAGACGTAGCAATCCACTGTGCCAGCCACAATGCGGATACGATCCGCACTGCTCAACCTCAGAGACTGGGCCGGTCATGGATCATGGATGCATAGGGAGCTCCCTGAATCATCAATCTACGATGCATTTCCCTACATTCACTCCATAACCCATGACGGATCCATGTATGGTATATATGCTAACATTGGGGGTATATTGATGGTAAATGTTACCATATATAGCATACATGGATCCTATGGGTAATGAGGTAATGACATGTTCATGCCCGTAAATATGCGTACGATTTTACTTGCATAGTATGCAAAAGGGGAGTCGCACGGAATAGCATCGTTCTCCATGGAGAAAAATATTCCATTCGATGAAGATTCGGGGCCACAAGCGCTTTTGTGGCTGGGCCAGTAAGGTGATTTTGTCACGGTTTACCTGAAAGGGGTTCCACACTTTTCAAACAACTTTTCAGCTTTGCATATTCTGTAGCACGCAGTCTTCTAAAACAAGTTTTCCAAATATGGGTCGAAGAATGTCGAACATATTGGGGACCTTCATGAAACAACCAAACAAACCTATACCCTAATTGTGTACCCAATTGTGCCCCCATATGATCCCATATGTCACACTGAAATCCATATGTTGGTGAAATCATGGTGAAAATCCAAGCTTCTACACATGTGGGGCCCCCCAGTGATGTTTGTTGGTTTATAAACCCCAGAAAAAAGTGTAGTTATACTCTAGTTATAGGTATCATAAACCATAGTGAAATGGGAGTTGCACCAACTTCGCAACCGGGGGCTTCGCTGCCCCGCCAGAGGTCTCGTCCCCAGAGGCCCTTGAGCTTCCCAGCCCTGTGCCCTGCAAAATCAAGCGATCTGACGTGCCAGCGCGCCAGTCCAAGGTGCCCTCGTTCCTGCGAGAAGCCAAGCATTTACGCTAGATATCTCTATAGATTCATCATCTGTGTATTGAGATTAGATCTATGAAGTTTTTGTTTTCTTGATCCATCTTAGAATCCTGGGTGGATTTTGAGTCTGAATGTAGGCAAATCATAAATGTTATTGGTGCTGTTTTAATGCAGATACTTTCAGGATCAGGTCCTCGATCCCTTAGGTTCTCACATGTTGACACCGCGAGACTGCCACGCCTTAATATGGTTGGAACAATAAAAAAGGACACCACAAGCCCATGTCAAAAACCGCAATGTATTATCATGCTCAAAACCCTTGTTTACTGTAAATGTTCAACCAATGATGCGGGGCCACCGCTGAAGCGTTGCGAAAGACAGCTCCTGGGACCGTTCACGGTCATGACACCAGTCCCCTAGGCGCGGCAGTGGTGAAGTCCCATTGTGTTTATGGAAGGTGGTGCCTCACAGTACCAGTGATGTCACCCTTAATGTCAAACCCCTGGGCTGTTGATAGTTGGTGTCGTACCATTTTACTACGCGCCGTGTCTGTGAGGGAGCGTGTTTTTTAAAATAAATCTTTCAAGATTGAACCATGAATGTGTAATGTTTGCCTGCAGCCGTTTAGTAGGTTTGTTTAAGTGTATCAATGTATCATGTGATAATTCATGTCAATGTAAATGGAGCGTCAGAAGCATCAATGTGTTCAGGGTGTTTTACCATCATTTGCAAATTCAAATTTAAGTGGCCTTCTGTTTCAGTAAGGTAATACCTGTATGAACATGTTCCAATGTAGTGACAACGAATTTGATGTTCGCCGTGGATGAATGCGAAGTTGTGGTGTACTATAAGAAGCTCAAAAAGATTCAAAAAGTAGAGAAACAAAAATGGAAGTGACGTCCTTGATGATTTCTTCTTCCCAAATCAAGGCCGAGGAACGTTATTAGCCCCCGGCCCCACCCCGTGTGTCTCGGAAAGAAAGTGAGAACACACTGCATACATTTTGATACACGGTCCGTGAGGTACACGGTACCTTTTAGTAGGACATAACCTTTGGCATAAACTTTGGGGGTGTATGATGGTGTATGTACCCCCTAATTGATCAACCAGGGTTCAAAAATATTGGGCTGACAACCAGAACCTCTCTTTTGTTGTATGGTTTTTGATAACCCTGTCCAAATGGCAAAAATTGAATGTAACTTGAGCATTGTTTACGATTTCCCAGGTTTACCACATTGGAATATACGGATATCTAAATGAACACTAGTTAGAAAAATCGGAACATAAATAAACTTAAATCCACGCCCGTGTATGCAGAACTATGGACTGTCGGGGTTTGCGTGTATCCACTTTCAACTCATAGTTTCTCGATGTTTCTCGTGGTTTATCACTTCAAGTTCCCCATTCAAACACCCATTTTTTGGGTACCAGCACCCACCCATTCTTGGACCAAGATATCCCCTTAATGCGGCCAATTTTCGAGGCCACCTAGCCAGAAGCGCTCGGGCACGTTGCATGGCAGCGGAGTGGGGGCCCTTGGGTGACGGCAGCCAGGTTTTTCGTCTGGAGATGTGTGGAGATGTCTTCATGGTTGGTACCCTCTGGTAAACTAACATAACTATGGAAAATCACAATTTTTACTGGGAAAATCCACTATTTCTATGGCCATTTTCAATAGCTATGTTAGTTTACCAGAGGGTATTTCACAGCAAACAAATGATTTTTGTATCAGAGATTCAAGATTCATTTTCAGGGGAAAATCAACCCCGGAGACAGGCCGTCTAGATCTCTTAAAGGGCACTTATCCACTAATATCATCTAATATCCACTATTAAATCATATTAAATCCACAAGAAGACTGATGACCATTTCTAAAAACAAAAAAAAAACACTGTGAAAGCCTTTCTGAACTTAGCTGTGGCACACGGAAGTGGTTGTTGTCGTTTCATTGGTCCCAGCACCTTCATTGGCGATGATCGGAGACATCTTCACAACGAATCCCAGAGATAGAGCCCATCGGCCCCTAACCATTTCTGACCATGTCTGGGCTCCAAGAATTTAGCTATTGGGCCTCTGCCTCTGCCAAAAGTGGATACTGACCTGAAGATATATAGGTTTGTCTGAAAACAGGCTACCTTTATATAAATCCGTTGGTTTATGAGAATGTTCCCTATCATTGTAAAATGACTAGTCTGCGGGTATACCCTATTTTCAAATCCACTCGTATGGCAGGGTTTCAAAAAAACGAAGAACCAACATCTGTGGGTCAGAAAACCTGGTCAGAAAGTCATGGTCCAGTGACTTGGTCGATTTGGTGTACTGCCTTGACTTGGGAAACCTCCATATCTTCATTTCTCTGCCAGGTGGATACGAATCTCAATCTGGCTTCTAGGTTCCGCAACACAAATTGGAAGAGGATGTCATCCCCGACTCCAAGGGGAGGGTGAAAACTGACATCACCGGAAATGCTATGCTCATTATGCATCTAGCCCAGGCACATCACTGAAAATCACAAAGCATCAAGAAAGGTCTGTAATATATCCCATTACTAGGCCCATTACTATATACATGCCCAATTTCAAAAACCCCAATCAGAGGTGAGGATTCTTGCGGCGATCGGAGAATACTGTAATCCTCCTATGTTTCCGTTCATCATTGGGTTTGTTCCTTTTATTCACCGATTGTTCTTGGTGAACTCCGTATAATTGAAAGTTACTATAGCAGTTCAATGGCCATTCGAGGATTGATTGGAGGTACCTACCATATATAAGGCCTATTTGTTAGGCCTATGTAAGGGAATATCCCCCCAAAATATGGACTTATATGGTACAGTACCTCCATTTTAAGATCCTGGAATTCACATTGAGCAGTATTTCTGTCACTTTCATTATTGACATTGTTGTGATTTAAATCCGATAGCATTGCCAAAATAATGCCATAAGTATCCCGAAATTCGCCATATTATCATTGTCGTTGCCGTCGTCCTCAACATAAAAACTATATAATAATAATAGTAATAATAATAAAATAAAAATAGTAATAATAATATATAAAAATAATGATAATAATAATGATAATAATAAAATAATAATAATATTAAAAAAAAAATAAAATAATAATAATAAAAATCATCATCAATCATCATCATCAATCATCATCATCATCATCAATCATCATCAACATCATCATCATAAAAATCATCATAAAAATCATCTTTATCATCATTATCATCATTATCATCATTATCACCATTATCATCATTATCATCATCCCAATCCTCCTCATCATCATCATCACCATCACCATCATCATCATCATCATCATCAACATCATCATCATCAATCATCATCATCATCGACATCATCATCATCAATCATCATCATCAATCATCATCATCATCATCATCAATCATCATCATCATCATCATCATCTTCATCATCATCAACACTGCAATTCTTACTGTTTTGATAGCTATGCTAATGATGATACCAGGTAATATGGGACGCTTGCTGCTTGTGGGAGTTTTTTTTTTTTTTTTT
>Ga0126342_10010417_pt1 | contig 16623 bp, 15 predicted proteins | sample Cyp1metagenome_FD_92528 | JGI IMG/M metagenome (GOLD analysis project Ga0126342, IMG submission 92528) | Coral microbial communities from Lord Howe Island, Old Settlement Bay, Australia - Cyphastrea 1 metagenome | ecosystem: Host-associated > Invertebrates > Cnidaria > Coral ... | reverse complement strand
ATTCAATTGCCATGGAACCCTCCGCGAACTTCCGACGATGCAGTGCTGAGCAAAAGGGAAAGCATGCTGCTTTGGACAGACAGGTGTTTGTTAGGAGGGACAGATGTGGCATGTGTTTCAACTCACATAACTATTTGCGGCGCACACATCGGCACACCATTTTAGAATGTGTTTTTGAAGGCCTGATTTCAGCCCAATGTTTGAGTCATTTGTGGGGATACTTGGGGGGTAAACCGTTTAGGTGTCCTGTGGCGTTCTCACCACGGGATGACCCAAACGCAGGCAGCGTAGCATCTTCCAAAGCTGCCTTTGATGAGGATCCAGATCTGCCGGGTGCCCAAGGTGCCCAAGGTAAGTCACTGAAAATCCCAAGTGGTAACTGAACATCCCAAGCGTTACCAGGCTACATTACCCTCTGGTAATTTAACAGTTTGCTATTGAAAATGGCCATCAAAACAGTTGATTTTCCCATTAAAAATGGTGATTTTCCAGTTCGCAAACTGTTAGTTTACCAGAGGGTAATGATCATTAATGTACATTAACCAATCATGTTGAATCCCTTGAAGTACAACAGTTGGGTCCCTAAAACCACCGGGGCTTGATCCACCAGACCATCCGAATCAGATTTTCCGAGGGCGGCGCTTGAAGCCAGGCTGGAGGCCCGGACACCCAAGTGGAGGCGAAAATTTTTGGCCTTCTATTCATAGGGATTCGTAACGGCATTACATGGGATAATGGTAAACAGGGATTAGTATAGGGATATATATATATATATCATTGGATTGGTTTAAGGGAAAATTTACAGGAAACCATTGTTTTTGCCATTAAATAAAGGGGTTTCCTGTAAATTTTCCCTTAAACCAATCCAATGAATATATATATATATACATATGGGAAAACAAGGGATTTCTATATAATACTTACTCACGGATGAATGATGGCTTTTGTAAGGTAAACCTGTTGGCTTTACCAGACTATGCGGCATCCGGCTCCGGGTGTGCAGGGGGCAGCAGCATGACAGCTGTCAGTGAAGATAGCTAGAAGTCTCCCTTGACCAGCTTAAACAGAAACATATTAGGAAAGGTATTGTTTTTGTATTAAGACATCCTTGAAATTAACCCAGTGAAAGTCTGACGGTTCCAAACGTGCCTGCAGATCCCTGGACAACTGTATAGTATTTGCAAATATCAGACCAGGTAGTAAACCAACCAACTTGGAACTAAAAAGTCTTGAGCCGAGCAGATGAAAGGTAGAGTATTTCTTCAGAAATGGATGGTAAATCATTGCAAACATGAGGGCTTCCTTGCAACCCCTCAGTCAGCTGCAAGCTCTACAGTACTCGGCCCTTGGGAAACTTTCAGACGAAGGAAATTTATGTTGACGTGAAGCAAGGCGTACAAAGTAGACAGTATGCATTTTTCTTATATAATACTTTGCGTTTGAAACATGGGACCTATATTAGGGTCCAAAACTATACAATGGTTAGGGTTAACCATACTAATTTTCACACAAAATGGCCACATCCAGAAGTTTCTACCCCTAATTGGCTGGTAAAATCTCCACGCCATGGGCTTTCGACAGGAGGGGACGTTTCTGATGGCGAAGCCCGTGCGCTTTCGACCCGGTGGATGTTTCGTGCGACTACCAGGTGGAGACTGGCGGCCAGGGTGGAGACTGGTCCCATGGGGCGATCATGGAAGATGATGGGGAAATTATCCCTAAACACACACACACATATATATATATATATAAAACTTATGATATTATATATCTATAAAAACAGTTAGATAGGTAGATAGGTAGATAGATAGATAGATAGATAGATCGATAGATAGATAGATAGATCGATAGATAGATAGATAGATAGATATAAAAGGACATATTCACCGTGTGTATACTATGCGGAAATCAAACATTGCTATAGACAATTCCCAGGTTAGCTCACTGATTTTCCCAGCTAAAAAACGGGTCGATAAATTCTCTCCAACATGTTTGAAATTTGAGATGATCTTTCTTGCGGCTAGGGTAGAAACTCCACTTCCTTATGAATCTATGACTAATCAATTTATTAGTCCTACTATTTCCCTATTTTTCATGGCGAAGCTCAGCATTTCCAGGCGGCCAGGAAGCCTTCCTACCTGTGGAGCACTTCTCACCAAGCACCGAGGCCTCGACCAATGCGGTGAGGCAAGCAGCGCTTTGCCGAGAGCGGGATGGAATGGGACAGGATGGAGCGAGTCAGTCGTTTTTTTTTTTTTTTGCGGTATCTTCACATGGATAAACAATGATACACATATATCATATATATCATATATAATATATATAATAATGTATAGATATGTATAGATATGTATGGATATAGACTGTACGGAGAGAAGTTTTTTTTTTTTTAAATAGAGTGGTATGAATACATATGAAAACTTATCCTGTATGAATATATAAGGTTTCGTTAATGAATTTTGGTTCGTCAATCTTGATGGCAGATTTGGCCACAAAGAATGGAGGTCTAAACCATCCATTGCACGCATTCATTGGCAATCAGTTGGCCAAAGATATCTTTTTCTCAACTTCAGTGCCATTTTGGCGTTTGTCTCTTGCTTTGGTTCCTCCCCCCGCTATGGGCTCAGGAACCCCAATTTTGTCACCGAACATGGTAATGAATAACCATGGTTTGCTGGAAGATCACCGATTTAGTTGGATGATTTTCCAGTTTACCCTCTGGTAATTTAACATAGCTATTGAAAATGGCCATTTATAGTGGATTTTCCCATCAAAAATTGTGATTTTCCATAGTTATGTTAGTTTACCGGAGGGTATTTTTTGCCACGTTTGATGAGGGGTAGTTTCCGCGCATTCCGAGGTGAACAAACTGAGCCGTGACGGCAAGCTCCGCGTGCGCGACATCGGCAGCGACCGGGTCTCCATGCTGAAAGCGCACGAGGAAGCCCTTCGAGGGCAGGAGATCTCCGTAGCCGGAGCTGGGCACGAGGACTTTCACATATTTCAACCGGGAAAAATTGTGATTTACCCAGGAATTTGCACTATAATTTAGCATTTTGTCCTGAAACATGTTGATTTCTCCAATTTTTGCAATTCACCATGTTTCAGCAAGTAGAACTGGAGAGTTACAAAGGAAGATTGACATTTCGACCCAACAAGAACTAGGGCTATGATCTAGCTAAGGGTCGTACGGTTCGAACCGGCCCGTTGCCGACCCCGAACGGATGACTTTGTCAAATATGGCTACGTTCTTGTACATCCCACAGATGAATTAAAACACAAAGCAATAAGAAGAGGGGGGAGAGTATCCTGAGAGAGAATATAAATAGATAAACAGAGACATTATTTTTTAAATAGACAAAATAAATAGATAGATTAATGTACACATAAATAGATAGTGAACCGATATAAATAAATGCACGCACACACACACATACAAACATAAAAAGAAAAATAACAAAAGAGTAAATAAACACAAATTAATAAACACACACATAAACAAATAAATAAATAGATAAATAAATAATCACAAAGAAATAAACACAAATAGATAACTAAAATAAATACATAAATACATAGACAAATAAATAATAAATAAACAAGTAAATAATCACAAATCAATAATCACAAATAAATAAGTAAACATAAAAATACATAAATGCATAAATAGATACATAAATACATAAATAAAAACATACATAAATACATAATCAACAAATAATGAATAAGTACACACACATATATCTGGGTAAATTATAACGACCTCACTGTCCTCCCTCACTGGAATCATGGTTAGTAAGGGGAATCATCCCCAAATGGCCGAACCATTCAGGTTAGTGAATTATTATAATTTACCCGGATATATGTATATATATTATGTATATATATATATATTATATGTATTGCATATGTACATAATATGTTTTCCCTAGACGCCAAGTCCCAGGAGTTGGACGCAAGGCGGCGGAAGATGGAGGAAGGCATTGAGAAACTGCGACTTTGCCGATGGGGCACCGGATGGAAAAACCGGATGAACCGGTGGACATAGAATATGGATATGAGATATGATGGTTTTTTGTGGAACATGGAAATTTATAATGCGGTGTATTCCTCAAAATACGGAGGGATTCAGAATGAACACAGTGGATATGATATGGATATGAGATGGATATGATATGGATATGATATGGATATGAGATGGATATGAGATGGATATGATATGGATATGAGATGGATATGATATGGATATGAGATGGATATGATATGGATATGATATGGATATGAGATGGATATGAGATGGATATGAGATGGATATGATATGGATATGAGATGGATATGAGATGGATATGATATGGATATGATATGGATATGAGATGGATATGATATGGATATGATATGGATATGATATGGATATGATATGGATATGATATGGATATGATATGGATATGAGATGGATATGATATGGATATGATATGGATATGAGATGGATATGATATGGATATGATATGGATATGATATGGATATGAGATGGATATGAGATGGATATGAGATGGATATGATATGGATATGATATGGATATGAGATGGATATGATATGATATGGATATGAGATATGATGGATTTTTTGTGGAACATGGAAATTTATAATGCGGTGTATTCCTCAAAATACGTAGGGATTCAGAATGAACACAGGATAAGGTTTGTTCAGCCTAAGCATGATGAGATTTTCGTTGGGTTCCTGGTAATTTTGGGTATATTTTGGTAAATCCCAGCGGCAACAATTTTGATTGAGGTTGGCGGCATCCTGAAATCATGGTGGCGAGCAAAGCTCCCCTATCCATCTAGCATTGCATCATATAATTCCACCTCTTTTTGAGCATTGCGGACTTGTCATCATCCAACAAAAATACAGCCACCCTCTTGTGGAGTCAAGATATGTCAAGATTGAGATTGCCCCTAGGATATGTTATCCATCTTATCCTCTAGTAAACTAACATACTTATGGAAAATCACCATTTTTAGTCGGTAAATCTGAACAAAAACTCTTGATTTTCCATCATTTTTCCGTATTTCCCAGCATTTTTCCGTATGTTTACTGGAGGGTATCCAGGGTATCCATCAGCTCAGGCGAGAGAACTACAACCCAAACAAAGTGATGGTTGGCTTCGTCTCATCCGTCCGATCCCACAGGATCCCATCGCTGGATCGGCCATATTTCGGGCAACCCCCCTGGAAAGCCCAAAAAAAGTCTATATCTATGTAAGATATATTATCTATACATATCTATACCTGCATCTATATTTATCTATATATCTATCTATATATCTATATATCTATCTATAACTATATAATTCCATATATATATACACATGCATATTTACAATTATCCCAGGTATCTTCTAAGAAGTGGAGCGATTTGTTTTTGGCGAGGAATGGTAGATGTCTCACTTTGGCTCCAGGTGTTGTCCAAAATATGTCAGTGCAAAGCCTCTGACCATTTTCAATCTGCCAATGCCGGCGCTCGATGATCTGGCTTGCGCCGATCTGCCGGGTGCAATAGACCCAGGCTTTGTTGATCTTGAGGTGAGGTTGTTGCGCAAAAACTCGGCCCCCCGGGTCACCCTTCGCCCTGAGATCCTCAGAAACCATGCTGGATGTAGGGAATTCCTTGGGACCGAGGGGATCTAAAAAATAGGGGAGATTATTCCATCCCGTGGGTCAAAACCTTGCTGTCTGGTAGGTTAGGTATGGGTTTCCCATATTTCCCCCCCTCAAAAATGGAAGAGAACGATGTTTTCCGTATGGTACTTGCCATTTGACGCTGAAATCAACTACCCCATGGCTTGAGACCCAGGTGCTTCACTTGACTGGCGAAGCATTGAGGCTGACGGTGCCCTGTTCCACGCTGGGCGCTTCGCTTCGAAAGATGGTGGCGAAGCAACTTCCAATCAAGCCAGGTGCCTGAACCAAACTGGTGAACAAATATGTGGCTTACATCAGTTATATGGGTTTAATGGCGCTTAGATTGGATGGATGGATGGATAGATAGATTGATAGGTGGGTAGTTAGGTAGGTGGGTAGGTAGGTAGCTAGCTAGATAGATTTGGATTGGATTGGATTGGATGGATTGGATTGGATTGGATTGGTTTAAATTAGATAAGATCAGATCAGATTAGCTTCGATTAGGTAGATGATATGTAGCCAGTATATTGGGTTTATAGGTTTTATATAATTGTGTTTAATGGTGTGTTTAGTAGACCTGCTGGGCGTGTGTGCGCGCCTTGGGTCTACCCAACAATGACCTGTCAATGCTTGGTGAATGACTGACATTGAACCCTCCTATTTGATGGGAATATGATATGATATGTACGTGTGTGTATATATGTATATATGTATGTATATTATGTATATGTATATTATGTATATGTATATGTATATTATGTATATGTATATATATGTATACATATATATATATACATATATATATATGTATATATACATATATCACATGAACGTCAAGATATTCCATGACATTCCTCAACCACCAGCAATTTGAATGAGCACCCCCTGACTTCAAACCTGCAAACTTACCAAACATCCTTTTTTCCCCAGGGGTGCATTCAAGATCGAGGTGCGAGGCTCTTGCTGAATCACCAGACCTCGCCCCTTGTGCTGGACAAAAGCCTGGAAGATCAAGGCATTTTGGGCACGGCCAGCCTGTGCTGTACCTATGCCTCCACCAACCTCCCTGAAGCGCTGCGTTTCGCGGCTGGCGACGAAATTTTGCCCTTGGATGTGGGGATGGAGGGGGTCACCAGATTATGTGGGGCACCAGGTGGAAGTTACGTCGATCATTTGCCGGAAAGCCTTCAAAGCTTGACGTTTCGTGATTCGTTTGACCAAAGCCTGCAAGGAGTTCACTTGCCCAGCAGCCTTGAAAGCTTGACTTTTGGTGTGTCGTATGCCCAAAACCTCGTCGGAGTGAACTTGCCCAAAAGTCTTCAAGACTTGACTTTGGGTTTTTCTTATAACCAAAGCTTGCAGGGAGTGAACTTACCAGGTCGTCTTCAAACCTTGACCTTTGGATATTCATTTGACCAGAGCCTGGAGGAAGCAGAGTTGCCGAGCAATCTTCACCACTTGACTTTTGGTTTTTCATTTAAGCAGAGCCTGCAGAGGGTGAACTTGCCAGGTGGCCTTCAAAGCTTGACCTTCGGTCATACGTTCAACCAGAGCCTGTTGGGAGTCAACTTGCCCAGAGGTCTTGAAAGTTTGACTTTTGGATATCTATTCGACCAAAGCCTTGAGGGAGTGAACTTGCCAGGCAGTCTTCTAAACCTGGCTTTTGGTTTCTCATACAACCAGAAACTGCGGGGAGTAAACTTACCAGAAGGTCTTCAAAGCATGACCTTTTCTTATTCATTCAATCAGAGTTTGGAGGGAACCAACCTGCCGGGCAGTCTTCGAAAGTTGGTTTTCGGTTATTCATTTGACTGGAGCCTGGAGGGAGTGAACTTGCCAGAAGGTCTTCAGACTTTGGCTTTCGGTGACTGTTTTGACCACGGCCTGGAAAGACAGACATTGCCAAGAAGTCTTCAAATCCTGACTTTGGGTTTTGCATTCGACCAGAGCCTGCAAGGAATCGAGCTGCCAAGCGGTCTTCAAAGCTTGACCTTTGGTGCCACATTTGACCAGAGCCTGAAGGGGGTGGAATTCCCAAGTGGTCTTCAAAGCTTGACTTTCCGTGGACGACTCTACCACAGCCTGGATGTAGTAAACTTGCCGAGGAATTTGAAACACTTGACTTTCACGTTTTCGTTTGACCAGAGCCTAAAAGGCATAAACTTGCCAAGTGGCCTGCAAACCTTGACGTTCGGCGGCAGATACAACCAGTGCTTGGAGGGAGTAAACTTGCCTAGCGGTCTGCGAGGCTTGACTTTTGGTGGCATATACAATCAAAGCCTCAAGGGAGTGAACTGGCCAAGTGGTCTTCAAAGCTTGACTCTGGGCGATTATTTCAACCAGAGCCTCGAAGAAGTGAATTTTCCCGAAGGTCTTCAAAGCCTGGCTTTTGGTGGTAGATTTAATGCCAGTCTGCTGGGAGTGAACTTCCCTGATGGCCTTTGCAGCTTGAGCTTGGGGAATAGTTTTGACCAGAGCATGTTGGGAATCAACTTGCCAAGGGGCCTTCAGAACCTAATTTTCGGCTACTCATTCAATCAAAGCCTGGAGGGAGTAAGCTTACCAGAAGGTCTTCAAAGCTTGACCTTTGGCTTTTCTTTTGACCAAAGCCTGGATGGAGTGAACTTACCAGCCAGTCTTCAAAGTTTGAGTTTCGGAGAGAGATTTGACCAGAGTCTGACAGGAGCAAACTTGCCAACGGCTCTTCAAAGCTTGACTTTCGGATCTTTCGGTAGCAGATTCAATCACAGCCTGCATGAAGTGCAGTGGCCAGATGGTCTTCAAAGCTTGACTGTTGGTGGCATTTCTATTTCAGTGGCATAGAGCGGCAGAAACTTGCCAGGAATCCCTTGGTCCTGGGTCACCCTCTGATTATGGTACAAGGACACCCTTGAATGACCTTGATGGTTTTATAAAGCGTTTTTTTTTTAAAGTTACACTGTGGCAAGGCAAAAAAGAAACAATCCCACCTTAAAACGCAGTTTTACCATTTCGGGGGTGCTAGAACCATGTTTGAATAGAATAGGCTTTAAAGGCATTGGTTTAGCACAATATACTGACGACACCCAATTGTAAGTACATTAATCCAATACTACTGTCATAATCTGGGGGTATATTCTAATAATACTCTATAATGATAATAACTTTAAGAATAATATGATATAATAGGCACGGATAACAGCAATAGTAGTAACAATAACCAAACAAAATCATAGATATTATAATTAATCATAGTGCTTTTTGATATTAATAGTCAGTACTCTAATAGATATACCAATGATTAACCAAAAAAAAACATAGTAATGACGATAAGAATGTGTAATCATTGGGCCATGATCCTTCCCCCGCGGCCGAGGTACAGAAGAATGGCATCTTCGTGAGTGTCATCGATGGCTTGGACTGTGGGAATCAATGCATTACAGAAAGTGGGGGGGAACTATGAGGGTTCCACCGCCAGAACATACATTACATTACATTACATTACATTGCATTACATTACATTGCAATTGCATTGTATATATATATATGTATAAATATATGTATATATATTTATATGTATATATATATATGTATACATTATACATACAGCGCATATACTGATGCAGCTAGATAAACAGATCAATGTACGGATAGAGACATGGATCGATATGTTGCACTTCCTCGACACTGGCGCTCCACGGCCGCAGGATGCACTCATACCGCTCAAAGAATTGCCCTCAAAATTCCTCGAGGAAGATGGGGAGGTGGCATTGCCGGGGATCATCACGGCCGAAGATTCAAGAGTTTTTCGAGCAAGAACAATACCAGAAAAGGAGTTGAAGACGCAATGCTGCTGGGTGATTTGCCAATTTCAAACTTTGTTGAAACAAGTCATCCCATTAATTAGTTTGAAAATTGTTTGAAATGGGTACCCTCTGGTAATTTAACATAGCTATTGAACATGGCCATTTATAGTGGATTTTCCCATCAAAAATGGTGATTTTCCATAGCTATGTTAAATTACCAGAGGGTAAGGACAAACTAATGGATATGAATGGGATGATTTTCTCCCAGATCTCATATGGCCCAGGTTCAGAAGCCAACCCTGGCAGTTGGACAGGCCGCGGCTTTCGGAAAAGTCATGGGGGGTCAAAAACCCGAATTTTTGGATGAGTTGGGGGTACCCCCATGAAACCTCCATGTATATATAATTATAATTAATTATATATATATAAGTATAGCGTCTATCTGATATATGGTTAGTAACTTTTTGGAAAAGCCATAATGTTTCCTACATTTCCAATGTTGTCACTGTTTCACCATGTTTTGTCAAAAACGTGGTTTTTCAATGCCTGGCGGCCCTTCCGCCACCGAAAAACGAGGCGGTGCAGTTTCGCATCATCCGCTACTCTTGGCAATCGGTGCGGCGACCGGGGGGCAGTACGGTGGCTGGGAGGGTGCGATGTTGGGTAAAAGATGGTGCAAGATTTGTATATGGAGGTGAAACCTAGAATGGGGGCACCCTATAAACATCATCCTAAAAAAATGACAATCTTAGTATTGAAACCCATGGTGACTTGTGGGTCCCCCATTTTTTAGGAAACCCCCATATATTATATATATACATAATTTATGAAAGTTTGATTTAATCCATTTCTGGAGACTGCTGGAGCAGATTTCCAAATCAACTGCAAAGCAAAAGTGCACAGCGTGGTTCAGCACTGAACTTGGCCATACCTGCGGTCCCTTTGGTACCACTCTGGGCATCCACAAGGTCTTCCATGTATGATATTTGTTTACCTTAGGGATATCCACCCAAACGCTCATCCAAATATTGGTGACCTTTCGATGCTCGGATGATCTCGGGTATGTGCAATCTTCTTTCCCTACTAATCTCATCCCCCACACAACAAACAGTTCCATAGAAATGCAGGTGGTGTCACTGATCTGGTCATTTTGGGGATGTTTGGCGACACGATTTGGGCTGTGATCAGGGATGAGGATCAAGTGATTCTATCCAGAGATATTGTTCTTGACCCTTTTTTTGCCAGCCAGAATCCCTTATTGTTGATGAACTCAAAAGCTGGATCAACAAATGGATAGAGAGAGAATAGAGTCTTTTTACGAATTCCAAGAGTTATGGTTGATCTCAACACTTACCATCTGGTTATTTAACATAGCCATGGAAAATCACAATTTTTAAGTTCGGTAAAGCATCCATTTCTATGGGCCATCTATTTTCCATGGCTATGTTAGTCATAACCAGAGGGTATAATCAAGAAATCTATTAAATAGATGGATGCTATAATTTTTGCATGGTATACGCATCCATATCAGGCATGATTACCTATTAAAATCTATGATTTATCCCAGTAAATCCCATTAGATACCAGTTAAGTCACCATTAAATCCCATTTAGGGACGATAAAATCCCATTAAATCCCATTAAATCCCATTTGATTAAGCATCCGTATCAGGCATTAGTCCCCACTGGGGATGGTGGATGTCGACCTTCGTAGAGTTCGGTTCGTTTTCGTCGCGAGGATGGCTTCGTGGCAACCATGATGCCGCTGGCCGCGCGTTCCAGGAGCATCGCGGCTGCGAAGGCTTCGCAGGTGGCCCAAAGTCATAGGATTCCTAAAGGAAACCATGGGGGATTGAGGTGGATGGAGGGGTTTGTATACTTTTTGTAGACTATCTGACTATCTATCTATATCTATCTATTTGTCATTAAAGTTCAGGATGGATTGGGGGATTGATAATCCAATGGGCCCCTAAAAGATAGCTTTTAGCAAAACAACTTTCAACAATGATGGTGAATTACTTTGATGAATTACATTTCTATTTTTTCGGGGTTGGTACAAACGGATATTGTAGTCCAAATAAGGAAGATATCCAAAGACCGATTGATGTAACCAATTGACACGGAATTTCGGCCAAGGGATTTGAGAGTTTCTTCTCCAAGCGGCCCCGGAGTGAGGTCCCAACTCAAGTTGGAAGAGGGGCCTGGCAGGTGAGGTTCACCACTTCAAAAAGGTATCCAGGTGCTGAGTTCCCTAAGTTTCAAACATAACGAACCCAAAAAAGGCCAATTCATGCCAGTCCCAGCAGTACACTACTATTACAGCTTGCTGAGAAGACGATGGCAGGAGCGGGGCGGGAGCCGACCGCGGCCGGCCGCGGCAAGAGGAGGAAGTTGAAAGGCCTTTGGGGTGATTTTTTGGTGTGGCATGTCCTAGTGAAAAATTGAAAGCTCCGTAGCCTCGTGGGCATAATTCAAGGTAGCTTACTTCAACAAATTTGATGATTGTTCTTTTTTTTTGGGACTTGCGACTGAAACTCCTCAATGACCTGTGAGTTTGTCTCATTTTTATTGTTTGCGGTCCCTGCAGCTTGATTGTTTTCATGATTGGAATTGCAGTTTTTCCTGCGACGCCAATGCACAATGAAGCAATCTGGGGCCATGTCTTGCTCCTAGGCCCTAGGCACTGGGAAAACATTGTTTCTTTAAAACTAGAACCAGACGAAGTACCGTAAGAATATCATCTGTGACATTTTGATTAGAAAACAACATCGGGATCTACTGATCATTCCTGATCTACCTACAAATGGAGATGCAAGCAACAATTAAAACATTCGTGATGGAAACTAGTAGGATTTCACTCAAGAACTCTGGCCACCCAGGAGGGTCCAGGAGCATTTCACTCATTTCTTCCATGACAGGCCACCCAGCCCAGATCGATCAGAGGGCGCCAAAGTGTGGGCGTCCAAGGCGGCATGGACGAGTTATGACGAGTTGACCCATTCAGGGGAGGTGATTTCGACATGTTTTGTTTTTTGTTCTTTGTATACATTTATATACATTTAAAATATAATATAGTTTACTAAATGTATTTAATTTAATATATTCAAATATGTTTTTCATTTACTTTTTGGATGACTAATTAATAGCTAACATTATCTTAAGTCCCAGTTTGGGAGAATCACCTGCACATATATTTTCTGATTCATCTTTAAAAAAAATATCTGCATGATATTTCCCCATCCTGCATAGAAAAATCCGAGATATTTTCTGATTCCTCATATCCAGCCCATAGGTTTTGAACCAATGATGATGAACTTTGATCAACGTCAATGGGATACATCTTTAAAACAATTCTTACGACATTTGTCAGGAAAAAACCATATCTGGAATTATTTGGACATGTTGGGATTTTATCATGATATAACTCCATCATGATATACATATCTGGAACCGTAGATTTATCATGTCAACCTAAAAAAAACACCATCAGTGGGAGGAAGTTCACGTCACCGCAGGGCTACAGCGTGGTGAGCAGCGAAGCGGCTTTGGAGCTGAACCAGTGGCTGAGATCTAAGATGGAGGCGCACCCAAATCATCAAAGTCATTAGACCTTTTTATATAGTATAATGTATGTATATATATATATACGTGTATATATATATATATATTCGAGATGTCGATGGGGAGAGAGAGAGAGAGAGAGGGATATATATTAACATATGTATATACTAATATATGTATATAACTATATACATTTACATATGTATATATATATATTATAAATAATTATGTTTCTGTGGCTGATGGACTTGGGAAAATTTGAGCCTTGACGGCCTTGAAGTCTCAGAGCCAAAGCACCCTCCTGCGGAGGACAAAAAGTCGAAGAAGGGATCCAAAGCTGTGGTGAAGGCTCAGATGCATGGTGGTTCAGTGCCTTCATGTGCTAAGCCATTTAGCAGCCCCCAAGAATGAGGCCGCTTGTTGGGTCTGGTTTTCAATATCCACCCACCAACTTGCTTGGTAAACAATTGGGTAGACTATACCAATCATGAAGCACCATAGCACCATATTATAACAATGTATTCTATTCTGATGTTTGACTATCTGCACATCTCTATTTTTTTACCACCTGCCAGCGCCCGTGTCTCGGGGATCGGACGGGGAAGTTCCTGCGACCGAGTCCACCGTGACTTATTTGGTCAGCATTGCTCGCGGCATGAACACCAAGGCGGGCGATGGCTAACCAGTGAAGGCCAAAAAATTAGTGGTTGCAATCCTCCAAATTCATATGACCCTGCCATGAATTGGAGCTTGGACGAATTTGAAAAATAGTGATTCTCAGGGTCAAGTTGAAATAGTGATGGTAAATCACAATTTCTCCTGATTGGAAGTGCCATAAATTGGACTGGGACCTAGGCTATCGGCTAATGCAGGCCTGGCCAGCTACTGGTCGACACACGACTGGGACTTGCTGCCCATTCTTAAATATTCTTGATAAGGTGTCAATGTTGTTTGTCGGCTAAAGTTTTTTTTTTGTGTTTTGTGGTACTGTACCGGCCCTTGTTCCTTCGTTTGTTTGTTTCCAAGCATTAATCTCCATCATCTTTGACAAAAAAACAAATCTTTTCGTCTTGAATAAAGCACAACATTCGTTTTTTGTGAGTCAAAACTAGTCAAGTCTCTATCACTATATATTCACTATATATCTATATATATATATATGTTATATATAGGTTAGTTCAAGGCCAATGTGAACCATCAGTTTTTCCCAGACCCCTTGGGCACGTCTCATTTCGCAAAAAAACCAGGCCGTGGGCAGTCTGGACCTGGAGAAGAACGTCTCGGAAAAGGAGGCGCAGTTATTAAATTAGTTAAATAGTTGATTTACCCAGCTATAAAAATGGTAATTTTCCATAGTTATGTTAGTTTACCAGAGGGTAATGTAGAATATCTATGTGTATATGTAGATGTAGATGTAGATATAGCCATGTATACGCATAACGGGATCATTTTTATCTCACCAGAGTGGCAGAACAAGCATTTTTAAATGTGTGGCATGGTGAGCTAAATGGGTGGTCCAAATGATGGACCGGACTAAGCGGCTTTTTCAGAGGCGATCCTGTCAGCCAAGGTGAAGCAAGCAGCGGTTGAGCTGTTACAAAAAGATGGGCACTTGAAGGCATGGCTGCTGGGAAGGAACCTTGTTGAGGGGAATCAAGTGACCAAATCAGGGCGTCTTAAGGGCTGGGGTTCTAGACCTCATGGTTACAATGGTTGTGTGGTAAATCCAAGAGTAAACTATCCCAGTTGTCGATCTGTGAGGGCATATAAAACTTCACATTATTCGCGTTACTAGGGGTTTCATGATGTGTGTGCCTTCTCTTTTTCGAGGACAGTGCCGTGTTTTTTTGTTTTTAGATGAATTTAGGTGTACCCCATCACGTTCAAGTTGATGTGGGTATTGCAGGGGTGATGATATAATATAACTGTCTGACAGGCAGGCGAGCAGCACAAGGGTGTCACCATCACCAAGAACATCATCAGTGTCCTGGACTGGCCGAGCAACTAAACCTACTGTGGTGTGATGGAGGTACGACTATGGAATATGTATCAATATGTATCACTATGTATCATCTTGAACATCTCTTCTTAGTGGTTTCACACATTTTTCAATTTCCAACCTATTTGGGAGAACATTAACAGGGATTTCTTGGGATGGATTGAAGTCACCAAGCAGAATTCTATGGAGATCGCCACCCCGGATGTTGCCGGTACGTGCCAGTAGAGGTGGATGCTCTCAGTTGTGGCTGCATCATATCCTTCGCCATTTGAGAAATACATATATAATTATATATATATATATTATATAAATCCCAAAGTTTTGTTTGGTCAATGGTCAATCGCTTCCCGATTTTGTGTTCCGTGAGATTTTGTTTTGTTTGTTTGTTTGTTTTGAAATCCCTAGGTTTGGTATTGTGTGCAAATACCACCCCCCAAAAAAAACTTCTAAACACGTGGTTCGAAAGCTGTTTTCTTATCGTGAATTGCAATGTTTGGATTCCATGGTTTTCAGGGATATAAATCTCCAATGTTTACTGTGTATAGATCTTGACTTTCAGTGGTTCTACTCCAGATGACTGGTGGATCTTCGAGCAACCAATCTCCAAGATGTTACAAGTTTGGTTGATGGTCAATCATATCTACACACTTCTACAGATGGTTTTTTTGCGAAGGAATCAATGACATCGTGACTCGTTTAACCGGTGGCCTGCGGTGCCTGTTGCTTCCCCTGGTGCATTGAGTCGAGACAAATCCAAGGTGTGAAACTCTGACTCCCAGGCGCAGGGGCAAGATTTCAGAGGGAATTTTTTGGTGGATATATAAGCCCTATTTCAGGTTCGTGAAGTAATGTGAAGATTAAATCATTTGCCCAGATTGATGGTGATTCACAAAGTTCCTTCATGAGGCTTGTTCTGAAGGCCTGTTGCTTGTGTTTGTGTAGGTCACCATTCAAATCATTTTGAAATCCTATCGGGAGGGGTTACAAAAATATGTATCAAGTCTGGTCTTCAGGTGCTGGCTTGTTGGAACCAAATGTCCAGAGATCGATGTGAGTGGGCAAATTGTACATAGGAAGAATGATTAAAATTGCTGGTAAATATTACCGCGAAAATATCATAATAATTAATTCTAAAATAAAAATAAAATAAAATTCATATATTATATGTCCTTTTGATTTGGATTAAATTTTGTGGTCAATATATTTTATTTCAATATTAATATATAAATTTATTAATTTATAATATTTATTTCCAATTTATGTGATTATGAAGGCATTAATGAAATTAATCCGTAAATTTAATCCGTAAAAAATTGGTCTAATAGTCCGATTTTTTTATTTTCATATTTATTATATAAATATATATATATATATTATTATTATAATTATTTTGATATTTTAATATTAAAAAAAATCTAATAAATATAATATTTTATTAATATATATATATAGATTTGAATTTATTTTTTATATATTATTAATAAATAATTTATAAAATAATTTGAAACGAACAAATATGTATTTTTAAATTTATATTATATATTAAATAATAATAATTTATATTAAATTATTTATAAATTTATTTTTTAATTTTGAAT
>Ga0126342_10010416_pt1 | contig 16627 bp, 17 predicted proteins | sample Cyp1metagenome_FD_92528 | JGI IMG/M metagenome (GOLD analysis project Ga0126342, IMG submission 92528) | Coral microbial communities from Lord Howe Island, Old Settlement Bay, Australia - Cyphastrea 1 metagenome | ecosystem: Host-associated > Invertebrates > Cnidaria > Coral ... | reverse complement strand
CCCCAAGTTCTGCCCACACACACCCCAAGCTGGATAGCTACCAAGAAAGCTACCAGGCATGGAGGCACGCACCGGGGCAACCGGCTCTTAAGGGCTTCAGCTACTCACACGCATATATATATAATAATAATTGCATGGCATGCGTAGAGGCAACGTCCGACAACAGCTGAAAACTATCTGTCACACTTGCATACAAATGCACTGTATAAAGATATTGATACATGATATTCATTGATATTCATTATTATAGTTGTACTATGTTGTACTGGTAACGGGTATGTGCATATTGCAACAGAAGAGGTTCAAGAGTTTGTGACCCATCGAGGGGCGTTTGCGGACCTGCACCGAGTTTGTCCGCGGGGGAGGAGAATGTTGCATCTGTCCAGTTCCTGCAACCGTGAACATCCGTGAACTTGAGTCGTGTGTGGCATGTGTGGCATGTGTGGCAAGTGCAAGTTGGTCTGCTCCAGGAACACTTTTGCTGGCGAGAACGGCCTCGTGTGATAGTACACGGCTGGCCTAAATGCAGGAAAAACATGCCAATCATGAGCCTGCAGTGCCTTCATCACTGCCTCGAACTGTTTTGAATCAGTGCCAGCCATATCAGCTGGTTTGAACCATGGAGTCGTTTCAGCCAGGAAACCATTCTGTAGCTGTTGTCAGGAAACGCAGCAAAGAGAAAGGGAGAAATGCCAAACTCAGAGTCAAACGCTTGAAGGGGGACAGATCCTGCAGCATAAAGGAATTCTGATCAAATGCTCTCTGCCGGCCAGTCAACAAACATAGCTGTTCATATAGCTGTTCACAGCAATTTCTGGCCTCGATATGGGTCACATGAGAAGAACCTGGAGTCCTGTCAAGGGGCACTACCCTGCTCTATGAGAAGGAAACTGCAAGGGAAAACTCAGCAGAGCGACAAAGAAAATATGTTGAATTATGTGTTGATATAATATTATATATAGTATATTATATATTATTATATCGTATTATATATTATTATATTATATTATATATTATTATATTATATTATGTTATATTATATTATATTATATATTATATATTATATTATATATTATATATTATATTATATATTATATTATATATTATATTATATTATATTATATTATATTATATATTATATTATATATTATATTATATATTGTATTATATATTATATTATATATTATATTATATATTATATATTATATTATATATTATATATTATATATTATATATTATATTATGTATTATATTAAATTATATATTATATTATATTATATTATATTATATTAATATATTATATTATATTATATTATATATTATATTATATATTATTATATTATATATTATATTATTATATTATATATTATTATATTATATTATATATTATTATATATATTATATATTATACATGTATATTATATATTATATATTGTTATATCATATATATATAATCATTTTAATTATAATCATAGTATGGTACAGAAAAATCACAATAATCTGCTGTCAAACCAGAACATGCCAGCTGCACTCAGGGTCTTCGACCTGTCGCAACACGCTCACTGTGGTTCTGATTACAAAGCTGCCCACAAGAAGATGCCATCAAAAGAATTCAAAAGATAAATCCTTACTAAATCCGCCCTCACCGAAGCTGCTGAGCGTTTTTTGTGTTCACGCGTTGATCAGAAACAATTGCAATAGCCATTAAGCTTTAACTTGGTGGGGGATGTGGGTGGTATTTTGCTCTAGAATCGTGGGTTTCTCTACGCTTTTGAAAAGGTTGTAAGCTGCCAAATAGGTCCGACATAGGTCCAGCAGAGGCCCAACATTGCCAAAGGATTGGTCAAATGGGCCCGGCCTAACATAGCATTGCCTGAATATAGGCTTCGAATCTGTTCCCCTCTACACCAACATAGATCTTTCAATGCCAATATGGCAATATGTCAAGCTGTTCGAAGGAAAAACAGCACAGCCAAAAAGTATGTGTTTAAAAAAAACTTGGTTTTGATTGTTTTTGTGTATGCTTGTCATATTGACGCCTGTGCCAAACCCAGATCAAACCTGTGTTCAGTGTTTATTGGTCCCATTTTGTGCCGGTTGGGGTGCGGTTCCCGGAATTCGCAGGTTTGCTTTGCAAAGTGTGTGCTACTTTGGAAGGATGCAGATGGTCTTGTGAACTTCCATTGGGCCACGGTAAGTCTCATCTTGGGCCCAAATCAATGATTGAAGTTGGTTTAAAATTTTAGATCTATTTGGTTGGGTTCGAACCCTTTTCCTCACATCAAAAAGATCGCAGCAGAAGAAAACATCAAACAGGCCAACATTAAGTCCAGTAGTGTCCTAACAAGGGCTACATTGGGGTCCAGCATGGACTTGACACCAGTCCAAAATGGGCACAAATAGCTCAATATAGCCTCAACTTAGGCCCAACATACGCTAAGCATTGCCCCAAGACCAACAAATTGTAACGGTGTCACAAAGTGTAAAAAAGAAACGACACGTTACAAACAGGTCTCACGGTGATTTACTCACGGGTTCTTCCCTGAGCAAAAGATTCCGGTGCGGGCGGTTGTCGTCGCGAAGCGACCAGAATAGAGACTGTAGATGACTGTAGCACATGGAGACGGGATTAGGTAAAGTCGTATCAAGTTGCCTGGCCCCATTGGCTCTGGGCCTGAAAGGCAGTCCGAGAGCTGCTGGGTGTCACCACACGGGTGTGGGTTCTGGCAACCTTACCCAGCCAATTTGAGGTTCGCCCAAATCAATCTGCACCACTTCTAGAACAGATCGGGCTTTCAGGAGCCAACGTGGATCGGTGCATCCCGTGATCCAGCACGCACAGTTGACGAGGTCAATGCCATGTGACCAGAGACAACCTCATAGAATCAATACCGGCAAGTTTGGGGTCGAAACTGGCTTTACGAAACTAAGAGAAGGCCTCAGAAACATCCATCACACTTGCTTAGAACATCTTAGAACTACTATTGAATCTATTGATACCATTTGCACACCTGGATGCATCGTGATGTGGCACCAGTGGGGTTGGACTTGTTGACTTCGTTTGACTTCTGTACGGCATTCCGATGGCCCGACTTTCCTCTTTCTTGGAGTGTTGGAGATTCATGACTACAGTGACTACATGCTGAAGGAATTGCAGTCATGCTGTCGAAAAAGGCTCGCACGGGAACCGTTTGTATGGCATGCGCAGCATGGGCAGCATGCGGATGTGTGGCATGCGTAGCATGCGCTGCATGTCGCACAGTGCAGGAAGGGCTTGACGCCTGAGCACCGAGATGAGCTGAAGCGTTGCATGTCTTTTGCATGGCTTTTGTGACTTTTCCTGCACAAATTCACACAAATTCACACAAGTCTAAGAGAAGGTCGGTGGTCCTGTAAAGGAAGTTGGTGGCAGTCTCCCTGTCCAGCTGCAGGAGATCACAGACAAACATGAGATTATCTTAGACGTTTGCTTTGATGACAGCATTGGCATGAAATTCAAGCAAAAATATGCATTATCTAAGAAATCTACACTATGTATTGACATGTATTAAGCCTGTACGTAAACTATGTACGTAAACTATGTACGTTTGTTTACAATGTCGTGCCACAATCCTGGCCTCGTGGTTGGAGCTCCGTGGCTGGTGCTTCTCTTCTCAAATTGAGAAACTAAATTTGCCACAGCCGGAGCCTCAAAAGAATTGAGAGATATGTGATATGAGATATTGAGAGTACTCAGAGTATTCGGCGCAAGAAGTTCATGTAGCTCCAAGAAATATTCTGACCCTTCTGACCTTACTTCTTGAAGGTGATTCATTGGTGCAGCCAAGGAGCATGTGATATGGAATCCACTGTCAAGTCGCGCTGACTTGGCACTCGCTGCCGCAGTTGCGGCCTCCAAAGTTCACAAGCTGGAAACCGAATGACAAACGAAAATAAAGATAAGAATCAGAAGAAAATAATACCGTGGAACTAACTGAGCGAACCCAGGAAGCTGGAAACGACTTGAGACAAACATCCATGGAGTTCGGAGGATGTCCCTCCTGCCCAACCATCCAATTCAATTTGCGTCTCTCTTCACACCAGTTTCGGACTCGTTTTCAACTGCTCAGGATCTCAGGAAATAAGAACCCTGCGATGCTGGAAGTCCCCCGGATGATGTGAGCACTGGAGGCCTAGGTGATAGTCTGGGGTTGGCAAAGTGATGGCTGGACTATGACTATGACTGCAATGCATGACTTTGGATTTCGGAAACAACTTCTAAAAGGATCCAAAAGGCTCTTCAGGTCTTTTCACATCTTTTGGTTCTTTTTACATCCTTTCACATGTCTTCAAATCTTTGCAATTTGTCTTCAAAGGTTCGTTTCTTCTTCTCTTGGTCCAAAACATGTAGGAAGTCGCACCGTGCCTTGGAGACCTTTGAGGGTAAAAAAGGCAAACATGCCAAACATGCAGCGATCCAAGAGCTGAAATCGAAATTGGACAAAAACTGCAATACTTGGCCAATCTTGGCCATACTTGGCCAAGTATTGCCAAGTGCCAGCTGAGTAAGGGCCCTGCGCATGTCTAGAGCCCAAACCGGATGGGGGTTGCCTGGCAGTCTTCTCTGAAGCTGCTGTGGCCGTAAAATCAATCTCAAAAAAGATCTCAAAAGCGTCTTGCTCAGTTGTACTTGTTAGAGGGAAGCTGGCTTCACCTTGCTGAGAGCGGGGATGGAGACACCTGAGGCAATTAACTGCGCTTGATTGAAGCAAGTTGATATTGTAGTCAAACTATGTCAAACTCAAAAAATGCATACATCATCATACATCAAATGCATCAAATCAGAACAGATCAGCTGTGTCTCGCAGTGTCATCAATCTTACTGTAAGTGTGCCGCTGTCAAACTTCACACAGCTGTTGTTCTAAGGCTCGGATTGACATTCAATTGATGCAACATGATGCGACATGATGCGACGTTCTTAAGGGGAGAAGGGGAGAAGACTGGCTTCGCCTGGGCAATTGTTGTCATTGAAGCGCTCGCTGCGGCGATGGCAGCAGGGGCTGGAGGAGCCTTCATCAAGACCAGCATGACCAGCAATGATGACTATTCAATGGTGCTTCTTGGCTTCCCAAACGTTTCCAACTTTCTTTGGGGGTTCATTGAGGTTTGCAATGTTTCAGGCATTCCAAACAAGTGACTATTTCAGGCATTTCTCTGTTTGTTCCAAGATGTTCCAGTTCCAGGTCTTTTCTCACATACTTTGTTTTCTTGGCCTGCAAACTTCCAGATAGCACGCCCGAAACCTCACGCTTTGCCACAGAAATGTAATGTTTTTGGCTCAAAGATGCTCAAAAACTCGAACCATCTTGAACCTCCTTCGACAGAGACAGCATCCGGAGAAACGAGCTGAGATGCTCACAGTGTGGGGGACAGAAGGTGTACGATGTCCGTCACAGCGTGAAATGCCTGGATCTTTGGCAAACCGCCAGTGCCCACGCCATCCCACATCAACACAAGATAACACAAGCGTAAGCGGCTCAAACGGGAAAAGAAGTGGAAAGGGAAATAAGCTTTGAGGATGAGGGCAGCGATGGGCAGCGTGGGTGACTCTCAAAGAACATTCAGCACAGGTGCAGGCTTGGGAGCAACATAGGACTATCATGTACTATCTCCCTACACCTACACCGATAAAATGGACGATATCATGCCAAATCCATCCAAATCCCTCTTCTCCTCCATCATATCTACAAATGCCCCTGGATATATCGATGCTTTCAAATCTGAAGGTACCGACAAAGGACGACCAGATACTGTATTTAAATTTCACATCTGCGATTATCTATGCTGCAAGTAGCGGCTGCGAAATCACATGGGCATTGTTCATTCTTGTTAAACTTCCATGCAGAAGATGCTACGTATATATATATATACGCTGCACATCTGCGACAGGTGAGTGGGTAGAGTATGATGGCATAGTTACAGTAAGCGGCTTGCAAGATACGACGCTCCAAAAGACCCATGAATACATTTAACAAAAAAAAATCTACTAACTGCGGGCATTGATAAAGGCACCGAACGATACAATGCTACAAAGCTTTCCAAGTTGCAAGGATCACAAATCACATCCCTACCGATAAAGTGCAAAGGTGTTTATGACCAATTCCTACGAGTACTGGAGGAGCCTTGGCCATGCGCAGGTCAAAATGCCGCAAATCACACTGCACCCAGGCCGGGGGATCCACAATGCTTGGGAATAAAGGTTTAAAAAGCGATCGGTGTTTGCTTTTTTGTTCCCCAGCCTGAGGTTGTCTTGCTGATTCCGCTATCGTCTCTGGCATCCTTAGAGACTGATCGCTGCATAAAGTCTCAGCTTGGATGCTTGTGTCACTGCTTGCTTTGTTCCGCAAGATGAGACCAGGGCAGAGCGACTCTTGAGGTTTGCCTGCAACTGTGATTCTCATCTAACAGCTGCCAACATCCAATGCAACGTCACTTATTTTGGCCTCCAGCTTTTGGCGGTGATCTTCCAGCTGTTTCAGCTTTTCCTTTGTTTCCAATGCGAAAACACAAAAAGACTGAGAAAGGGGGGTCCAAGAAGGTTGCTGAATAGAAGGCAGATGCTGAAAATAAGCATTGCAGACAAAACTGGTCTGCAAAACAACCAATTTGAGGAGTGTCAAGGTCAGGGCGCCACAAACAGCGGGTAGGCTAGTATCTAGACATGTGTTGTTGCATTGTTTTCTCCGCAAATCCTGTTAACAGTACTTTCGACTTCAGTCATGCACCCACCTCCAGACTCATGGTTCGTTTCTTCTCAGTGCGGTATTGTTCCTGCCGAATGAGTGAAAGTGAATGTGCCTGCTTCATGTAGCTTCATGCAGCTTAAGAAGATGCTTCAGAGGAAGTCTAAATGAATACCACTTGCATCCACTTTGCCAACTTCAACAATCGGCATCAATGTGCAATCATCTGAAACCCGTTTGATGCCGTGTGCATGTGCATTTCGAGCATTGGGCATCTGCCTGCCTCAGCTTGCCTCTGGTAATCCTTCTGCACACGCAATTCATCCTGCAGAAATGTCCATGACTCCAAAGCTCAAACTTGTTCCAGGCCTTAAATCATGTCCTCCTTGCGTTTGCACTCATCCTGCAAAGACTGAGCCTGCCAATCCGACTCCAATAACTGGACTCTGGAAGACTCTTCCACACAAATTCTGGCTGTCAGCTTTCCAGCCTTGTTCTTCCATTCTTCGCACTGCTTCATCAAACGCTGACGGTCATTCTCTGACTCGCTGTGAGCTTTCTGGAGGGCCTGAGGCCAAAGAGATCAAAGATTAACCGAAGCTTTTCATATCTTTTTTCATATCTTTTTTCATATCTGTTCATTGTGCAAAGCTTTGACGCTTTGACTTGGCCGGGCGGAGCCGGGCGGAGCCGGGCGGAGCCTTGAACTGGTCATCGAGTCGGAAGCGCTCAGCTTCTACCTGGCACTTTGATGCACTTTGATGCACTTTGAACTTCCGCTCAGCTTCTTTGGATGTGATGTTTTAGATTCGAACAGATCTTCGCTTTTCGAACTACGCAAACTGTTCTGCTTCAGCTCAAGATAGCCCTTTTTTGACAAGACCAATTACACTCACTGACTTCCTGTGTGAAACCACTACAGCCAACCTGAAAGCTTTGACACATCGCAGTCACAGGATAAAAGCAGGGCTTCTGGTCTTTCTGGTTGCTTTGTCATGCTTAAACTGCATTCCAAGCTTTGTGTTGGCCGGTTCCAACCTGACAGATTCAGAAAAGCACACATAGAACGGAGCACCACAAGGCAGCAAAGTATCACAGCTTCACCTGGACTTCATCTGCTATATGCCAAAAATGTGTAAATTTCGGCATGGCTGTCTTCAAATGTCAAACATCTTCAAATGCATTCAAGTAGCAAATCCGGAAACCTGTCCAGAAGTGTTAGTCTTGCGCTTAGGGCTTCTGACTTGTATTCGTCAGCAGAGAGACTTGCAGAAATGCCTCCTTTCTTCTTGTGGTACATCCCCGGAGCATGCCTGAATGCAAAGATAGACAAACAAGCAATTGTCCTTAGTCTAGGATCTGTCCATTCCAGTACTGTTCTTCCGCATCGCGCCTCTTGTATACTTGCAATCTCCCCAGACGTACAGTGGCACCATCATGCTCGTAGAAACGACACGATCGTTCGATATCATCCATCACTTGGCCAAAGCGCGAATAGCGAGACTCTTCATGAGTTGCGACCATTCCGAAGCAAGCACCATACCTTGGGAACTAACAATGCTTCAGATTCAAGGGAACCCAAAAAAGAACTCGAAGATACCTGAAGTTTCCGTCGTGTGTTGGGTAGGGAGAATGGCTCTGGGTCAAAATTGCATCGATTCTGGCGCAAAGGGTGTTTCACGCTCAAGCGGGTGAGAGATGCTTCGCAATCAAATCAAGATTATGTTATGTCCGAAGAGGCCGTTTACACAGCTTTGAAAAGACTGGATTCCACACTGGTTCATTGGCGTTTTGATTCCACTGGCTGTGCAGAGCTATTCTTCTTACAAGCGGCAATTGTCAGTGTCGTGTTGACTTGTAATGATGTGTATGCCTTTTCATCCTATTCTCTTTGTTCACGTGTTGAAAGTCGTTGCATAGTCTGAGACAATGTCAAGAGCGGCAAGGATGCGTGCCGCCGCGTGCATCTTGATTGAGCGCGCTGCACACAAGTTCATAGCTGAAAAGGGCCATTATTAGTTCTTAATTGAGAGCTTGTCAGCTTGTCGGCCAACATTTGCTTCTTCCGGCGTTGTACAAACCCAAACTCTGTTTGAAATAGCTTGTAAATTGCCGAGATCTGAATAGATCTTTGTCCAACTTTTCCAAAAAGACATATTTGAGCAAGGAACCCCAAATTCAGGACGAGACTGCAAAGTCAGGGGCGGGAAATCAGATCAAAAAGGGTGCAAAATTGCAAAACTGGATATCCTTCTCTTGCTCTGCTCAGAAAGTAAGGCGTGTACACCAACCCCTTTCCAACATCCACATCTGCACTCCAATGAGCAGGGTTGGGTGAGTCGCTTCCAGACCAGATCTTGGCGTTCACCTTCTGCATTTCGGAAAATCCCAGTTGAATCAAATCTTCAAGGCCGGTTTCCAAGGTCTTGCCACAATCCATGAACTTCAAGATGTTGTCGTCAAAGATCATAACTTTTGTACCTCAGAGAAAGTCAAAATTGGAACGATTCAGGATATCAATGCTCTCAGTCAGACTGTCTGCCCGTGAAACATTGAAGGCTCACGGATAATGCAGCAAGTCCGTGCGTGTTTGTGTGTGCGTGTGTGCCGGTGTAGGTGTCAATAAAGATATGCGCACTGCACATGCAAATACAGATGGACGTTTGCTCATGACTTTGCATATATGCGCACACCTGTATATACAATAGTTTGCAATATTTTGCAATAGTTTACAATACTTTACAATACCGTTACAATACTTTACAATACTTTACAATACTTTACAATACTATATTACAAGACTGTACATCTATACATAAAAGTTGGTTTATTTATCATTGCAAACAATAAGTTGTTCTCAGGAAGACCTTTGCTCATCTTTATCTATGCCACAGATCCATGCATGCGTACAGACACGGGCACAGACAAGGTTTCTTCATCATCAGCACACAGATACACGTACCATGGCATACCATTGCGTACCCATATCTTGTGCACTGTACACATGGGCACAGACAATGACAGAGACACAGACCGCCAGACAGCTGGTCGGGTAAACAGGCAAGCAGGCAAGGAGGCAAGCAGGCGGCCTCTTTGCAGACATATTGCAAACATTTGCAAACCAACCAAATCAAGCAGGATATAGCAGGATTATCATGAGATTAGGGGTCCTGAGGGGTCCTTAGAGATAGAACTTCAACTAAGTCTTGAGCCCACCCGCGAAATTTGATCAATGAAGGCAATCTGGCGCTCTGCACCCTTCACACCCATGATAATGCGATTCTCCCATGGGCCAGAATTTGTCCTGTAGATATCAAGGTCTGGATCATCAGCAGCCAAGACCAGTCGGCACGAGTTCAGGGGCAAGAGTTGCTCCAACAAACCACAAGTCATCCTTCGGAATGATGAAGCTCGACCATAGCTTCTCACCAAATATATAATCGAATCTGAAGAGAGGGCCTGTTCCATAGATTGGCGTCCCTGCTCCAATAGGCCTGTGGGGAAACGGAACCTATCCATGTGGACGTGCTCTGCATGTGCTTTTTGTACCCAACTTGCACGTGCTCCACTTGCTCTTGTTGAGCGTCGTAAAAAACCCGACCCGGCCGACCCTAATACTGGCATGAGCCAGGTCCATTTGGTGCCATGTCCAAATCTATGTCGTTGCAATGGCACCCACGTGTGACTTAGGAAGACAGCAGGCTGCATGTTAGGGTTGCCAAGGGTGGGCTGCACAGATTGCACAAACGCCGAACTCAAGTGCATCCTACCAGCTATTCCGATGGGAAACATTGTGCTGAGCCAAAAGGTCTACATTCCAGTAAAGGGATGTAAAGGGTATCTCATCAATGAAGCATAAAATTCCAAGAAATACCTTCTCAAAATCAAGATCCCAACACATCCCAATCTCATCCTGATGGATTTCATGGATTCCAACATTAATACAGCCGGCATTGCAGCTGCCAGTCGCTGTTTCGTCTCTGCCAACTCAGCTTGGGCCTCAAATAGCCATGGGGGAACAGGATGGAAAAGGAACATTCAGCACATTTAAGGGCATGTCAAATTCAAGCACATTCAGCAAACCTTCAAAAGAACAACTTTAGATACCATTTAACAATCATTATGTTCAAAGCATTGGCATCAGTGGCAACAAATTGACAAAAGGGGACAGGGCCAAGCGCCGCGGTCGAAAAAGTTCAAACAAAACTGAGTCTTTCGGCTGAGACTTTCCGATGCTTTGCCTGTGCAGTGTCTCGGCTTCACAGAATCCCAGGATTTGTAGCAATGCTGCTTTCTGTATATTGTCATGTCCAACCTGTCCAACGTGTCCAACCTGTCCAGCCTGGTGACATCTCATCTCTTCATTAAATGTCATTACGTCTGTTGCACTTCGAATCATTGCCAGAAGTTGCTGTAAACGCCTGGGGAGATGCAACGGCGCGATGATCGCTGGTGTAGAGCGCCCTGACATGCTTGGGGATGCTTGGGGAACATTGCAGCAAAACTGCAGATTTCTGCACACTCAAATTCAATGCATCACGTTCCAGCAGCTTGCAGAGCTCCAACGCATGCCAGACTTGCGAATTCTTCCTGGCATGCTTCGATATGGCAAATTGCAGACACAAGACAAACACTCTGGCCAGTGGAGATCCCAAAAGGTTCCACCTGTCGTCTTCCTCGTCATCCATACAATCTCCTGAACGCTGTGCAAGTGACTTTGGGTTCCCACAGATTGTGTAAAGCTCTGTGCCATCAGCGGTTGCGCAATAATAGGTCCTCTTGGAATCTTGTGGATTGCTGATGCTGGAAACCAACCAGTCTGCAAGTCTCCCTCCTTGCAAGGGCGCTGATTCTTGGAGCGCCACTTGGCTATTGCATTTGTATGGCATTGCTGGCCTTGTGCCCACCGCACCAACCATCAGATGATTCTTCCAGTACCTGTGAAAATGTGTTTGCTTTCCAGCATCTTTTAATGATTTTAATGCTTGTCCTGGACAGCTCACCGTTGAAGGTTGCTTTTTTCAAACTTTGGGCCCACACCCAAACGATCTCGCCGGGACTCAATGGCAACTGTCCATCTTGCTCCTCAATCAAAGAGGTTTGCCCAGCAACAAGCTCGTCTGAGACTGCACCGAAGTGAATCAGGCAAAATTGACTCACATTGAAGTGCTCAAGTATTCCTATGTGCATAGATGAACATGGGCAATGTTCAATTTTCCTGTGTCAATTGATTACATTGGTTGGTTAATAGGGATTGCAAGAATGGATCATGTAAAATCCCCTAAAATCATCAACCACCAGGATTTTGAAGACTGCTACCGCTGTGTTTGTGTCTGTGTATATCTGTTTGTGCTATGTGTCTGCTGTGCATTCGAATTAGTAGTTTTTGATAGTTTTTGTGTCCAGCTTCCTAAGGTCCACACCCTTTGCGGAACATACCTGCGATAAGTGTCTCTCTCCCATCCTGTGTCTTTTCAATAAATCTTCCAAGCAAGCATGGTCTTCAATTTAGAATGAAAGCAGCACTTGAGCTGGTCTGCTGGTTGTGAACAACAGCTATAATAGCTATGTTTCTACAGACTCGGAACATCTTGGAACTAAAACTTTGCAAAAGGCTTGATGGGCAGCTCGAATCTGTGAATGGTGCTTGATTGGACGCAGTGATGAAGCTGCTATTTGGTTGACTAGCGTTCGACTCAGGGGCAGGACAGCTATATTTCATGAGTCTCTTGACAGAATCTCTTGTTTGGTTTTGGTGTCCCCAAGTTTGGCAGCCTTGCATGGACCTCCGCCTTCGCTGCGTCTTGAATAGGATATGTATACCTGGTACATTCTGAGAGTTCTGTTCAGCATCTCAAAAGGGCTGAAAAATGAGACCTGCGAAAATCATAAGTGAGACATAGTGAGACATCCAAGAACTTAGACTTTAGACGCGAACGCATCTGGATGCATCTCAGTCTGCACTGCCATCTCACCTACCTAGGCGCAGCATAGGCACCGCAAGGGCAACAGGATCACTTTGGAACACAGCCATTTTTGGATAGCGTTGGAACACAAAATGATACATTTTGTCTTCCCACAGCCGACACACAAAACATCAGATTTACTGACAGGCGCAGCACTTTGGAAGCCTCGCGCGTTCCAAAGCGATCCCTCTACCAAAAAAAGGCGCCAGTCCCAGATTTTGTCCTTACATCATCACTTCCACTGTCATACCTATTACTACTCTCTGACCTTGGAATTCACTGTGCTCAACTAGAGGGGGGAGGTCAATACCAACCATTTCCAGAAACAGCCATTTAGGGTTTATTGGGGGGGAACTTCTACTTACATCATCATTTCAGCTGTCTTTCAAAGGTTGGAACAAACTTCCGCCAAGCAGAGACCCACACGACAAAAAAGGACAGCAAGCGAGTTCCCAGCACAATTGAGAGCGAGGAAGGAAACCCGGGCAAGCAGCACGGCAAGACAAGACAACGGACAAAGGAGAGAAGCAAACCAATCCCAGAAAACCCACAAGGAGGCAGGACAGCAAAAGCCTGAGCTCCCCCCAACCTTTCCGGTAGTTCATGATGATGATGATGATGATGATGATGATGATGAGGAGGAGGAGGATCATGATGATGATGATGATCATGATGATGATGACGATGATTATGATTATTATTATGCTGATGATGGCGTTGTTGATGATGATGACAATGATGACGATGATGTTGATGATGATGATGATGGTGATGATGGTGATGATGATGGTGATGATGATGGCGATGGTGTCATATAGGTGTGGTTGTTGCCGGTGATGGTGATCATGATGAGCATGATCGTGATGACCATGATGATTATGATGATGACAAAGATGAAGAAGAAGATGATGAGGATGATGATGATGATGACGATGACGATGACGGTGGTGATGATGATGATGATGTTGATGATGACGATGATGTCGCATTTGTGTGGTTGCTGATGGCGATCATGAAAAGGAAAAGGATAATTATGATGATCAGGATGGTGATGATGATGATGATGATGATGGTGATGATGATGATGATAATGATGATGATGTCATTCATGTGTGTGTGGTTGTGATGATGATCATGATGCTCATGAGCATGATGAACATTGACTACGATGATGACAAAGAATAAGGTGATGATGATGAGGAGGAGGAGGATGATCATGATGATGATGGTGGTGATGATGATGATGATGACGATGACGATGACGATGACGATGACGATGACGATGACGATGATGATGATGATGATGATGATGATGGTGTCATAGATATGTGGTCGTTGATGGTGATGATGATCATGATGATCAGGCGCGTTCCAAAGCGATGCATTTCGGCGCGTTCCAAAGCGAGGCTTTTCCGTGCGTTCCAAAGCAAGGGCCTTGTCCAAGATTGGATTTTGAGTGATTTGAGTGGTGTCCAAGTATCGCGTTCCTTCTCTTTTGCCCTGTCCATTCCTCATCCCTTCAAACTTTCAAAGTTGAAGCACAAAATTGATGTCCGAAAGCAAGGGAACTGACGGCACAGCGCATCCAATCTGTACCATGCCCGTTACGCTTTTGAGCCAAGATTTCATAAGATTTCCAGTGTGGCAACGACAATGTCATTTCTGGAGCTGTGCAGCTTGTGAGTTGCTGTCAGGTCCAATGTGGAAAAACCAGCCAACTAACGCACCAAATTTGAGGATAAGCATCATTACCATTCATTACCCTCACTACTCTGCAAAGGTTGGTTAAAGGCACCTCAAAGAATATCTGCAAACATGACAACGTCGAAGCAACGCAAAATTCTGCCTTTGTTCCTCACGCCGGAATCTTGACGCTGCTATCAATCCGCCGCCTCCATTCCTTTGGACCCTTCCAGCTCCTGGTGCAATGTGAGATAACTAAACTACTGACATTCACGTAACATGCAAGGGGTCCTCTCCAGCATTCGGTAGGTGAACTCCTTCTTCGCTATCCGCTTCTCCACCTGTTCTGCTTTGGAATTGCCAAACCTGGAAATATGTTTGCTTCATGTTGTTTCCCTTTGTTTATTCGTTTCTCAGATTGTTGAATCATCTGTTGATGTCCTTCCTGTCTGCTATGCCGCAAGGTTCACATCATGGTTGCTTCAAGGCCCTCGTGAACACATGTGCCTCTGGACGTAGCACTTCCTGCATATCTCGGACCTTTTGTTCAAAGAGAATGATCAACAGAAATCTCAAGTAGACAAGCTTGCACTCTTCAAGTATACCGTATTCCCCAGTCAAAATCCAAGTTGCGCCCTCAAGCCCATCATTTGGCCAAGCCCAGTATAGCACCGCCAAACTCCAGGCTGGCATCTTTTTGAGCACGCGTTTTCGCCTTGAATTGGGAACCCCTCCCAAAGTTTAAATGGCAAGACGGGGCTCTTCACACTGATCCGCACAGAGGTTCTTTGCTTCACGCTTCACTTTCTTTCGCTTCGTACCATGTTGTTTCACTTTGCAGCCACACCACGCGGTACCAGACTGTACCGCTGTCTAATTTTGTATTCTTGGTCTGACCTGAGATGCATGCTGTAGCCTACTCGCAACAGCGTCTAAGAGCTTGTTCATGCTTCTCTCCTGCCCAGTCAAACCATGTTAGACCATCTTGACCCAGGGCCAGTCATTCATGACCGCATCTAAACCAGAAACCTCACCCCTCAATTTCTGACCTCTATCAGGACCGCAGGGAGCTTCACTTTCAGTTTGGGGCTTGAACTTGTTGGGAGGGGTACGCTTGGCCAAATGATTTTGACCAACCTTTGGTTTGGTTTTCGCAAAACATCTTATTTTAAAACATGAGGAGGTTTGGCAATTTTTCCACAATAAGGTCCAAAAACACTACGTCAACGACTTCCTCTTTTGCCTGTGAGACAAAATCGTTCAAAAGAAATGTGAGAGATGCTAGACCACAAAAAATGCCAAGTCTGCGACCGATATATAATCATACATTCCAAATGTAGGAAAATTGGGAAAGACAAGCAGATTCTTTTCAACCATTGATCCTTTGGGGATGATACTGTTTGCTTTTAGGAGTACATTGTTATTGACGTCGCTGTACTACTGGAAGCTGTAGAATCAGCTCAGGATCAAGGGCAAAACATCATGCTGCGGCAGAAGTCTCAGCAGTCTCCTTGTGGCCAAGCCGGGTCAGCGACATGACGATCCTTAGCCAATCATGCAAAGCAATGACTTCAAGTCAGTGAATGCCTCTGGAGCGGCAAGCTTTGTATGTACGGATGTAAATATGTGCACTTCATTATATGCAGAATTACTTTGTGATGTACAAGTATGCGTACTTTGTCTGTACCTTGGCATATACATATATCATATATATATGTATATAATTAATTATAATTATATGTGTGTGCACATATGTAGATGTATGTTTGCTCTCTTCCGTCTTGGAACCATGCCAGCCAAGAGTCATTGGCAAGTCTTGCATGGCAGGCTTGCTTTTGCAGGCTTCCGCCATTTCAGTAGTCGTTGCAGCGATTGTTTCCAGCATCACTGAATCCCTGGACATCTGTTCAATGGGAGGACTTGACATCTGGTCTCTAGCAATACGCAAGGAGCGTGTCAAAGAATGAGGATGGATGCCAGGGAAACACATGGTAAGGATCAGTCAAGCTCAACACTGCTTGAAAAGATTAAAAATCAGTTTGAGTGCGTGCCAACCTGGCCTGAAGTCCAATTGTGCAAGACCAAAAGCAAAGTTGGCGATGTCCTTCTTTTTGATTGTCAAAGAACTGCAGGACAATGCGCCACTGTCGTGACGAGTAGGTCCAACCGACCCACCCCAGCAACTCGCAGTTCCTTCCTTTTTGGTCGGTGAAGCAGCTGGAGTCTGGCTGCATCCTTGTGCATTGAAACTTCAT
>Ga0126342_10010415_pt1 | contig 16627 bp, 12 predicted proteins | sample Cyp1metagenome_FD_92528 | JGI IMG/M metagenome (GOLD analysis project Ga0126342, IMG submission 92528) | Coral microbial communities from Lord Howe Island, Old Settlement Bay, Australia - Cyphastrea 1 metagenome | ecosystem: Host-associated > Invertebrates > Cnidaria > Coral ... | reverse complement strand
GAACATCCTCAATCTATAAACTAGTTTCCAACAAAAAGGAACATCCTCAATCTATAAACTAGTTTCCAACAAAAAGGGGTATATATATATACAGGATATTTCCCAGCTAACCATCTTTGATTTAAGGCAGGGTAAATAATTTCATTCAGTACATGTCATTACCATTAATCACCAGTAGTACTAACTAGTATTATTAACCACTATAGACACAGTAGTATTGACCATTATTAACGACTGTAAACCCTTGAAAAACACCAAGATACTTGTACTATCTTGTACTGTGCCTATGGGGGACGAAACTCCGGTCGCCAAAGAGGATCCAAAGATGTTCCGAATCTTGTACTGGTCGATATAGCTATCATGTGCCCAACAATTAATGTAAATATTACAATATGTAATCAATATGTTTAATATTATCAATGTTCAAATATTATGTATATGTATATATAATATTATTATATGATGACATTGTGTAAATAGTATATGTCATATATCTATAGATGCTATATGTTATATTATTGTATATACGAGTACCATCTAATTAAATATTTGACTTAGCTATGTAAAATCATTTTTTCTGCATTGAACTGTAAGTGGCCATAGCTATGTTGATTTACTACAGGGTATGTTATGGTTGCACAGGTCTTCAACACATAAACCATCGGGTTGGACTCGGCGACCCGCCTACCATAGACTGCCATGCTGACACCTTGCCTCGAGCAGTCGACCCATTTTGGGATCCCACGGAAGTTTCGCTGGTCGAAGTGGCAATGGCAGATCCAGGTATTCAACAGTTCGATAAAATGCTGGTTGGTGGTTTCAACCCTCTGAAAAATATGAAAGTCAGTTGGATGATTATCCCATATATGATGGAAAATAAAAAATGTTTGAAACCACCAACCAGAATGGGTTCTAGCCTTTCCCAAGATTTCTTAGGGCTCTACTTGAAATCATGGTACGAGTACGGGTAGAAGCAACTCTAAATTTCTTGGGGTTTTCGCATGATTTTCTATCGCAACGTTTGGTGATCAAAGCACAACAACTCTCCCACACTTGGCTGAGACGTAATTGTTGTTTCTGTCATTTTCACGACGGCATGCACATGGAATCCAAGTTGCCATTTTTTGCAGGGCTGACTATCATCTTACCTCATATTTGCAGCTGGTTGATATCCCTATTTATCCTTCATAAATCTTCATAACCGTAGAGGTAACATCGGCTCATGCAATTCCATTGTTGGGTCTATGGATTTAAGGGAATATCTACAAGAAACACATATATTTCTTAAGCTTCAATAGGGGGAGGTCCTGCAAAATGTGTCATCATTCATTTCTGATATCGAGATCTTTATTGGCGTTGATACCCTCCGGTAATCAAACATGGCTTGCTGGACAATTCACAATCTAGTTCGATGATTGTCGCAGTTTGAAACCGCCATGGCTAGTTCGGGGATTTCCCAGCCCCGCCATGTTTCATGACAATCATTAACATCGATGCAATCCCCATCAATATATACTTGATTATCATATTTGATTCCTATAATTCTGGCTAAATCATCATATTTCACTAACCCAAAAATAAGGCCATTTGGAGATGATTCCCCTTATCCATGATGGGTTCAGTCACCACTGTGGTCATCACCCGTCGCACCAGGAACCCCCAGGACCCGCAGGACCCCCTGCCCCGCGCGTGAGGTCTTCTTGGGAAGGCGAGTGCCGCCTTCACAGCGCAACTGGAGGTCCAGGGTCACATAACCTGACGCCAGTGGGAAAGAGCTTTGGGAAATTCAGCCAAGACATAGACATAGACATGGAAAATTGTAGAAATATGTCTGGAAACTGGGCTGTTGAAAAGTACATATATAAATAAAGTAAGCAGGGATACTCTGACACAATGCGAAGTTTTTGGTATCAGGTATAGACTCAACACCAAATATAGAAAGGAATTCTGGTCGGAGGATCGAGAAAAATCTGGTTGATGCTTGTCGCGGTATGAAAACACGTAGGTACATGATTGTACGTGTATGTAACAAAACCCAAATCGGTACCATGGTCTTACTTTTTCCCCGTTCACTTCTTGAGTTTCCGTCATGAAACCTACAAATTAATGTCATATCCCTACATGTTTTTTGTTCTTGCATTTGCAGGTCCACAAGTATAGTATATTATAGTATATACTCCTACCCTCTGGTAAACTAACATAAGTATGGAACATCACCATTTTTAATGGGAAAACTCACTATAAATGGCCATTTTCAATAGCTGTGTAACAAATTACCAGAGGGTAAGTATCTCTGTAAGCATATTCTAAGGTTCTCATCCATGAGATCCGGGGCCCCGACCGCAAAGGCGACCTAGGCCATGGAAGCGAAGTCAAGGGTGGGGATGTACTCAGAAAACCGGGGATTTTGGGTGGGATTAAGGGTGATTTGATGGATTTTTGATAGGATTTTTGCTCGGATTCTGTGTGATTCAATGGGATTCAATGGGATTTAAGATGATTTAACAATCAACAGATTATCAACCGGGATTTCATGGGGATATAATGGGATTTCACCAACAAAATGGAGGGTATAAGAGCTATAAGACCAACATGGAAGATGATGGTGGATCTTGTCATCTGTCAGTCATATGGTAGACCCCATTCAAAAATCAACATCCGATTCTGGAGCGGATACACCGCCCATTGAACATATGTGAAAATGGCGCCTGGTCACATGGTCTATTTCTTATTGGATTTTGCGCATTGCATTTCTCCACTAAGCGATACAACGATAACTATGCAACATACTTTTCACAGTAAAATCATGTACCGGTAAAATATGCCAGCACCAAATGGATCCAAATGGAACATATGCCACTCCAATCTGCTACTGACTTACTTGCAGAACCATGCTGCAATCGTTTAGCCAAAAGGATCCCCTAAGGTCTTTGTGAGTCGGAATCGTTGATATGGCCAATCGTACAAACCTTGCCCCTCCAAAAAAAAGGTTCTAAGATGTTCTAAGGTTTACCATGGTTTACCCCCAAAAAAAGATTCCCTTTTATCACCAAGGTTTCGAAAGGAACTGTGTACAGTACCTCGATTATATAATATAGAATCTATATACAATCTATATAATCAAATATAATCAAAATCATCTCAATAGATCTGATAGATTCTCATAGAATATATCATTTCTGTATACTTATGTATAATCTCCATAGACCTCCGGTTGGCTGAACGCGTCCACTGTCCAGGCGAAGAGACTTCCACGCACCAATGGTACCGTGAGTTCGCCCTCCAAACCCACCGTATCCTGTCGAGCGTTCTGGAGGAGAGGCAGCCATCCTAACCCACAGGGGGCGTAAAAAACAATGTCCAGAAGGAGAAGACCTGTGAATTGTTATTATGTAATTAGATGTAATTAGTTGCATTTGGGTGTGTATGCATGCATGCGTATCTACAAGATTCTACAAATATGTCTGTGTGTAAACAGTTGCACACCTAAATTACACCATATGAGCAATCTCGGAAACTCAAGGTTTCATCAAATTTGGGAAGGTTCCATTACCACAGGTATGCACAAAAATGATGTATGGCAAACTTGGGGGTATTGCTTGAAGGAAAGTGTTCATGATCTATGTATATATATATAATATGACTTTAGAGAGCAAGCTGTGCTTCCTTTTTGCACAAACGACGTCAAACAATCAATGTCCGTGGTGACAGAACCTTCACATGAATAGTACCAAGTCTAACCTGCCGATTGTCAGTTCCGGCGAGATCAGTAGCTCAACTCCAGTTGGATTCTCCGCCGCAGAAGCCACAAATTCAACCCCCATCCACAAACCCTAAGCCCTAAGCCAAGACAAGGTAGGAACCCATTATACCCATTCCTACTCATCGAACCAAATCAAGATTTACCATATCATGTCATATCACCAAAAAAAACGACTCAAGAATCCAATATGAATTAAACTCCATTAAAACCTCCATTAAAACTCCATTAATTCTCAAAATCTCCCCATGAGATCAGAAGCGCCTCGATATCATCGTACACCTTTATCAATGCCTCGCCCAACAACTCCAGATCTTCCTCCGTGCCTCGAGAGATCCCCTTGGGATCCCAAGGATCCCCTTGGGATCCCAAGGATAAAGGAGCAGCGCTCGGGAGATCTTTGCCGGGCAAAGATCAAATTGGATAATTACGATCAATTACAGATTATATAAAATTAATTGTGCATCATATAATTAAATTAGATCAAAATTGGATATTACACATAAATTATATCAATTGGATATATAAAACTTATCAAAACTTGATATAATTGGCATGTGTTCATGAGAATATCCACAAAATCATTTGGGTGTCTGAAAATGGGGGACATTTACCAATTTTTTGGCCATGGCTTCAAGGCTCCGCAATGCTCCGTGCATGTGATGGGAGATATTTTATCCGGGTAGGCACATCTGGGTACTGGATATTTGCCATTTACTGAAAAGGCTTCTTCCAGCAGCTCATGCCCAACGAACATGGATCCCTCAACAGGACCAATCTCTGTGGTCCTCAAGGGTTGAACATTTTGCAAAGGGTCTCTAGCTACCGGAAAAATAGCACCCCCCCAAAAAAAAACGATACATGATACAACATTTGAAAGCAACTCATCGCAATTGTAGTAGGACTCTACATCTACTTTACCAGTCTAAATGTTAGTATCTTACTATGTTAGCTTGATGTATTCTTATATTTTCCATTATTTTCCTATTCCTGACATAGGAAATTATTCCTGTAACATCCTTTTTTTGGGTGGATTGTCGCAACACAAAGTTCCCACCAGTCCCAGCGCAATCTCAGAGTCAAGTGACGGCCCGCAACAAGCCGAAGCAAAACTTCATCTGTGGTGAGGAGACGTTCAAACACCTCAGCAGGTCGGCGAATATAAAATCAGGGCGACGACAGCTATGTCATATATATATATAATATACATACAATAACATGTAACATATTAATATCTACAGTATATACTATATATATATATAATTATATATATCTATAAATCCATATGTATATCCACATCATTCTATATCTATATAATACCGCTAACACGACGATTCAAGTTGTGGCTTTTTTAGACCTACCCAACTCCGTGCCAAGGGGAATCCCCAGTCGCCATGGCGTTCAATACGAAGTCATGGTCTAATGAGTCTAATGACTTGGATGATTTGGGGATACCCCCATGACTTAGGAAACCCCCATATATCCGAATGGTTGGTATTTTGCAACCATATGTTCCTAAAAAACAATGGACATGGCCAGCAATCATGGAGGGACCCAGGCAACTGAACGCTCAACGGTTTTCAAAAATCAACAATGGAGGAAAGTAAACAAAATAGTATAGCAATGAACTGTATAAACAAAAGCATCCAAAAGTCAAAAATGGATCATCATCTTGCTTCCAAAATGGAGGGATAAGAAAAACACATGATACCACAAAGAGTGGAGCTTGGACCAACTTTTCTGCTCCCCACTGCAATACTCTGCGTAAACTACACAAAATTGAAATTCTTACATACAGCCATACTGGTTGGTGGTTTCAACCTCTCTGAAAAATATGAAAGTCAGTTGGGATGATTATTCCCAATATATGGAAAAATAAAATTCATGTTCCAAACCACCAATCAGCATGAGACCATCACCTATCTTGAGGTAAGCCACTGAGATTGTGAAACGATTCATCCAGAGCCAGGAGACCGACTGATCGGAGATGCTACCAAATTCTGGATGTGGATGATGTAACCGTGGACATATCCGAATTCTGTTTTCGAGCGAATCATCCACACCAAACAACAAAAACATACACAATTTCATCCATTTACCCTCTTGTAATCAAACGTTGCACTGGATCATAACCTATATCCTATAGAGGTTTATAGCTGGGAAATTTACCGAAAAAATGGTGGATTGTCAGTTGCCACGTTTGATGACACCGGATGGTACTGTATATCCATTGATATCCATCAATATACCATTACCATGCCACTATCATCTCATTCATATCCCATCAATATCTCCTTATTATAACTTACTATCCCATCAATATCCCCTTATTATCCTATTAACATCGCCTTATTATACCATCAATATTCCCTTATTATCCTATTAATATCACATTATTATCCCTATCGAAGCACATTAAGACTTCATCTCACCTTGGGCTCGTTTCGGCGCGATCCCACTGGGCACCGAACCAAATCTCTGTGGGCCTTGAAACCACTGGCCTGCAGGGGCGGAAAACCCAAGCAAAATACAATGGACAGGTACAAAAAGAATATGACGTCAGGCCCCCTCCACCTGACAACTGTTGGACGTCAGGCCCCGGCATTTTTTTTGTTATATTGATCTTTATATTTCCTTAGATCGTTGACAGACATTTGTACAGTATGATATGCATAATCATTACAGTTTCAGAACTTAATTCATCTCTAGCATTTTGTTATACATATAGGATTATCGTTCTTACTCACTATCATTTCATCTTTAATTTGTCATTGTGTTTCATATTTATTTTTCACAGTATGCACTCCTGCTAGAATCAAATTGGATCGACAACAACTGCTGTTTCAGTTTCATATGCTCCATAATGTCCGAGTGATTCCAAATCATTTCTGGAAGGTTTCACAGAATGATCAGACCATGCACAGCTGCGCATCTTTGCTATCATGCTATCTCTGTCAGTTGACTTGATGGGTTGGACCCCTCAAAAAATAAAATGCACCCACAAAAAAAATGCTGGGGTCTGACTGTCTGACCCCATTTTATTTTCAGATTTGCTTGATGTTTTTATTTTTTAAGGGGCTCCTGCTTTCTCATTCTCTTTAGGTACACCATAGGAGGATCCATATGTGGATAGATATGTAACATGTTGGACAATTGATATGGCAAGTGGATTTAGCTCCTTGACTTCTATCTTAGGAGATTGATCATGGGAAATATGTGAAAAACACCTTGAAATCTTTACGTAAACAGTGACGATATCTTTTCCCAGACCACCACTTCCCCCTGCCAACTATCCATGGTGAATTATGGAAACCACCAATATATTTGGGCACAATCTCCTTCAACAATCTTTGTACGTAACGTAACCTCCAAACGATGATTATATACTAACCATGTTTACTATCATGATTACGCTGATTAGTGATTAGCATTATCGTTAAACCATGAGAGTGTTCACCCCTAGTTTTTTCTCAACTCATCAACCAACTGCTGCGCACCTTGTGTTCCATCCAACTGTATTTCTCCTCACTCTCCACCTGAAAAATTGGGAAAAACGCTACTATGGGTATATCATAGCATGGGCAAGGCAAATCTAAGTAGATAACACCGAAATTAGATAGTTAATGATTAATGATAGTTGTATCTCAAATTCTATCAACCACTTGAAAGTCACAAACTGCGAAAATCGGTTCTCTACATATCCGCTCCCATGCCATCCTGCCCAAGGGCACGACCCAAACGGAGATGGTTCCCATTACCCTGTATTTTAACCGTTTGCGAACTGGAAAATGGCCAGAAATAGTTACTTGATTTACCCATGGAAAATAGCCATTTATAGTGGATTTACCCATTAAACATGGTGATTTCCCATAGCTGAGTTAGTTTGCCAGAGGTAAGTCCCATAAAATCTATTTATATCTCTTAGTTACAATTGTTTCTCATTATCAATCCCATGAAATCTGAATGATACATACTCGTCATGTCAAACCATCTCCTGAAGATGCTATTTCAAGGCCAATGTCATTGATAGGATATGATCGGAGACGCTCAATGATACTGTCACAATTGGATTGGATACCATCTGCCATGATTCCATAGAGAACTATGTAGATGCATACAGCATACATGTATATACATTGTTTTGTGCTAAAATGGCTTACTCTGAAAATCGCAAGGTGTATCATAAATCCTGAAACTTGACATCAAATGGTGGCATATATATATATACAAATGTATATACATGTTCTACATATGGCTGAATCATGACAACATCGCCCCCATGAAACGCGCTGCCTTTCCATCAGGCCTAGCAGCCTCGGTCCGTTGCACCTGGGAAAGGGGACAACGGACGGGTGCCCATGATAAAAATAAGAACAATTACCCCAAATATTGTGAATATTGTGAATATGTTATAGATTGTTCTAGATTGTTCTAGATTGTTATAGTATGTTATAGTTTAATGTAGTTAATGAATGTTAGTGAACATTTAATGGTTACTCAAATTGATTGAACTCTTCCAAAATCGAGGAACCCATGTGTTAAATGTTTTCATCGTAGATCCAGCCATGTGACTTCCCCCATGTTTGGACCCGCAGCTGGAGGGTGTTGAAGTAGAATGTCAAAATATATGCCATAGTATAAGTAAAATAAAGTGTCATAATGTATGCCAAATAGAATGCTATTTAAACATGTCAGATACTATTTTAGAAACGGAATGCCAGCAAAAACTGTCAGAGAGAAAGTCAGAATGTATGTCAAATAAAGTATCATAATGTATGTCAAATAGAATGTCAGATAAAATATCAGAAAACATGTCAAACAATATGTCAGTCAGATAAACTGTCAGAGATAGAACGTCATTTGGTGAGGATCCATCCCTCGAAGAAAGTAAGTGCCATGACAGTTGATAAACATGGTGCATTTTGGATAATAGGGATTTTAAGTCTCCAAAGTCATGAGGGTTCTAAGAAATGTTGTGTAGCAACTCCCAAAAAGATTCCACCGATGGTATAAATGGTGTGTTCCCCATAATTTCCAGATTTACAACTTTTCGGTACCTTCTTTGGGGTTACTCGCCATACCTTTTTTTTTACCCCTTAAAATTTTCTCGACACGCCGTGCACTCGCCCAGTCAGTGCCTGTCTTTGGGCGCAAATCTCCAAGAGGACAAACTCGTGGGAGGGACAAAAGAACCTCGGAGGACCCGCGGTTCGTGGATCTGTTTTGGATCTGTGACGTCGATATGTTTGGATCTGTATTGTGGTTATCGAAACAGCTGTTTTTATTTCCAATGTGAAATTCGGCTACAGAATCTAGATTTTGATCCTGATCCGCTGTTCCACTTTGAAGATCGCTTGGCAAAATCACTATCTATAGTGGCATATACACGAAGAAATGACCGAAATTAGCCGGTTAATAACAAACGTAAAGCCCTACGGGTTTGTTGGTCATGAACTGTCCGATCCATATCAAATCATGTATATTATATATGTAGATACATCAGCGCAACACTGGATGTAATATACATATAAATGAATAAACAACTATAAATATGTCCATATCATTGTATCTAGATCTGAACATATACATATATAAATAACTAATAACATATATACACCATACAGCTCTGAAGCATTTTAAGCCATCCTTGAGAAAGGAATACCAACTCTCCAGGATCATCCCACTGGTAAAGCTGTACACGTGAGAATAGCTGGTAATTTATGGATATTCACTATATAGATCTAAGAAATTCCCAGATACAACCCCAACTTTATCCAATATACATGTATATATATACATGTATATATATATACACATATGTATATATATATATATGTGTCCCATATTTACAGGGTGAGGCACCGAGTGATGTTCGTTGCTTTAAAAAACCCATGCATACATATACATATAATGCCAGTTCGTTGTACCCCCCGTAATCCAAATGTGAACCAAGTGAACTGTTGAAATCAGATTTCGTCAACCAGCACCTCACCTTATGATGATCCCCAACTTTATATGGAGGTTTCCCAAGTCATGGGGGTACCTCCAAATCATCCAAGTCCCATGCCTTCGTATTGAAACCTATGGTGACGACTCAAAATCCCCCGTTGAAACCCCCGCATCTCCCACATTTGGATGGACATTAGGTGCTTCCACCTGCCCAGTTACTGTACCCTCTCCCTTGGGCTGCAGCCATCGAAACAGCGCCGGCGCCGGCGGAGAACTCTCGTCCTTCCGCCGCAGGATTTTCGCCTACGATGCGGAAGGACGTGCTTCGAGGATCGACATGGGGGCATGAGGAGATCAAAAAGTTATACATGGGACATGAGGATACATATCATGGGAATATTCTACGGCATGTAGTATAATTGGGAATACATGTATGATACACATGTATAATATGTCTATCATATACATACATGTAAATATATGACATGTAAGCAAAACAAATATTTAGATGTGTCAAAAAAGGATGCGTAGCCCAAAAACACATCAACCAATGCGGAACATGAATGAATGAACAAACATGATGATAGTGGAATACTGTGAAATTGGATGAAATTGGGTTATAGGCATACGTATTCCACTTCGTATTTTGGATTGTTTTGGTATATCCCAATAAAAAAGACAAACTCACATAGTAGTTACCATCCCTTTGTGCAGCTTGGAAGACTTTCCCCTTGTCGGTGAATGCTTGGCAATCCTGATGATTCACCTTGGTGAGAACCACGTGGTATCCATGAAACATAGGATATATACTACACTTATCTGTAAATTGTTTGGAGGTTTTTATAAGCATATTTAATCATATTTATATATGTAATCATATATAATCATACTAGTGGCATACTAGAACCTTTCTACATACACTACACCCCGTTCTCGAACCTTTTCAACCTTTTCCGTTTCACTTCCAGGAAAATCCATTCGTATGCTTTGTGGGAATTGGGGCTTGCCCGTTAAGCCCCTTGAGACTGAGTGGTGTTGAAAATATGTGGGGTGATGACAGGCAGTGGCTATCATGATTTGGATGTTTCCCAAGTGATGGGGATATCTAAATAGCTAGATGGTTTATAATGGAAAATCCGAAACTGAAATGGATGATTTGGGGGTATCCTCATTTTATGACATCTATGGACACCTCCATTTTAAGATCTTTCTTTGTTGGCCAAATTTAGAGTTCAACCTGGTACCCTGGTGCACATCCTGAGCAAGGACACGATGGAAGACCCACTCAAGGTACCAACCAAACTTGATAAATATGAGTATCAAATTTGATGAAGGGGCATTTCAGATCCGACGATGATGATGATGATGATGCTGCTGATGATGATGATGATGAGAATGATAATCCAGGATATTTCGCAAGTCAATCATCGCTGTAGCAATGGCCATATAAAACGTGGACGGAAATTCCTAAGAAAAACGACCGTCATGTTTATCACCAATCCCCAAAACGAGGAGTAAAGCCTACTTTTTAATAGTGGCAAATTACTTATATATATTTATATATCTTTTGGTGCGTTATGAGGAAAGGAAGAGGAAAAAGAGAGTAAAGGAAGAGGAAATAAAAGGATGAATAAACGGATGAATAATCGTGAAGGTATCACTACCGGTATCGCTCATTTCGCCTCTTGCATGTACGCAGCTTTGTATAAAACAGCTTCAAATGTGGACATCACGCACAAAAAAAATATAGGTATCACTTCTGGCGGGACCTATCCTATCGCCACACGGTGTTTGGTGCACTTTCCAAACACAAGAGAGTACTCCCAACATAAGTGGTCTACCTGAGTTTTCACTGTACGTCATATACATTTATATTATGCAATCAATATATATATATATATATATATATATAATGTTTGCCTGTATATATATACATATCATAGTTTTACACATACCTATATATACATATATATATAGAGTACACATATATATATATATATATACACACATACATACGAACCTAAATATATTATCTAATACACATACATATATATATAACATGTCAACACTGTGATTTTGACCGCTACCATCCGGTCCCCGGTACTGCTCCACCTCTTTGGCTCTGAAAAGGATGTCGCAGTGCCTGGAAAATGTTGGGATGTTGTCCCCATCGTTTTCCCTATATTTTGTTGGCTTCAGTGCCTTGGCCCAATGGGATAAACGTGGATAGACCAGGAAGACTTACCCTCTGGTAAACTAACAGTTGGCGAGCTGGAAAATCACCGTGTTTGTATAATAGGTAAATCAACTACAAGATGGGCCATTTTCCATAGCGAACTGTTAAATTACCAGAGGGTTTAATTTTTGGTAAATCTATGGAAATATCCCTGGAAAGTGGAAATTCCTCAGATGATACGTGAACTATCGTGAACTGGGATTTGTTCAATGGGACAATCATGGTGCATGATGGCATAACAAGACCCAGATCATGAGATTATCCCAAATGGCAAAACCTGGAACTACCAATACGGAAAAACACAGGTCGGTTGTGGTGGGAGTGAAGACTATCTATATTCAAATCCTGTTTATGTTTGATTGGTTATATATTTTGTTTTGTGTCGTTTTGTTTTGCTTTGTTTTGTTTCGTTTTGTTGCGTTTGTTTGTTTATTTCTTGTTTGTTTGTTTGCGCTTCCAGGTCCTTTATTCTAAATAAAGACTGTGTCGCTAAATAAAGCATTTTGCATTGTCACAATGCGGCAGTATCATGAGGGGTGCCGCAATACTTAGATAAGTGTTTCAACATACAAATCAAGGACATGGAACTTTGTGCTTCAAGTGATTTCAACCCCATGCTGGCAACTTTACATGACAAGAGCCTTCCAGCATCTACACCCACTGATGTAGGTCATGTTCGCACTAAAAATCCAAATGTACCGGTCAAGCATGATGGTATTTGGACCTTCGAACAGGTTATCAAATGTGAGTTTATGAGAGCAGAGTTCTTGGGATTTCTGCCATTTAATCAATCCCAACTTATATTTCAAAGCTAGAAGAATGCTAAGAAACAGTGAACTGCTCAGTCCTCTTTGAATAGAGCAACATTGAAATCCAAGGAAACCCTTCCTGTGCAATTCAAAGCTTCTTCTCACCCACCTATATATTATATAACTATAGACTATAGAATACTATCATTTAGCATCATTGATCATCATTTACCCTCTGGCACTCAAACGTGCCAATTGAACATTTCCCATTGAGTTCAATAAGTTTGCCAGCTATAAAACTCCGCCACTTTTGTTCACGCAGGTGGATGAATCACCATTAAAATCCAATTAGATCCCCATTTAGTTCAATGATTTTCCAATTATATACCCAATTATTCCCACAGCTATGGTTAAATTACCAAAGGGTAACATCCCACATTTCCCATCTAATTACATCTAACTATGGCTATAATCATTTATAATCACCACAAGCCCGTAGGACCTGTAAGGAAATTTAAGACTCCTTCATATTCGGAGGTCTCCTAGAATGGGGATACCCCCCAGTTTTCATCCATTTTATTTTCGGATTTTCCATTCTAAACCATCCAGCGAGCTTGAGGTACCCCCATGACGACTAGGAAACCTCCATGTGTAGATCATGATACACATACACTGATACATACTGATACTATAAATTTTATCCGGAAAGTCTTGTCATTCCGAATATTCCCATGATAATCATTGGACATCCCATATTAGAAGCCTAGGACAAATTACCCTCCGGTAATTCAACATAGCTATAGGAAATGGCCATCTTATAGTTGATTTACCTATTTAAACCGCTTCAACCGATCGGTGCCTGGGCTTTGGTGCCGTTGATCCTGGCTGGAGAACGTCTTGGAAGCTGGGCAATGGTGAGCAACTGCAGAGTAATATCCCACGACATCCCAAATATATGATATGTCTGATATATATATATATAATATCACATATAATACACATATAATATAAAATATATTATATGATATGCATAAATGAGCTTAGAGTCTAGAGTAGGTTGACACATGTGACAGTTGTTCTGTGAAGTTCATGACTTCATCCTCGTATATCCTGATGGTGCTGGATGTTTTTTTGGAGCAGAGATGTTACCCCCTGGCGTAGCTATGGCAAATCACCCCTTTTAATAGGTACATACGTCATCAGTAATCATCTAGCCATTTTCCGTAGCTATATACAAAAATAACCAGAGGGCAGGTTGTTTTCAAGGGGCGACTTGGAAGAACATCTACAATCCATCTACGCTGGGCATTGGTGGAAGAGGAATGCCCCTGCCAGAGTGTCAGGAAGGATTCAACGCTTCACAAAAAATCACAAACAAATCGGGGAGCGTCATTGAAGGAATTTCACGGACCTACTTCCAACCAATTTCACAACAAATTGACTCAAGAAACAGCCAGGCCCGTGTAAACATCCGATGGCCCAGCACGGCTTCAAAGCCGTCTTGAGCCAATGGGGAAACCATCCTATCTTTATTGTTTAATCTGCAGCCTGCATACATATCAGAGATTGCCATTTTTGGGGGGATCTCCCCATGATTGGCAGTTCATGATGCTTTTTCTCATTGTAGCATCATGTTGCATCATGCTGCAAAATAAATCAAAATAGGGAACAACAAACACATAAGCTACTCAAGGATGTTCAAGCTTTTTCATTAGAGCCACTCACAATCAATCCAGAGTGTCAGAATGCTTCAGTCATTAGAGCTAAAGTTGTGTGACATATCGTACCATATCGTACCATATAATGTGGGTAAAACAATGCCATAAACCATCCCCCAGTCATCAACATTAATTTTGGTTGGTGGTATGGTTACCATTCCCAGTCATGGGTGGTAAACATGATATTTTATGATATTGTTTTACCCACATTCGTAGTCATTACCATTAACCGTTAGTAACCATTATATAATCACCAAATATAATACCATAAATCGACATATTAATAACTATTATATAATACCATACTAATACCATATTAATAATACCATATTAATCACCATTAATCACCATTAATATAACCATTGATAATCATTAATCATCATCATTTTCGCCCACAGTTTCATATATATATATATATATGTAACCATTAACCACATTAAACCTGTTTGAAGATCAAGACATTCCCTTGTTGGCCCATCTCCCCTGCAGGGCTCCCGCACCATGGGATCCCCCACAAAGGTCGTCCCACCTCGCGAAGGGGATCCATATGCGGCGCTGCGGTCTCAGATTTTGTGACATATAGAGCAACCACCAAAAAAAGAAAAGACACAGTACTTATGAATTTGATAAGTTTAAGATCTATGATATCTGATATATATATATGTATATATGTATATATATATGTGCTTCTCATATTATGTTCAAGATTTCTGATAGACCCAACAGAAACAAGAAATTTTGCTGGCCATTTCTGGTGGTGAACCACTTTTGGGAATTTGGCTTCAGCTGATATTGGGCTCATCTCGAAACAGCAGCCCCGCATCCATCTGCAGAAACAAGGGCACTTAAAAAAATCGTTTGTTAGTTTAAACTTTGAGCCGAATGATGACATAATGATGGAGATTTCTGAAACCCTCCATCACATTGCTGCTTAATGAATGATACTTAATTAATGCTAGTTTGGGTGCAGGTCAAAATTTGAGCTCAAGGGAACCAAACCATTTGGCATTTTTCGGCATCTCACCATGCAACTTTCTGTGACCACATGACCCACAATCCGTAACATTTCTTCTTCTTGTCCAAACCCTGCACTTTTGCAGCGTCGAGTTAGGGGTACCGTGAAATGCGCCTTTTTTAAAACACATCGACCATAGGGTATCCAGTCTCCATTAGAAGGAAACATGCGAAATGTACTCTACCAACCCAACAATTGGCGGGTGGGCTGCAACCTTTCATGTCCGGGATTGCATGGTTTACAAGGTATATACGCCAGTCACTAGGCACCAAACAAAGCGTTCAGTATCAACTGGCTGATCAATGGCCATTTCAGGAACCTAAATTGGAGGTACCTACCATATATAAGGCCTATATAAGGCCTATGTAAGGGAATATCCCCACCAAAAATGGTCTTATATGGTACAGTACCTCCATTTTAGGATCCTGAAATTTCCATTGAGCTGATGCTTATTGGCCACGTTATGGATTTGGCGGGATCCCATCCAGCTAACTAGATCTTCCATAAAGTTGATAGGTGGTAAACATCCCGTTATTAAAAAAGGTTTCAACCATCCTTTTGGTGATGCAGGATTCCTTCCATAAACATATCCCATATGCTCCATGGTGCTGGTAGATTTACCATTATTTACCTACAAAACTGGGTGATTTTGGGCAAGGGCAAATGATTTGGTGTGCATATTGCAGCACCATGGAGCATTTGGGTATCATAAACATCCCTAAAACGGTCAGTGCCGAGATCCCCTGCTGACAAATCTCAGGTCGACATCCGCAACTGCGCGACAGGAGAACCACAGGGACGACAGGCGATGTTTTTAGGATGTTGTAAGCCACTTACAACATGGACAACCCACTTGTAAGATCTTATATAAATTTATATAATATATAATGCTGACTTACTAACTGCCTATTATAATATATTCTATATTATATATTATATATCCAACATTATCTTATATATTATTAAATATTATTAAAAAATATATTACATTTATTATGTCATATTTTATATTATATATTAAATTATATTACATTATATTACATTATATTTTAAATTTAATATATTACATATTTAATATTATATGTCAAATATTATATTATATACTATATTAAATATTATTATAAATTATATCATATATTTTATTATATATTATATACTATATTACATTATATTTCATATTTAATATATGATATATCATAT
>Ga0126342_10010414_pt1 | contig 16627 bp, 17 predicted proteins | sample Cyp1metagenome_FD_92528 | JGI IMG/M metagenome (GOLD analysis project Ga0126342, IMG submission 92528) | Coral microbial communities from Lord Howe Island, Old Settlement Bay, Australia - Cyphastrea 1 metagenome | ecosystem: Host-associated > Invertebrates > Cnidaria > Coral ... | reverse complement strand
TTTGCCAGATAGAATGCCAGAAGATTTGCCAGATAATATGCCAGAAGATATGCCAGATAGAATGCCAGATGGAATGCCAGAAGATATGCCAGAACATATGCCAGAAGATATGCCGGGTAGAATGCCAGAAGATATGCCAGATAAAATGCCAGAAGATATGCCAGATAGAATGCCAGAAGCTATGCCAGATAGAATGCCAGATAGAATGCCAGAAGGTATGCCAGATAAAGTGCCAGAATGTTTGCCAGATAGAATGCCAGAAGATTTGCCAGATAGAATGCCAGATAGGATGTCAGAAGACATGCCAGAAGATATGTCAGAATATATGCCAGATAGAATGCCAGATAGAATGCCAGACAGAATGCCTGATAGAATGCCAGAAGATATGCCAGATAAAATGCCAGATCGAATGCCAGAAGATATGTCAGATAGAATGCTAGAAGACATGCCAGCAACGAAATGTATAAATGTCATGGTGGGAATCACTCGAAGTAAAGTAATTGATGTTCCTTTTGATGGAAATATCAGGATCTGCCTGTGACCCAAACGTGACATTTAGATACATTTAAATTTAGTAGTCACATCATGTCACATCTTGCACCCCCAAGTGTTATTTGCGTCGTTTTTCCCATGGAAAATGGGATATTATGATAGATTATGGGCATGATCAAACCATATTGAACCCCGTTGTTGCCAACTCATCGAATCGATCCTTCCACATTTGCTTGCCAGTTCGTTTCGCTTCAGCTATATAGATGAAATTTGCTGGACGTTGCACGAACTTCATTGAAAATCAAAAAACTCTTAGCCAGGGCTCGTATTCTGCGGTTCCTGCAAGTGTTCCCCTACCACTGAAGGATGTTGAAGGATTTGAAAAAGTGCCTCTCAAAGAAATCAAGAAAAGAAAGAAACGCATGACATTTCGTAAGCTCGATATTCTTGCAAATGGGGCACAAACAAATTGCTGACATGCACAGGTCCGACCCTTTCTCCTTAGAACAGTGTGAGGTTCTCTTGAATGGCGTCCAAATCATGACGCCCTTGCTGATCAAGGGCAACGTGGAAACCTGTTGGCACTTTTGTAAATTGTTGCCAGCTGTGCTTGAGTCTGTATCCTACTTTATTACGAGTCAGCGACAAATCGATTGAGCATGGTTTTAGTAAATGGAGTCGGCGTGTGTTTTTCTTTTGGTTTGATTTTCATGATTTCAAGCACTCGGGGGGGGGCAGGGCGCGCATTTAATTCATGCATTGTGGTCGTTGCCAACTTCTTGTATGTTGTTGCCGTGTCAAACGAGGAAATGGTTTCTTGGAGCCCGTCCATGAACACCATTCTGGTCCAAACCTTGTATTGCTCAACACAGGCGCATAGATGCATCCCCATTGTGAAAAAAATTAAACCCGAAACCTAAAACATTCGCAATTCAGTGTCATCAACATGTTCAACCCACGTTTTTATATGTTTTGAATGTTTGTTTTGACATGTCGTCAACATGCACTAGTTGCAACCAACATGCGAAGCAGCAGATTCAAAACCAGAGATCGCAGACACGAGGCTTCAAAAAAAAGGGAGTAAACGTCCGCGCCAGGCCTGGCCAATGATGGTGAAACAGACAGGTAACCCAGGTAACCGGACAGGTGTTAGCAACATGGTTTGCTGGAAAATCCAACATGTTGATTTGAATTTATTTGTGTTTTTTTTTCCGAAGAGTATGGGAATTTTCACGTTTGCAAGTCAGAGTTAGTATAGTATAGTAACATGAATTTCATACATGTTGGTGTATTGTTCAAACATACGAGATATACATAGATATACCTTACCAATATCTACCAATCACATAGTCGTGGGTCATTTGGTCAAATGTATTCAAATGTCAAAAATCACAATTTTTTATAGGTGGTATATAGGTGGTATAAACCATTCCCAGTCATGGGTGGTTTTTTTTGTTGGTTTCTGGCACCATCTTTTTGCACCTGTCAGGCAGAGCGCAAAAAGCACCTGTCAGGCAGAAAGGCAGAGCGCAAAAAGATGGTGTGCCGGGGGGATGGGACGGCAGGGCGATGCAGGGAGTGGAAACCAAAAAAGGGCCAAAAAATCAGAATTTCCGTTTTTTTTGGATGTTAAAATATGTTAAACATTGTTAAACATATATATGTTAAAGGTTTTTAAGAAATTGAGAACTGTATCAAAACTGAGATTGTAGCAACTCAAAACCAAATGATCCGAATGATCCAAATGGCCAGCATGTTTACTGTTTTTTACACTTCAGTTACTTCAAACTCGGCCAGGCACCTTCCTCCCTGTTGGCCAGCTATGCCTACATTGCGCCACTCGGCAGCCGGTAGGGGAAGTTTGATGTTTATGGTAGATTGATTGGTGGGTTTTCTATTGGAATAGTCATGCATAGATGAATAGTATTGAATAGTCCAATAAATTATACTGTATTTATCTGTATTTCCAAACAGGTATTAAGTTTACTCCATTTTTCATTGTGACCCAGAGGACATTTTGTTTCATGAAATATTCCAATGGTATTGCTGCAACGGATCCTGCACATTCCCTCGATTTTGCAACTCATCAGCTTCGATATTTTGCTCCAAGTCGGGATCACGACCTCTGTCGCTGCGTAAACCACGGGAAGCCAGGAGAAACAAGGGTTGGGACATCCTACTTCTTGTTTTATTTGTTTTTTTTTGGCACACTCACTTACGGATATATATTTTTTTCACAGATGAACATCCACATAATAAGTTATAATTAAGTTATATATATATATATAGAACATCAAAATTCATGTGAAACGAACTATATACTTATGTCCAGGTTTCGAGATTTTTTGAGATTTTTTTAATCATATTTTGATATTCCATTTCGCCATTTTCATGACCGCAACCCCCAAGGAACGCCTGTGAATCTCTGGCTTTGGCGCCACCACTGCCTATATTGCTCGACCGATTTGCCCAGCTCTCGGGGCCCATGCTGAGGCTGGGGCGGAGGTTTTAGCCTGGGGTAAACTAACAAAGGTGGAAAACCATGGAAAACCCCGTGGTTTTCCATGCGGAAAATGATCGTTTCTTTCATGGTGGCTTTGGAAAACATTGAAGTCATAGTTTACAGGAGGGTAACCATTGAGAAATGAGGAGTTCACATGATTTATTCATCAAAGGGGATCTCATGGGACATTGGGGATATGATGGGATTACTGTAATTATTGATCGTTGGGATTTATTGGGATTTAACAAAAACTGAGGGGGATATGCTGGGGTATAAAGGGGGCCAGAGGATACCACATTTTTATACCAAGCTACGTAATTACTTGTGTGCCATAGCACCATGTTTGTTGGTAGGTATACGGTTGTAGACTGAATTAGATCTGACGTATAATGGGAAGTTATGCCTGTGACTGGCTTTTCCAACTTGAGTGTTTTGAACTATACCTATGTGTTGGAGGAAGGTTATATAAGGTTGAGACATCAAGTTTCCCTGAAGTCGGCTGATCATGCCATGACTATCATGCTGCAGTGTCTCAGACATCGCTGTCTTGGCGAAGGCCGAAGTCGCGGAAGTCTCAAGTGCGAGGAGGAAAAGAACTTGGCATCGCTGATCAGAGCTGACGGATGAAATTCGAAAGTTGGAGATTTCTGCAGTTTCCGTGCCCATCTGCCATCGCTCCACCAGGCAATGCTTGTTCCTCGCTTGCAGTGTGAGCCATGCCATTCAGGTTGGTTGAAATAACAGAATGGATGTGACTACTTCAGTCCATCTAGTGTACAGATTGGACCTTGCATCCTGCAATCCAGGAAGTGTTTTTATATTTTTTTCCATATTCATATATATTAATATACAGATAATATACATGAATTATCATGAATTATTAGGATGTTTTTCCTATGTTTTTCTAAGTCCATTCTCATTCTCAAACGAAGTGAGATCCTTCTCGGTCATCTGAGGTCCTGGCCAAGCCGCCCAGCTCTGCCAAGGACTGGTTTCACCAGTGATAGCCGGATTCAGCCGGAGAGCCATCAAAATGTTTGGGTTTAACAAGATTTAACCATGAAAAGTGTAAATTATAAAAATATATAAAAACCACTTTTGAAACCACCACGTAAAGTGAGCTTCAATCCAAACTGCTGGGTGATTATGGGTTTGAAGATTATTCACTGGTGCGATGTAGTCCCCACTAGGCTGATTGAGGGCTTTTTCATATACATGGATGACGATATATTGTTTAATGTATGAGTTTATAATATTTTATAATTATTGAGGATATAATATAAGATTAATATAATATATATATATATATTAGATATACATATATATAATATTATATACACACATAACACCTCTATGATTATCAGCCTATTGAGGAATTTCAGCTGATCGCAGATTGTTGGCGTTATCCAGGATCATCCGGATCTCCGGATCATCGAGCAGCGCTCGGTGACTCAGGTTTTTTTTTTGATGGTCCAAAACCTAGAAATCATCCAAAATCATGGAAAATCATATGGAAAATCATGGAAAATCATGTGGAATCACGGAGAATCTCAGGTTGATAGATGCTGATCAATGCTGACAAAGCATGCTAGGTGCAGATAAGCGGCTTGTAATTTTTGTTTGGATGGTCCAATGTTGTTTGGGACTAGGGAAGACCGAAGGAAAGCTGGCACAGTTGACACAAACAGGTCAAGAACTTGTGGAAAGCACATCCCGCGCAAGGTTCATGCTCCACCATTGGTGAGTTGGCAAAAAACACCATCAATTCGTAGACCACGCAGGGCTTGGTCTGAGGGAATCCCAGGGAATCACGGGGATCCCAGGGAATAGCCATGCCAATTCAGAATCAATAACATGAAATGACATGCTATGAACTTACTATGAATTTTTAACAAATTCTACCAAGACATACCAAGAGCCCAGCTGCCCAAAAAAGGATCTGGTACAGCACAGCGCCACTTGACATGACGCCATGGCGCATGTCATCAGCATTGGCTTTGCTCGCTTTGCTCGGAGTACCATTTGGCAAAGCTCAGGAGCTGTGCCTCAGCGACGGAATCCCAGCCAGCGACCGACGCTTCGTTGTGAATTCCGCAGGCGAGAATTCCCACATTCGCATGTCGATCTTCAGTTGGACTTCAGCGGAACTCGCCTCAACCATTGCACAACTGCTGATTGAAGAAGTTTTAGGGTACCATGTTAGTACCGCAGTCAGTAGTGGGGCGTTGGAAGGGGTGGAAGCCTTGCTGCGCTTGTCGGGCTGTTCGGATTTGGAGTGCAGCTCCAGCAGCGACGAGCTCAGCGACGTGGCGTTAGAATTCTGGTTGGCCGATTCGGCGGAGGAGGTCAGTCGCCTCAAAGTTTCAAGTCCCGGCAGAGCACCAGAAGACCTGGGATCCATTGGAGACTTAGCTATTTGATAGTTTATAATATTACTATTATACATATATATATATGTATAATATATATATATATGTATAATATATTTATATGTATAATATATATATAGGTACAATATATATATATAGGTACAATATATATATATACATATATGTATAATATATATATATATGTATAATATATATATATGTATAATATATATATATATATATAAATTTAAGAATTTTAGATAATAATTGATATAATTAAGTTACCATTATATGGAAAAAAGGCAGGTCATGGAGGTTTCTTTTTGCTCAGGCTATCCCAGCATGGAGGGGCTCTTTGTGACTTTTTCTGTCCTAGTGGAAGCCTATGAAACAACTGGCCATGCACTGGACTACTACAGGAGCTACAACAAAACTCACAACAGGCCCATGAAATTCTTCACACCGCTTCCGGACCTGGATCTCACCGACTTTGTTGCGTGCAACGAAAGCAAGTGGGTTGATCCGAGTTTTATCAACCCGCATCTCAGTGATGATCAGTGATGTGATGTGTTTCAGAATTGCGTCGTTTTCCATCACTACCTAGTGATTCTGGGTCAAGATTCGCTCCAAAACTGGGATGGGTGAAGATCACATAAGATTACTAAAATGCCAAAGTATGATAATTTCATATCATATTTCTATATCCTGATTTGTCGTTCTTAGACCAATAGCCATTCGAGATCACCTCAATTGTTTCGAAATGGGTAACATCAACCAGCCCAATGGAACCAGGTACGTGCAATGGACCGGTGATTTGGAGGGAGTTGAAGCAGCTGACGGTGGGTACCATGCGTTCTGCCCTGACGGGACCTTTTGGATTGCCCCTGCCTGCCGTGGCAACACTTCTGAATGCATTCCGATTATAAGTACTGGCTACGGCTGGGGTGTGCATTTCATCATGCAATGGAAGCTTGACGGAATTCAGTCTTCCAATGATCCCGTGATGCCGAGCCGGGTCAGAAATGTGAGTTGGTTCCTCAACGGTGGTTTTCAACTTTTCAACCTTCCTTTTTCACCGGATCTTAGGACGCGAGGAAACCCTCACCAAATGAGTAAGAAACATGAGCCGCGAAATACCCGACCGGGTCAACTAACAGTTCGATGTGGTGTTTACCCACCTTGAAAGCAAGATCATTTTCCCAAGGAAACCATGGGTTCTCCACATTTGTTTGATTTTGTTTGTAAGTTTACCCTAGGGTCGTTACCATGACCAGCATGTTTGCTCCATCGCATGGAATTGGGCACATGGCTGTGCGACCGTGTTGGATGTCATCCAAGGTCAGCTGTGTATGGACTTCCAGTTGCGGTGGGTATTGCAAAAAGCTGGGCGCAATACGTTGCCACTGTGAACCGCGTGAATGCCCCTCATTGAAGATTTCAGGATGTTTCAGGATCTTTCAATGATGATGTATTTTCCATCCCACCTGCAAACATCATCCCAATATTTGACTTATACTGTATTGTGGATCAAAAGCACCAACCAGGTGCTGTTTTACTGGTGGCTTCCAGATGCTACTTTTGCTGCACTTGACCCCAAACTCATGCTGCTGCCGCAGCACGATCCAAGTCAATGGGCTGTGGGGAATAAACGAACAGCCACAGCTGGAGGAAAGATTGCGAAGTTTGTGAGTCAGGGCTTGAACCGAAAATCTCCAGCGGTCTTTGGTCTCCTGGAAAGCTTCAGGATGCCCAGTCTTTCCACGATGCAGGAGATGCTGTTGAAATTGGCCAAAGGAGAAAAAATGAGGCAAGTGGCCTGCGGATGGCTTCTATCCAACAGAGAGATTTGGGCAGAGTGGATTCCCAGAAATAGAAAGACTTCATGTCCTCGGGGCAGAGGCATGGTGAATCTGGAAGGAGAATTTGTTGGATCTCGTGAGAGCGCTGTGGATTGTGGCTTTTGTCCGCCTGGCACATTCTCTGAGAGTATTACAGATGGCATAGGCACCAGCCATCGATGCGCGCTCTGCGAATCTGGTAGGTATCAGAATTTGTATGCAGAGCCGGCTTGCAAGGACTGTGAACTTGGACACTTTAGTGCCACCAATGGCTCCGTTGCATGTGACCTGTGCAGTTTGGGCAGCTACGCCAATTCGACTGGATTGACTGCATGCACGAAATGTGGTGACGAAAGTCAGTGGACCACAAGTCAAGTAGTGATGGTTAAAGGGGTGAGCAAATGGATTGAGCTGGAGGCCGCGACATCTTCTGATTTCTGTGGCTGCCGTGCAGGCTGGTTTCTATTTGATGGCAGCTGTCAGAGCTGCATTGAAGGATCTACCTGTCCAGGCTCAAGTCAATTGGAACTGCTGCCAGGACCACACATCATCAGGAATCATCTCCCCGTCCCAGGATTCCACGAAAAAACTGATGGTTTTCCAGTGGATACTTAAGATACTAGCTCAAGAATGCTATAGAATGCTTAAGACCATCTAAGATTATCCAAGACCATCCAGAAGCTCCATGGCTACAACAGTCACAACAGTCTTTTATTTTCTATCCAATGATGTCCAATGATTTTTTTTTTACTTGGGGATCTTGGGGGCTATCCAATCATATCCAATCCATAATTTTCCCAGCCGCAACTCCATCTCCAACTCCAGGATATCATTCCCTTCCGGAAGATCCACGCCATATCTTCCAGTGCTACGGCGCCACCGCGCTCCGCTGCCCGGGTGGGGCCGTCGGACACTGCGCTGTTGGGCGCGACGCCCAAAGTGTCCAATGCGCCACCTGTCTGCCGGGCCTCGTGGAGGATGGTGGGCCCTGCCGCAGCTGCGAAGGTGTGGATGGTGGTTAAATGTGGTTAAAGAATGTGGTAAAACAACGTAAAATCCAACGTAAAGCCCATTCAATCTGAGTTGGATGTTTGGATATGTTTGGTAACATTGAAGAGTCACGGTTAGTTAAGAATTATGAACTGGGCTTATTATCCATGTATGAGATTCTTTTACGACAAATAGCTCCTTTCTGATCAAGTAGTAGTTCTCAAAACATGTGATGGCTGTTGCCGTTGGAACAGTTTTCATCTTGAAGCAAGAAGTGCTGAAATGAAAGGTAACAATTTAACAACTCAACTAGACTCCCTTCAGGCAAGGACTACCTCATGTCCATCCTTATAGCAATGTTACTGGTTGCAAGTACCAGTGGTTTGCACATTGTGAATCTGCGAATGGAGAGACGAGGCAGGACAGCATCAGCATCGGTGGTCAATGTCGTGGTGCCGGTGAGTCAGATAGTCACCTGCATCCAGCTCTGCACGGTGATGACTCAAATCTCTATTCGCTGGACTGTGGCCTGGAGTTGATTTAAGGAGGTTTCTTAAAATTGGGGTCATACCATATACCAACTAATATACCAATTGGATATTGTTATACCAACCAATATATACCAATGTTAAATTCTATCCATGGGGATACCATATACCAATTGGATCAAATTGGGGTGATCCATGGTGATCCCTTAAATTTCCCAAATATGGGGCTTTTCACAAAGACCATGATCCAAGCGCTTAAGTCTTTAGAGTATTCATGAAATGTGGACAAAGACATATTTCTTTTTCCTTGGAGATTGGAGACCCTTAGTGTTCAATCTTCGTTTAGGTCTTGGACTGCTTGTTGATTCCTGAAAGACGTCGAGAAAATTGATTAAAATTGATGAACATTGGGGCTTCAAAGCTGCTCAGGATCCATTTACCCTGCTCTTGGACGCCTTGAGCTATGTGTCCTTGGACGAACTTGCGCATGGTTTTAGAGCCTTGAACTGTGTTGCAGATGTGACTCCCGTTCTGCGATTTCTCTTCACAAATGTCACTTGTCCAAAAACTTGTCCGAAAAATATCGGTGGTGCCCAGTATTGATCCCCAGATATCCAGATCTACCAGAAAATCCAACAGTGATTGGAGTTATGTTAACCAACAGTGATTGATTCCGAACTGCACCAGCTTATTCCAAGCAGGTCTGAGCTTGGCGGTTTCCAAGGGTATTTCCCAGCCTGCAAAAAGTGTTTCTGACAGCTGGACACATTTTGCTTAATATTCTTGAAATATATGAAAAGAGCGAATGCGATCTACAGGCTGATGACCCCACATCTATAGAATGACATCTATGATACACATGGGTTTCTTAAAATGGTGGATTCCCATGTTTTTTTTTGGCTTAGATACTGAAATGGTCGTTGGATGATTCGGGGCTACCCTCTTGGTAGGAAACCATGCAGAAACTGAGTGTTGATGGCGACGTTTTTCGGACTCTACAAGGCTTCCAGAGAACACAGTGGACACATCTTGATAACATGTAAATATGTATATTTAATGATTATTCACTAAATATACTGTAGATATTGTTTAAATCATTCTTTAATACTATCTCACACAATATCAGATAAACATAGATATTTTTCTGTCCCTTCCGCATGAAAAGGGTGAGTCGGTGACCAGCAGGAAGTGATGTGAATTGGTCACCAATTGGGGACCGAAACTCTGCCAGGTCATTCTTCCCACTGCACTGGCGCTGCCGCCAGCAATTTTGCACTTGGCCTATGCAAAGGTGACAGGTCAGGCCTGGAAGATGCATATACTTGGAGAGACCTTGCTTGGCCTGTATGCTGCACTGATCATTACCCAAGTGAACTCTGCTGTGGGGCCATTTCGATGTTCTCCACACCCCAATGGCCTACGGACTATGCAAGGATATCATGCAGTGGTTTGCGATTTTGCAGCAGAGCACCTTCAACTGTGCTTGCTGGGGGTTGCAATTGGCCTCATACCTCTGGGTTTCTTGAGCCTTTGCAGCTGGATGCTTCTGATTGAGCTTCCCAAGCGGGTGAATTCAGGTGACGTGACCTTTGTCCGCTCTTGCAGATTTTTGATTTTCCGATTTCACCCAGGCTACGAGGTCTTTGCTCTGATTCTGCTGGCTCGCAACATCCTGTTTGCTTGTGCACCCATGCTACAGTGGCCTTCGGTCAGCGTGGTCATCATGGAAAGCCTACTGGGTTGCAGCATCGCTTTAACCACCTATTTCAAGCCCTGGAAAACGCGAGCTGCCATTGTCCTTGATATCTTGGTGAATGCGAGCCTGCAATCCGTGCTCCTTATAGGCAAGTGATGCTGAAAATAACTACAAAAAACTAGGTAGAACCAAGGGAAACATGGAGGGATTAAGGGAAGAACAACAGGAATGGATCGATGTCGTATCAATATATATTAATTATATATTTAATTATTAATGATTATTAATTATTAATGTATATTAATGTGATAAAGGTAGTCAAGAAACATGCCATTTGATGCCGAAGGATCCTTCTTCATGCCAACAATTGATCCATCAGCATCCATGGCTCTTTGTACCTGTGTGGTAGCTGTGCTGCTGTTTGGCCTATTGACGTGTGCTGGAGTGGCCCTCGCAAAGCAGCTACTGGCTCGCTGGCTGCAGAGTTACCGTTTTTTCCTATGCCATCACAAGGCTTCGGCTGGATGCCTCGTGCGCTTGCTGAAGATGGATACTGAACGATTTTTGAAAACAAAGCTTTGACTTTGGTTGGGATTCCCCATTTTTGAATTGTCTAGTCTTCATTTATAATACATCTATATGTTAACACAGTATATGTTATATTATGTTATATTGTGTTATTATGTTTTGGATACTCAAGCACTATATTTGATTGGAACAGCCAAAAACAGGTTGATTGGTGGCCCTTTTTCAACATGTTTTTCGTTCCGACCCAGGAACTGCAAGGCCAAGGTGCAAAGCACAAGGTCTTTGTAGACACGGACAATCTCACTGACCTAACCCGCCTCTTTACGGTCGTGAGCAACGAAGTGGATGCTAAGTTGTTGGTTTTAAGTTCTTGTTTTTGTTGTCTTTCCCATGGTAAATCTGCCATTCAATATCATTTGCGGGAATCTATAGGACATATACATATAATCATATATATATATATATTTATAGACTTGGTTTTGTTTGGAAGCGATATGTTTTCAAGCAAATCCAAGGATATGTTGGTCGTTGTTGGCACATCATCAGTGCTCACGCGGAAATGGTGCCTGGGTGAAATTACGACTGCGAGAGTGAACAATGTGCCAACGGTGATTCTGGGATTGGCAGACTTTGAGCTGCCAAATCACTGCTGCTTAGATACGCATTTGGGCCTTGTGAATACTTCTGATTTGGCCAACTATGGAATCAGCATAGAGGACTTGAAGGACACCATAAATTGGCTGGAAACGGTGAAGTGCTTTCCCTTGGAGGACTTCAGTCTGTCAGCTTTGCAGTCAATTGTGGACGAGCTAAAGGGAGTGAAACCAGCACTCAGTCCTGTAGCAGACTCGACAGACTCGACCGACTCGGACTGTTTGATTCTGTCCGATCCTTCAAACACAGAGGCTATGGCAACTGCCTATATTCTAGCAGCTATGACCTCCCGGCAGATCATGCATACTCAACAAACTCTACCGAGAGTCGTGGTGAAAGAAGAGAAGCTGCCAGCAATTACAGTCAAGCATGGTGCAAGTGGTGCAATTTCTTGTTTGCTGGTTTGTACGCGCCTCTGCTTTCATTCCAAGCAAATGGCCGACTGGCTACTTCAAGCGTACAGCTTGGACTGCCGAGTGTTGCCAATCGTTAGCAGCGAGGATTTTGAATTGCCCAGTGTAAACATGGGCCATTCCCTCTCGCTGAATTCTACAGATGTGACTCTCTACCTCACCATCCTCCAGTCGCTCTTTCTGGAGATCACACTGCCTTTCTTGCCGCAGAAGTCCTCTGAGGATGATCTCAAATGGAAAGCCCACAGAATCCTACAGCGTTTGGAGGCTTGGGATGGCGGTATCACATTCGCTTTGTTGAACCAAGCGATTCCCAGCCGGGCTGACCTTGGAAAAAATATGTTTTTGTTTCTGTTGACCTTGTTTATATTGTTGTCCAATTCTTGGTCATCCTAACCATGAAGTAAACAATCAATATTTCATGTAAACATCTGTAAACACACTACAAATCCGGTGCATCTGTGCTCGTAGTATTCGAAGACAGCCGAAAGAAAACCTCACCATGGTTCGAACAACATGGAAGCTGTGTGTTTAGATGGGACTCGGCTGATCAGCTAATAGGATTCCATTGAGATTCCAAATTTTGGAGTTCGAATGAGTTCGAAGATTCCATGTCTCTGAGTTTTCGAAGTAGCCTTCCTTTGAGGATAATAAGATATTCACAGAACCCTTAGATTTTTCATGCCCAGAGGCTTTAGGGATCTTTAGGGTCTAAAAGCTGCAATAAATATCATGATGTGAATCATGAGTATCATGAAATCAGTGGTTTGGCCTTTGCCACCATGATTTATCATATTTCTAGAAAGTGACGGAGCGATGGGTAATTGTTCCCTGGTTCGCCGATTTTTGTTTTACCAAGATATTTGCAAACACTTACTTTAAAATATACTTTAACATATTTCATATCTATTATGCACTGATTGCGATGTACATCCACCATTTATCATACAGCCCAAGTGCTCCCTTCAGCCCAAGTGCTCCAGCGGGCTCCAGCGGGCTCCAGCGCAGGATGGGGATGTCCCTGATCTCGCCACACGGTGTCTTTACATTCGATCCACATTTACGTCCGATCGTGCCGTGGGTCTTGAAGCTATGGGGCCGGAGCATGAGGAAATGACAGAAGTGGTTTTTTGAAGAATTGCAGGGCCTTTGTTTGTCTGAAAAATGCCGTATACCGCTGTATAGCAGTTTAAACAAACCACCAATATAGATCAAAGTGGTTGATTCGTTGGGGCAAATGATGATCAACCAATGGAGTTTCAACCAAGGGACACCTCCATTTTTTTGCTCCCTATTTTCAGACAAGCCCATCCATCTATAAGCAGTAAATATTTCAAGTCCCCAACTCCCAAGGAGTTGGCTATTGGGCGACGTAGGGTTGAAGTGACTTTTTCCAGCTCAGACAGGAATCTGTTTAGGATCCGCTTCCAATATCTTCCGATGACCGATGACTCCTGTAGCCACGCGAATTGATGCTGTATGATCTATGTCAATCCCAGTTTTAGCTATGATACTGTGTGCCTACCTCAGGAGTCTGAGAAATTCGTGCTGCGTTTGTTTGAGCTATGACTCGAGTTTCTTCAGCGGACGCGCCGACTGCGTTGGATGGGAAAAGGGGCTGGAGATGGCCGTAGTTGGACGACCTTCCAAGGGAGGTCTCAACAAAGATCGGCCTGTTGGCATCGCAAATGCTGGGGTGCGCGCAATCCTTAGCTGAGTTGGTTTATAACCACGAAGTAGGGTTTATGGATTTTATGGCGTATATAATATATATATATGTATATACATATTGCCATGAGTGGGTCTGCTGAAAGCAATGCATGCTGCTGAAAGCAGTTCACGAGTATTTGCACTCAATGCGGCACTTAGGCTTCAGCTGCCCTCCCTCACCACGGTGGGATGTGGTGCTTGTGTTGTTTTGCCAAGCTGTTGCTTCTTGTCTTTCTCCCCCGGAAGGCGGGACATCTGCGGGTGTGTTCGTGGTGTTTTTGGTTTCCTTGTTAGGATCCATGCACCACATCCTAACCAACTCTGGTTGTGCGGCCAAAAATAAATGCAGCGCAACCTTTTGAGTGCAAATATACTGTAAATACGTATATATAATATAATTATATATATATATATATACATTGTATGCACGTATCTGGGGTGAATGGGGTTTATAAACCAACTTACAACTAGGGGGCACCACCTTGTACTTATCTACTGACAGACTAGACTCAGCGTAGCTGACCTTCGGAATCCTTCGGATTATTTTAGAATGAACATCGCGATCATCGCGAATGTTGATTTCTGTGTCATGGAGATTGGAGATTCCTTTTAAGCAAAGTTTTTAGGTCAGCACCCTGGGCCCAAATGCCTGGCTAGAGAAAAACCATCCTTGTTGACGAGCTTTCCATTGGAGGCCATACGTCTCTGGATTTTGAGCCACCTCCTTGTATGATGAGGGTTGCTGCATTCTCTAGGCCCTAGGCTTTAACATATTTCAATATATGGCATATATGCATCACAGGTCAAGTTTCTACCTGGATGTCTCTTTTGAAGAGAATTTCCGATGGCCTCTGCCCCTGGTAGTCTTTGAAAATATGAGAGCCAATCCCTTGAGGTCGCCTCTTCCGATGGCTTCCTTGACCAGTCCTTCATCCTGCTGAATCCACCTCTTTTCTTGCCCAAAGATCAACGAATATAAAAGATTGCAGGATGATTTTTGCAATTTGTGGATGTGTTTGTCGAGAAACGTCTCAAAATCAGAGTTTGTGGGAAGAAAATCCACGAAGCAGTGGATTGCTGGCAAGCATGGCTGGGAGTTTGCAAGTAGCATACCCTCTTGTCATATTGTTTGAAGAGCTTGCTATAGAACAAGTTTTAGTAGATGAGAACCTTGGTATCTAACATCAGAAGTTTGAGACCCCTGGTATCAGAAGATAAATAGTGTGGTTCAGTAGTCAAGGAACTTGGTGCTGTATTCAACAGAAGAAAAGTGTATGTATCAGTAGCTGAGAACCTTTGTTTCTAAACTCTAACGTGTTTCAGTTGTTGAGAATATTGGTATTTTATCTAAGTAGCGCACTCCAAGACTTGTTCAAGATAAGTAGCGCATGTCAGTAGTTGAGAACCTTTGGACTTGCCAAAGCACTCCAAGGGCTTGCGCGCAGACATGAATTGTCTTACTCGCCCCCACTCCTCCTCAGACCCAAAGCAGGAGACAGCGCTTGCAAAACACTTCTGCGAGTGGTGAAAATACAAGGGAAAAACGTCAATTCCAACGGGCACATGTAGTGCATTGCACGTGGCAACCAATCGAACAAATGTGGCAAACGTCGTCGACTCGTCAACCGTGGAAACACATACCTATAATGCTTCCAACCCATCAGTTTAACGGGTTTGGAACCCATGTCTTTACTTGGCCCCCTCCAAAACTGTTTTCTATGACTAATAGATCTATAAGATGGCCATGACATGTAGTTATAGTGTAATTATCAGAAGTTCATAGTATCAAATCTTGAGGATGCCAAATCACCAAGCTCCCATCCTCAGAAAATGGGAACGTAAATGATACACACCGTTTTTGGAGGGGATGAACACCGGTCTTTCAAGGTCTTTTGGCGGTGTTTTCACGGTCCTTTCACGATTCCATTTTTTCCGCATTGTTTTTTGTGGATTGGTCTTACTGGTCTTTTTCTCAGAATCATTCAAGATCTTCAAGATCCATAGAAAATGTATTCAGCCGTAATGTACCAGGTAGTTGAGTTGCAAATTAGTCAAGTGCCTGGGATGAAAACATCTAGAGGACCCAGTAGTCAGGAACTAAAGAGGTGAGGCGTTCGCTTGTGCTTCGTCATATTTCGTCGCTATTTGGAGCCCTAAAATTATCATCGTTAAATAGGAAGCAGGATCCAACCCTTAATGGGCTCGGTACCCACCCTGTTCAACGGGTTCGAGGAAACCTAAGGTGCAGTGACAACCTTTCGAGGTTGGCTCCTTTGAAGCTTTTTTGATCAAGATTGCTCAGGTTGCTGCTGTTTGACCATGACGTGACATGACATGCCGTGATGGACCAATCCAAACTATTTGCCCCAATATTTGTGATATTTGTGCTTGTGAAGATGTGCTTCAATGATATTTCAATATATTTCATTTGATGCCGTCGGACATGTTTGAGTGAAAACCACCAGAAACCACACATGTTGGAGGATGTAACATTTCTTCCTGATACGATTCACTAGTGTGCTCCATCTGAAGGGTTGACAGCACAACTTGCCAAAATCATGGGGCGCTTCTTTAGACGCTTTTACAGTGACGAAGAGCCAGCTGCGGGCCCAGCAAAGTCAGCTGTGAGTTGAATCCGGGCTCTTGGGTTCACTACCTCCAGCTGCTCTTGGGTTGCGCACAATGTCATTCTGAGCCATTCCATACATACCATTGGTGTAGAAGCATCCACAAACATACTATAGACTCTAGATACTATAGACAACTGATCTAATTTGTCATTTTTAGTTGCATTTAAAACACATTAAAACATGTTCAAAAAAGGGAATTACTTTACTTCGTGTGATCCCCACCATGACATTTATACATTTTCTTACTGGCAAATCTTCTGGCATTCTATCTGACATATCTTCTGACATTCTATTTGGCATTCTATCTGGCATATCT
>Ga0126342_10010413_pt1:2500-16628 | contig 16628 bp, 11 predicted proteins | sample Cyp1metagenome_FD_92528 | JGI IMG/M metagenome (GOLD analysis project Ga0126342, IMG submission 92528) | Coral microbial communities from Lord Howe Island, Old Settlement Bay, Australia - Cyphastrea 1 metagenome | ecosystem: Host-associated > Invertebrates > Cnidaria > Coral ... | reverse complement strand
TGTATGTTGATAAAGTGTGTGTGGACAAAGTGTGGAGGAGGGCGGAGGAGGAGGCGGAGGAGGAGGCGGAGCCCGGGATACAGAATCAAAAACAAGAACCCCACACAAAGATGTGGGGAACAAGAACCCCACACAAAGATGTGGGGAATAACTGTTTGGGAACTTGGTTGGGTTCTTTTGAAGCAACAAACATAACATCTGTATACAGTATGGAAAGCTCACTGGATTGTATTGGGATGTTCCACGGGATTTTGGACCTTTGGAATATAGAAGCCAAACAACAAAAAATAGTTCTGTCATGGGATTCAAATGGTGGTTAAGTGCTTTTTATTGGGAAACATGAGGGTGTTGACCAAAACCCATCAATATCCCCACGAAATATCCCTATTTCGAATGGTTGGTTCCAACATTGACCATGGCACATATTTTGATGGCTGAACCATCATGTATCAGTCATGTATCAACTACCCTCTGGTAAACTAACAGTTCGCTATTGAAAATGGTGATTTATAGTGGATTTAGCCATTAAAAATGGTGATTTTCCAGTTCGTTACGTTGGTTTACCAGAGGGTAAAACCCATTTCCCCCAGTTTTGTGCTGGTGGTGTCATCAACCATCAGGGGTTGGTTTACCATGAATGTTCATCCCCAAAAATTTATGGTACTAGTTCAATGTTCATCAATAACTTGAATGGAAACTGAAAATCCACCCATATATATATATATACTGTATATAAATCCACCAAAAACTATTTGTTTGAAAATCCCCTGACAAAAATAGAACATAGTCGTTGATATGTCCCACTTTTTGATCCCATATCAAAATCCCATATCAAAATCCCATTGAACACCTATAAGACCCATTAAAGACCCATGAAAAATCATGAAAAATCCCACGACCTGGCAAAAGTTCCACTGCCTCGTAGCCGCTCTTGTACTTGGGAGCCACGTAGCGCGTCTGCAGCAGCTCGAAGAGACACCAGGAGCGTTGCCTTAGCCGCTACAGCTAGTGTGGGGTTATATGAAGGTTTCCAAAGTCATGGGGGTACCCCTAAATCATCCATTTATAGATGGATTTTCCATTAGAAACTATCCATTTTGGGGTACCATAATTTATGAAAACCCCTATATGTAGGGTGAGGGATGAAAAGAAATACATTCAAGGCATCAAAAAAAATTGTTCCACTGGGGATCAACAAGTAGTACACGTCTAAGGCATCCAAAAAAAAACTGGAACCCCTCGTTTTCTATGGCGCTTGCAACAGTTTGGAGTCGAAACCGTTTTTTTTTCCGGTTTGCAGCGCTTTGGAAGTGGAACCCCCCGCTCGTAAGGACATTGGACCTGGAAATCACGCATTCGCACGCATGTTTTGTCAAAATGTTTGTTTGTGAGAATTTTGTGAACATGTTGCAGCTCGACGCTGCCGTTTAGGGCAATATTTGCAACACTTTGGATTCCGAACCTTTCATTTTCGATTGTTGGTTTTAAATTTGTTTAAGGTTGGCTCAAGGTTTTTGAGAGGTGGTTTACGGGTTGTTTAGGTTGACTGAGGTCTGATTTAGGGTTGGTCATTTAGGGTCGGTGTATGGGTTTTTAAAGGTTTCGTTGGGTTTCTCTAGGCTTGGTTTAGGGGCAAACAGCAATATGGGAAAAGGAACAAATGCAGCACTGCCAAGACATGGAAAGAAACACCACGACTGGATAGCGTGGCCAAGAAAAAAACAGCAATTTTGGAACGGGAACCCTTCAAAATACGCCTGGAAAAATTGCAGAGGTCAGTGTTTGTGGTCAAGAAATGAACAAGTTGGACTTTGGGATGGAATTTTGCGCGCAGACTCCAGACATTTCGGTTTCTGGGCTAAACATGATAAACACAAGTATCAGTATCAGTATCAGTTTCGATTCTCTATTTTATGCCATGGCTGTTCCCATCGATTTCCCAAGCACCTTTGCACCAAACATGGCAGTTTTCTTGTTCGCGTTGCACTTCCCAGAGGCACAAAGCCTTTCAGGATGCCAACCCACTTTCCACATGGAATGGGGCATATTCTAAGTATTTTGTACTCGAATTCGCCTGCGGAATCGATATTTTGCATATTCTATGATAGCGGGAAACTTATCTATCTATCTATCTATCTGTCTGTCTGTCTGTCTGTCTGTCTGTCTATTTATCTATCTATCTATCTATCTATCTATCTATCTATCTATCTATCTTCAACCCCAAGAAAGAAAGAAAGAAAAAAAGAAAGAAAGAAAGAAAGAAAAGAAAAGAAAAGAAAAGAAAGAAAGAAAGAAAAAAGAGAGAGAGAAAGAGAGAAAGAAAGAAAAACATAGGGAGAGAGATTCATGTAACTAGGCATATTCATCGAATAGGACTGCAGTACTTCATGTAATTTTTACCTGTTTACGAACATTGGACACGGGGGTCTTTGAACTCATTTGGATGCCCATGGTGGCGTCTGACATGGGTTCTGTAGCCAATTTTGAGAAACAATTGTATCTTTAGACCTTGAGTATCTTGCTGTCCCACTTCTCCTCGGAGCAACCCCAAAAAGAAAAGAGTCGGGTGAAATTTTGAAAGTAACATACACCATGTATATCTTGTCGGGTGTTACTATAACCGTGCTGGAGATTTCATAGTCCAATAATTAAAAGTTAAATCCATAACACGGGACTTTCCAAAGATTACCGTGCGTTCCATCATTTGGCGGGGAAACTAAGGGGGCATAACCATGGACGGGTATGCAAACGGGGCTGTCAAAATGAATTGCGTTCAACTTGACACGGCCGTGCATCAAAGAAAATTTCCCAGCGTCAAACCATATGGCCAAAAAATGTATTGCCAATGGAAAAACGGACAGTGTAACAAAGGGACATGGGGGATGAAACAAGTGCACCAGGACATGGGACAAAAATTTTGATTTTTGTTGGTAAAGTACACATTTTGGTTACTTTCTGTGAATGGTTGAAAGATGTTGAAAAAACATGGTCTTTTCAGCAAACCCAATAGCATCTGTCTTTTTTTTGGTAAAATCCCTCAGGTCAACTTAATTACAGCTCAATTTCCGTTTGTGAAATCCTTCTAAGAAACGATGTAAGCCTATGAATATCCTAATTTTTCTCAACCAGACATCTTCCTCACACCTGCATACTAAGGCATACTACTTCGAGGATCATGCCAATTGGCAATTGGTTTGCAACCATAATTGAAAGGTGTGTGATTTCCGGGGTATCCCATGTACGATTGGGTTTGACACATACTAGCCAGTGACGATCCGTGGACTGGTCCTCCCGGCAATCGCTGCCCCTCTAATGCCACAAGTTCATCACCCCACTACATCCCCATTTGGGTTGGTTTCGAACACATTTTGATGGTCTGAACCCCTATTTTGAAATTTTTGCCAAGCTACAGAGGCGTGCAGTCGTTGTCCAAAACCATTGCGGTGCCCTGACCTGATCACCGAGGCTGGCCGTGCCCGTCCTGGTCGCACTTTGAAATACTAAGAAGCTTCGAACAAAAGGATGATTTTCCTTTGGGAAGTTCCATTTTATTTCTTGAGGGTTCCCCAGCGACCTGGCTCACCAACCCGGCAACCTATCACTGTCATTTCTGGGGGCCGCTCAATAGGCAATTCCGGATGCACAAGTTGGAGCGCGCCGCTTTGTGCTTGTCAGTTTCCAACAGGTGCGCGTGGGGCATGCTGATGCCGGGCAAAGCTCTGCGTTCGGTCCGTTTCAGCACACAAACATCAAGCTAAGCAGCGCCGGGCGCGCAAACCCGCGCATTGACCGGCTTTGGTCTGCAATTCGTTGGGAACCTCATCCGGCAGTGGCAACAGTGCGTTTCTTCATGGTTGAGGTCCGGCGACACAGAGCGATTTCTGGCATATCTTCTGGCATAATGTGTGTCTGATATCGGAACTGTCACATTCGGCCATTCGGCGACATGTGTATGTACATGTGGAGTGACAGGTACAATGCCAGTTGTCTAACATATTGACCGACTATGTGAATATGAAATAATATGAAAAGATTCATATGTGAGTATGTAATGAATGATATTGCTAGGACATGTTCGATGACGTATGTACTGGCATCAGTCCTGACACATAAAAAGTGACATGCTGCGCCTTGGAGAAAACCCAGCAGCTGAGGCGGTTCAGGCGATGGCAGCCCCAATAGTACAGGGGTGCTCCCTTCAGATACGAGGGGGATGACCAGGGTCGATAAAGAATGATCAAGAATTACCAATTGTCCCCCCTTTTAGCAAACATTTACCTATAACTGGTTGGATGAACTAACTCTGGTGCAAATTACGAAATATGTCTTTTGCGAAATTGACCGGGATTGTTATAACCATTCTAAACAGAATTGGAACATCAAACATATGGATGATATCAATGGGGAACCAATGGACCGAGAAAAGTGTGGAAAGCTGATGGTCAGGGCCCAGGACTTTCAAACTTGGGGGAGGGTTCTTCAATTTTCCCGCCAGCAACATAGAGATAAACCTGGTTTCACAGGAAAATGATCTACAAATAGTGGGTGTTCCATATCTATATTGATTTTCTGGAGGATTTTTCTTGTACGCCACATGCTAGTTGCTGTAAACGGCCACACGCACACACTTTAGAAGCAACCACACTATTGTCAACTTGGCAATTCACAAGCAATGGCCTCAAGAGTCAGTTTCTCATGGACCGCTGTGTGAAGTTCAACCCCAAAGTTTCCCATCTTCGTCGATGTTCATTCTCATTCTCATTGAACGGCTCCTGCTGCTTAAATTTCGCATTAGAACCAACATAGCCTACCCTCTGGTAAACAAACATAACTATGGAAAATCACCATCTTTCATCCGCCGACCCCTGCCTAGCCTTGGCCGCCCGGGACCACCGAAGGTGTAACAGTAGCCGCTGCAGTTTCAGCTCTTTGCCAGGTCCCAAAACTCTTTGCCGGCCCACCCGTCAGCTGCCCACATGTTGTTCCTATAGCATTTCAAGGCGTTGTTCGCCGGCCCCTGAAATGTCACGCTGCCGCTTCAGTGCGTTGCCAGGTCCCAAAACTGTTTGCCAGCTCCCCAGAACATTGTTTCTATAGCATTTCGAAACTGCCGCGCGGCACGTTTCACCAACCGCGCTTCTGAGAGGTTACCACAAGCTTCCAGGAACTCTTCACACCAGCTTGCCCAAGGCTCAAAAATCGCAAAAAACATCCCCCTTTAACAGGGGGTCGGCGGCATCCGGGCGTTAGCCCTTTTATGGGTGAATCAACTATAAATCACCATTTTCAATAGCTATTTTTATTTCCCAGAGGGTATCCCAAATGGGAAAATGTAATTTTGAGCCATATCTTTAGTATCATCAAGCCGTCCCCATGTTGATAAACACCCAGATGTTGGTTGGAAGACATCCCATGTTTGTTTGACACGTTCCTTATTTCTGGATGGCGAACCCTCCTACAAATTAGTTGGCTCACTCCTTGTTCTCCTAATCTTCTGCAGGTCAAATCAATAAAAGCCACGTCTGTTGTCCTGGAAATCAACCATAGTGTGGCCGACCAAAAAAAAACATAAACCATACAAACCATACCTGCACGGAATGACTTGCCTTGTGATTATCATTAACCATACCGAGTTGGAGTTTGTCATTGTTGGCAACTCCTCAATTGTTGACTGGGTCAAACCCACATGTTTCATCATGTGCAGGGTCAAATCGAGGTGTTTCATCATTTTCGTAGGAAAAAAAACACATGTTTTTTCGGTGTTTCCCAGAATCAGGCCCCATCAAAAATGATCAAGATTGAAGGGTCACCGTTTAGGAAACACCCAAATCCCTAGATTGTTGTTTTCGTATGTTTCTGTGGATTATAAACCCAACAGTCTACCAAAACTCTACATGTTACGCCGTTACGCTGGGGTTACTGGCTCATCTTTGCTGACATCCCCATCTCTGGTGATGAAAATCCCGCTTTGGATCGGTTAAGCCACGCCATCGTTACAGGTACAAATCAACGCTGGATCCGCTGCATCAATCCCGAAAAATTGCTTCCCTCTTTTCCGCGCAAATACCAAGTCTGGTTGGTGGTTGAGCCCTACCCCTCTGAAAAAATGATGGAGTGAAAGTCAGTTGGGATGATTTTTCATTCCCAACTGTTTCTGGGAAGTCAGAAAAAAATCCATGGTTCCAGTCACCACCAACCAGTTATTCAGAAATTCCATAACCAGAGGCTTAATCACCATGAAAATATCCCTATGAAAAACCACCAACCAGGTTCGTGTTTTCACTGGTTAAAAAACCACCATTTCTGTCGATGAAATCCCCCCGGTCCAACATGTCCAACTCAAATCGAGATCGCGGCATTCGGGACTCTGCAGCGCCAGGTAGAACGAGGACTTCAGTGGATCGCCATCGCCCAACTCCTCCTGGCGGAGCGGCGCGAGGAGCAACAAATCAGGGGAAGTTAAGCACGAAAAATCGTGATGAATAATGGAATTTCATGGAAATGAAGCATGAAAAATGGTGATGTCATAAGATTTAAACCTTCGACCATGGTGATTTTGTAGGATGTTAAGCTTCAAACATGCTGATTTCCATGGGACTTTTTGCTACTGTAAGAGAAGGACTTTGTGTGGATTTCACCTTTAAAAAAATGGGGATGTAGCCAAGATGGGGATTTAAGAGGAGTGATGTTCAGCAAACATGATGATTTTACCAACAAGAATTTAGATTTGGCACGACAATAATATGGATTTAATCGGCCAAAAAAGGGATTTAACCAGCAAGTATTTGAAAAAAATAAAGAACATAAAAAAAAAAAAACATGATTGTGGGTGTGACCTGTAAACATACAACTACCGGTAAAACATCTCACACTGTAATCAATAACAAACATTACAAACAAACACCCGTCTGTCCCGGCACATTTGCGAAATGCGGCGGGTCGCTTCTAGAAATTGGTTTGTCCAAAATTCTGGTATACACTGATTAATCGCATCCTCCAAATATCAAATATCCCCAAAATGAACAGACCCAACGCTAAACCAGGGCTTCCAAATTTCATTTCATACTAGGGGGAATGGATTACGACAAAAATAGCCTATCAGATTGCCATTTTTGGTGCCAGTGTTTGCACCCCTTTCTAAATCTTCAGAAGTCCTTAACCTTGAACTGATTGTTGCTGAAGGAACAAATCCTCAGCATGAACGAACGGACGTCTGAGAAGAACGACCCATTTTCGTTGTTGCGAAAAAACTGGGAATTTCAGGATCTTAAAAGAGAGCTACTGTACCATATAAAGCAATAGTTTGGGGATATTAATATGATATATCCCCTTACATAGGCCTTATATGGCCTTATATATGATATATGGTATATAGGTACCTCCAACCAATCGGTTCCTGTTGCATGGCCATTGATCAACACCTTGTATCCGCGAGGGCTGATCTGGTGCCTCAACGTCCAAATTGCTGCTACTTCCAACTAGCTTGGCTGTTGGATTATGGCAAACATGGGGATGTAGGTGATTTATGGTAGGTAAGTTGGGTTTACAACCAAAGTATGCTATGAAGCTCAATCCCAATCCCTAGTTGTTGTTGGTTTAGCTTTCCCATTTATGTTGCGCGGAAAAAAAAAGAACTACGATATCAGTGATTGTGCTTTGACCCCTCCCCATGATAGATAAAACACCAAGAAATTCCCTCTTTCCCCCTAGTTATGTTTGTTGGCTTATGTTCACCCATCCGACTGTAGTGATGTAGTGTTACAATCACCATTTTTACCCAACAGTTAAGCTAGTACAAGCCAACTTAGCCATACTTAGCCGATAACTACTGTATCCAGAAGATTGCTTGCGTTTTCACAGTTTATCCAGATGATGGTTAAAGCCAGATTATTCCCACTGAAATCCCATCAAATCACAATTGCTCGTACTAAAATCCCCATATCTTCCCCCATTTTTCTGTCCCTATTTTTCTGAATTAAACCTCCATTTGTTCTTGATTCCATCCTCATTATTTTGTTTCGTCAGATCACCAGAAACCCAACACTTAAGCCAGGTTTTTGAACCCAACTTACCCTCTGGTAAACCAACAGTTTGCTATTGAAAATGGCCCAGTCGAAATAGTTGATGTTCCCATTAATAGCATGGTGGATTTTCCATAGCTATGTAAACGTTTACCAGAGGCTAATCAATGAAAAACGATGGAGTTCGTCAGTTGGATGATTTTTCCATTCCCAACTGAATGGAAAGTCAGCAAAAAATCCATGGTTCCAATCACCACCAACCAGTGATTTCATGGATATATATATATAGAGACATATCTAATGGCCATAGAAATAGTTGATTTTCCCATTAATAGCATGGTGATTTTCCATAATTAGTCATGTAAACGTTCGTTTACCAGGCCGGGTACCTATCATAACTCACTGGAAAATCCCCTTGGTTCCATCCTCATGTCTGGTGCCCGTGCCCGCCACCGGCGCCAAGGTCAAGCATCCAGAAGCTCACGGGGCGCCAGTTGCCACTAATGGACTTTCCTTCCGCCATCCTCCATGGAGCGAAGGAATGGGCTGGGCCGCTGGGGCTCAGCAAAAATCATGGCTTTCACCAACGAAAATGGTGCTTTAACCAGCAAAAATGGTGCTTTAACCATCAAAAATGATGGTTTAAGCAATAAAAATGGAAGTCTAAGCAACAAAAATGGTGTGTTTTACCACACGAATTGGGAGTACAACCAGCAAATATGGTTTGAATTGGGGGACTGAATCCGCAAAACATGGAGGTTGAAACCCCCAAATCATGGGGCGAATGGGATTCAACTAGGAAAATGAGGAGAATGAGGGGGTGTTAACCCCCATCACCAACCATAGAGGCTTACCAAACCCCTTCTTTTTTTCTTTGGGAAGATACTCTTTGACTGGGAATATTGTGATTTATCCTTTGAAAAATAAACAAAAGTGGTATATCACCAACAAACTCTGGATTTGCATTGCTTCATGCTGTAGCGATCATCCTCAGGGATCATCCTCACTTGTTACAAGGCGAAGCGAACTGATGGGAATTTTCCCACTTGTGACCTGCCTATCCCCATTTCTGAGCGAAATCCGCAATTCTGGCCAGTCAAATACGAAATGTGGGTAAAATCTCCATCTTTGTCAGTGAATTCCATTCTTCCTGCTACATGCACACTGTTCACTCACTTCAGGCCCCTCAACTGGTCGTGTTCAAGCGACATGGTTCTTAGTCAAATCCCCTTTTTCTTGTCGGTCACATCCCCCTATGATTCCCAATCTGTGTTACCCTCTGGTAATTTAACATAACTATGGAAAATCACCATTTTTAATGGGAAAATCCACTATAAATGGGCCATGTTCAATAGCTATGTTAGTTTACCAGAGGGTAGCTACTTCAATTCCCTTTGTTTGATGGTCAAAAACAAAATGTTCATTGCATACCTTCCGGCAACCCAACATGGCTGGAATTCATCAACCGTTGACTTCGATGACTTTCGCATAAAAGAAAACACTCCATCGAGGTCGGGGATTGACCAGCCAGCCATGTTTGATTACCGAAGGGTAAATCCATCATCTCTTCCCTTGCTGGCCTTGCTGGTACCCCCTGCGGTTCCAACCTAGCCGAGACACTTCCTGAGACTCAGAATGAAATCTTCGAAGCCGTTGCTCCAACAATGCGAGACCTTGAAGCAAGGTCTCTGAAAAGGCCGTGCACCAAACAAAAAAACTGAAAACCAACCAGTGGAACCTGAACATCATAAGTCATACCCTCTGGTAATTTAACGTAGCTATTGAAAATGGCCATTAATAGTGGATTTTCCCATTAAAAATGGTGATTTTCCATAGTTATGTTAAATTACCAGAGGGTAAGTGCATTTCACTGGGGAAGTCATCCAACAAATTTCACCATGTGACATTGCATTTTTGCTGCAACCACTTCCAAGGTGGTTCACAGGTCGGAAAAATGGCGATAGTTTTCCCCGTTTTTCAAAAAACAATCAAGGCGGGTCCCAATAACCCCCTCCCATCAATCAACTGCAATCAAGTTCAATCAATTTCCATGTGTTACATCTACATCATGATCATCATCATCATCACCACTATCATCTACTCATCAATATATATATACACCCAACCAAACACCATCATCATCTTTCCCCTCGAAAATCGCCATCTTTCCAGGTGAAGGTTAGCCATTCCAAGCCACAAACCAGGAGGCGCGGCAGGCTCCCGCCACATCGGCATAGGAGAGGCGCCAGGGCTTGGTGAAGGGGATCAGCAAGTTGTTGGTCACGTAGTGCCTGGAGGAACCAGGTAGAGATGTGGCTTGGGAAAAAAGATTTTAGAAAAACCAGAAGATATGTCATGAGGATGAAGAAACATTGGGATTTAAGAAAAATATTGGGATTGGTAGATTTGAGAGTTCATTTATTTACCCTCTGGTAAACTAACATAACTATGGAAAATCACCATTTTTAATCGGAAAATCCACTATAAATGGCCATTTTCAATAGCTATGTTAAATTACCAGAGGGTAATAGCTATGATAGTCACGCAGTGATGTAGTGCCTGGGCTGATGAGGTAACAAAAATATGGGGAGCTCACCAGTATGTGATGTAGATATTGGTTTTTGCTGGAACCCCCAGTTGACAGGTCTGAATATGTGGGTACATAAAGGGATCACTTAATGGGGATGTATCAGGTTTACAATGCATTTTACACATGGGCCGCTCAGCGGCCACTAGCGATGTGCTCACTATGGAGATTTAACCGGCAAGTGCTGAAAGAGCCATTCTCTGAAAATGTGATTGGAAAACACCAGCATAAATGGCAATGGGAAAATAGGATATCCCCATAATCTGTGTATATCCATTTCATTTTTCAGACAAACCCATGTGTATATCCATTTTATGGCATTGGGTACCCTCCGATAATCGAACATGGCCATGGGAAAACCCCATGGATTATGGAGGCGATTTTTACGCGAAAGGAAAATCATCTACTATGGAATCTTCCAGCCAACCATGTTTGATTACCCAAGGGTACTCATTGTTTTCTGGACCAAGCCATATGATTGGATCTGAAACCGACCCCAAAGTCAGCGAAGTTCTGTCAGTTTAGGTGGAAACCAAGGGCTTTCAACCGCGACAAGTCCATTCTAGATCCAGTCTATCCCAGTTTATCCTAATTGTTCCTAGGTTCTTATTCCCGTTGGTTTTATATCTCATCAAATATCCCCAGAAACTTTCCTAGTTGAATCATGTTGAATCCCCAGTTGTCCTACTCGAATCTCTATGTCGTGAAAATCATGATTCATCGAAGTCTACCCTCGGGTAAACTAACATAGCTATTGAACATGGCCCAGTCGAAATAGTGGATTTACCATGATTTACCCATTAATAGCATGGTGGATCTTTCCACTTCGTAAAACGTTAGTTCGTTGACCGGAGGCCATCATCCCCATTCTTTGATGCAAGCACATTCATATATATATATATATATAGTGTATATAGTGTAATATATATATAGTATATATATATATATAATATATATATATATACAGTACATATATATATATATATATGGTATATATATCCCCTATGACCTCGGTGATTCATCCCATCCCAGCCATCCCAGCCATGTTTTCGAATCGGCACATGTCGCGATGACCAATGAAATCGCGGAAGTATTCGAAGAGCTCGCTGATCTTCTCAGCTGTAATCGCTCGATCGGGGCCTCCAGAGGCGCCAAAAAAGATCTCCAGGAACCGAACCCAAGCCGAACCCCACACCAGAGGGGGAAAAAACATCAATGAGGATTGATCTAACATGATCTAACCATCACAAAATGTGACTTGACCATGAAAAATTGTGATCTAACCATCCAAAATTGTGACTTAACCAGCAAAAGTGGTGATTTAAGTGGCAAAAGTGCTGATCGAACTAGCAAAAAATATGGACAACCGTGGAAAATCCACAAATCTATACTGTGTGGGACCCCCAAAAAATAGGCAAGTGCATTTACAACTACACTAAGTATGGTCTCCGGTAGATATATACCGTATATCATACCTATAATTGTGGCTTCATAAGCCAACTTTCCTCTAAGTTCTCCCACCTTGTAGATTAATCCTTGGGAACATCATAACAGCCCACAGGGTAAATGTTCAACTGTTGGCATGTTTTTGGGGTGGGATATTTGCAGTAAACTAAGGAAATGACAGTGGTTGGGTATGGTGTTATCTTTAAAGTTCTGGTATACCAAATGCGCAATTTTCAATTGAGAATAATGCTAGCTTACCTCATTTTCAGACAAGCCCATGTGTTTCTGCTTTGATGACCCATCAAGAGAACGTTGGACAAGGATCATCAAAATTCGATACCACCAGCGGCCAAAGACTAAAGAGTTCATACTTTGGTGTCCAACAAACCACCCAGGGGCTTGGGTTTTTCAACATGTGTTTCAACAACATTCCCCATCGCATGCTGAAACATGTTGAAACTCAAAAGCCCTTCAAAGAAAAACATGGGTGTGTCTGAAAATAGTGATATAACTTAACCTATTAAATTGCTATAATTGGGAATATACCCTATTTTCAGACAAACCCACATGATGCTTTGACACTAAACGGGAAAACTCTCCTCACCCTTTGGGTGATTCCCCAAGATGTAGCCATCACCGGAGGATGTCACTGGCGCCTCGCGGACTCTCTCTTGGCCAGGGGTTGGCCTCGTCGCCAATTTATGGGGATGGAATATGGAAAGACCACAACGTTTAGAACTTGACCAGAAAATCAATGGGATATACCCCACAATTCATATGGCCTTATATGATATGGTACAAGTTTACGTACCTCCATCTGTTGGATCCTGGAGATCTCCCATTGATTGTATATAAACGAACCAAAAATGAGATGTGCACAAATAGTGGATCGAACGTATCATCATGAGTAGCCGATGAGGATTTTGTTTTGGTTTTCCCCGGTTTCAATGGAAGTATGGAACCGCTGGGGGAAGCAGTTTCAAAGTACCTCGAAGGTGGTAACCGTCATAGGTCATAGGTCATGAGGCACACTGACTACCCAACCTGGTTATGACTAACATAGCCATGGAAAATGGCCCATTGAAATAGATGATTTATCTATTAATAGCATGGGTGGATCTTTCCATGGCGAACTGTTAGTCATAACCAGATGGTATATGATAAAGATGCCAGCGATATGGCGGAAAATGGCTATTCTTTGCACCAGCAAGAAACCCAGAGGAACTGCACCCCGTAGGACACCAGTTCTGCTGACCTTCAACAGCCGTTGTCGGAAGACTTCCCTTCGACGCTTCAAGGGCGTGCTGCGCATCTGTGACTGCCAGACCTCAGCAAAAAAACACAGTTTGGACTCACCATCGAGAGGGCAATTTTTCTGGGTATTCTTAATGTACCTTAACCAGCCAACGTGAGGATTTGACTGATTAGAAATTGTGTCTGAAAATGGTGGTTTTACCATCAATAAGTAGGATTTAACTAGCAAAAATTGTGAGGTAATGGGATATATCAGCAACTTGTAACTTGATATGATATGATATGACTTGCCTGTGTCTGAAAATTGGGTTTACAGTACCAAAAATCCAATGTTGATCTCCGGAAGATGGTGATTCTCTATGAGATTCTTGGGCATTCGATGGTGATTTTTGTTGAAGCCTACACCCCATCAGTTGGAACCCTAGCTTCGCAGAAACTGATCTAGAAAAATCCAGGTCAACAGCTAATGCTAAGAGACCGCAAGAAAACGTCAAGTCACAAGATCTATCTATGATCTAATTATGGTTAATAAACTAACAACTACTGTAATAGATAGATGTTGGTTAATTATGGCTAACAAAATCACAATTCATAGATGGATGATGATGGACGTTTAGTATAATATATATATATAATATAATATATATATATAATATAATATATATATAACTACACAAGAAGTTCACAAACGAGTTCCACATGTGCCGCCCTTGCTCCAAACTTCAGTGCCTACAGTGAATGTTCCCTAGGACATCCCTCACCATTCGCAAGTCAGATACTCCACCTCTGGCGGAATTTTGTGGTGTGTACATTTGGTTTC
>Ga0126342_10010412_pt1 | contig 16629 bp, 8 predicted proteins | sample Cyp1metagenome_FD_92528 | JGI IMG/M metagenome (GOLD analysis project Ga0126342, IMG submission 92528) | Coral microbial communities from Lord Howe Island, Old Settlement Bay, Australia - Cyphastrea 1 metagenome | ecosystem: Host-associated > Invertebrates > Cnidaria > Coral ... | reverse complement strand
TAACTTAACTAACTTAACTAACTTCACTAACTTAACTACCCTAACTTCGACGACAACAGCAACAACAACAACAACACCAACCACAACAACTACAACTACAACAACAATAGATCGATAGATGGAGAGATAGAGAGATAGATAGATAGATAGATATTGGATAGATAGATAGATAGATAGATAGATAGATACATACATAGAAAATAGATGGGTAGGTAGGTAGATAGCCAGAGAGCACCTTTCAGTCCATCAGTGGCTTCGCTCTGCCATCCCTGATTCACAACAACCAATTTATCCTATAGGTTTCCTATTTTTGAAACTTCCGCCACCGCCTTGTGCGGTACTACTGGTAATGGTGATTAATGGTGATTAACTAACCATAGGTGATTCATTATGGGATCCTATCTGATTGGTGGTTTCAAACATGAATGGATTTTTGCCATTTCATATATGGGATAATCCAAAAAACTCAATTGACGAACTCATATTTTTCAGAGAGGTAGGTATACCACCAACCAGCAAACATTGAACGTGTGTTTTTTCTGTTCGGACCTCCTAAGCTCTTTTTTTGAACACTGACATAGTTTGGGTGAGTCGTGGTTGGGAGGATCCTTTTTCCTTTGTTTGTCCTTTAGTTCGGAACAAGCAGGGGAATATATGATATCGGAATTCAATTGTTGTCATCGTTGGACTGTCGGGGAGCCCGAGGGAAAAACAAATCGATGCAGCAGGATGCCTTAAAGCGGTGGTAACAATCTCTTGTGGCTGTGTCTCTGAGGAACCAGCAGAAACATATACCTAGCTGGACCCTTGAAATTCCGGGTACAACCAAAAGAATATGACAAAATGTTCCCTTCAGATTAAAAGGTTAGTATGGTATGTATGTATTAAGGTCACTGAGACCAGGAAAAATGAATGTGTTTGAGCTCCTGATGACTGGTTGATGGCCTGATTTTTGCTGTTGTTGCAACACCGCAACACCACATGACTTTCATTTTTGCTCAATTGGGCATCCAGAAAATGAGTTAAAGTCTGATTAGTCCTATTGCCATGTGGTTTGATCATATAAGTGTCGCTTTTGCTTATTTGTGTAGACATATGTTTTTTTCCTACAAACATGGGTAGTTCACCCACAGGCATAGTACTTAAACCAGTTAAATGGTAGAATATTAAGGCTCCCGATGTTCCTTCCACCGTAATTTGACAGTTATAGGACTCGATATGTCACAAGTTAGTTTATAATTCCCATCAGCTTTAGTATATATCATAAACCCAGTCCTGATAGATATCGGAGCTCAACCTTTCCTACCTCAGCAAACATTAAAAATCTTAACATCGAGTATAAATCACCATCTTTTATTGTTGAAATCCTCATTTGTTGCTGGGGCACCAGCTTGGTGTTTTACTCTGCGTTAGGACTCTTGGAGTTTTACTACGACGACACGCAGCAGCTGCAGAGTGATATGGGTGATCACGGTGCCAAAGGCGGTCAACGGCCGGTATAAAGAAAATAACACTGGAAACTGACTGGGAAAACCTCATTTAAGTGATGTATATATATATATAACCTTAGTTGCAAGAGTTACAATCCCATTTAAAACTGTTGAGGGCCAGAACAGGTAATCAAACATTCTAATGGAAAATTATCATGAATAAAGGTTTGAATATGTGTTGATGGGAAAAGCTTCTAAAAATGGAGGATTTGTGGTTGCCATGTTTATTTGCCGGAGGCTATTTATTGTAGTTCTTCAAGGTTCTTCAAACTAATTGGTGTTTGTATATCTATATACAGAGTACATCGAATAATTGTTATTGGATCCCCAGTTCCACAGCTACTGGTATGGTCCTTAACACTTATAAATGGGATGATATAACTCCTATAACCAAGATTATAAATAATGATAAAATCCCATTTATGATTGTTAAGAGCCATCACTGTAGATAACCAATGGCGTTAGAATGCCCGGGAATTCCAATATAGCCATTGGCGTGATTTTTGCGCGTCAGTAGCATCTCGCTGGTGAACTTTGGGGTTGCACTCATTGGTTTCTTGGGGGGGTTGTCAATTGACGATATATATATATATATAGAATTATATAGATAGATATTAAACACATGAATATATACATATTATATTTATATATGCAAAAAGTACATTATAGTATCCCCCAAGCACATAGAACAGTAATTTACCGCTTTTGTAGATTAGTAGGAGGTTACTTTCAGCAGTGGGGGTTTTGTGGAGTGCTGAGATGACAACAATTCTTTGCCAGATTTAGTTTATGCTCAAAAATAAGAGCTCCGTAAAAATTATCTCAATTGCACATCAGTGCACATCTTTTTTTTTTAATATAGGTATCAGGGGTTGCTGAATTCATTACGCACACCCTATGTATGTTGGGTTTGTAGCTGCATTATGCTGCATTGTTGAGGGTTGTTCAGGATATTTGTTGAATATGTAGTTTGAAGGTTATCTTCAAGTTTAACACCAATATGATTATTCGTTATTCAAGCTTCATGAGAGGATAACATGGATTTCCTGCTTTCACCCGGATACACAACTTGTTTGTTACATTTGGCACGGATAATAACTTTTATGAAATGGAACTAGGTACAGCGTATGTAATGATATACGATATTATACAGTCATATATATATATATTCATATATTGATTCGTTTATCTTAATATAGACATGTTCTCTCTTTGAACATTTCATACATGACTTGACTTCAGGATATTCCCATGTGGTTTTTCCCTCAGCGACTCAGCGCCAGGTTTGACCCTTCGATATTTTCAGGTCTTTGTGCAAAAGGTCCTGCGAAGGCAAAGAAATGGGGTGTGCAAAGGTCTTATACTGTGAAAAAAAGAAAATACCTAACAGTACATTAATAAACAGAAAGATATGGTGATTATTAATGAGATAATTAACAATGGGATATTGAAACTAACAGTACAGTACTAGTTAATTAATTAATGGGATACCCTCTGGTAAACTAACAGTTTGCGAACTGGAAAATCACCATCTGTAAGTTCGGTAAATCAACCAACTAAATGGGCCATGGCTTCAATAACTATGTAACAAATTACCAGAGGGTATATGGAAACACATGGAAAATAAATTTAACAGTTTGCTATGGAAACATATGGAAAATATGGTTATACAATGTTCATAATGGTTACTAGAAATGTAGTGAAATATGTTTGTTTTTGTCCGCCGTTCATATTAAACAGACCTTAAACCATGGTGGATACGTTAACCAGCAAGTCTCGGTATGGGCCATAAACAAAGATGCAAAAAATAACAAGGGGATATTACAGAACGACGCTGGTGGCGTCAAGTAGCAAGAATGGCATCACCCGCAAAAATCCAAATGATGATGGCATTTGTTGATATTGAATAACACGTATAGGGATGTTAGGTGACCGCAAAAATTATTCGAAGCTTGCTGATTTTTAATTGCTATCTTTTCAGATGGGTTACGTGATGTTGCAATAGACATTTCAAGTGTGCATTAATATAATTTCAAGGAATCATACAGTTGATATGGATCATTCGAATCATTCGACCCAGGTAGCTGTTCACAGCCATTCACAGCTGCTTATATTAATGTATAAACCGAATGCTATAACCCACCATTTGGAGATGGTAGAAATCCCAGTCCAAAAAACAAGTGATTTTCGGGATGGATTGTGGCATTGGCATGCATTGGTTTTACCACATTATTATTTTCATTATCATTATCAGTATTTGTGTAATCATTATTATTGGCATGCATTGGGTTTACCACACTATTATTATCATTATCAGTATTTTCCTAATCATTGCCATTGGCATATATTGGGTATACCACATTATTATCATATATCATTATCAGTTTTCCTATAATCATTATTAATACATATATATATACACACATATATATGTATATATTATATATCATTACCAGTATTTACAACCATTATGTATTGTGATAGAAGCATAGTTTCATAGATCTTTGTCCATGATCCATGTATTTTCAGTCCCCTTCATGTGGCCAGGCTGGGCCCGCAGATCGTTGGAGTTCTCTTCGCTCTCATTGACCAACGTCCCATGTGACGCCACGATCATCATATTGCCCTTTCGGATCTCCCGAACTTACTGGCGAAATGATGGGGAAATAACCATGAATGATATTCTAATGACCATGAATGATATTCTGGTTGCTGGTTTCATTTTTTTTATTATTTCCCCAATAGTTGGGATGATGATCTGATGATCCAATCTGACGAACTCATATTTTTCAGAGGGGTAGGTATACCACCAACCAGATATTGGATTATTGGGGATGGACATGATAGTGGGGATTGACTGTATTGTTTTTTTTGTTTCGGAGGGAACAAAGATTAGGAGATGAGAATGACCATTGTCAATTGTTGACATTGACCGATACTGAAAAAGGCTTGAATGAAAGATCATTAGTGGGGATGGAAATAATAATGACCCCCATAAACGAAGCCCCATTGTGTTTTGGAGAGTTCACTAGTGTGAATCTTTTTGGCGTAGAAATCTTGTTATTTTTTTTGCAAAGGGCAGATGTGATTGTGGCCGTTGTCGATGTTCTCCTCTTTGTATTTTTGTATCATTTGTATCCAGATTTTTGAAACTACGAGTTTTGCTGAGAATGCGGCAAGCATGCCGACGCCAACAGGTGCGTCCGCATTGTGCAGTGCTGCAGACGATCGGTGTCGCTTGCGCTGACGACAGTGGATGGTGAAGCGCAGGTGGTCTACAATGCATTCGTGACATTTGCGCTTCACATGTGGAACCACCGCAGAGTCAATTACGACATATAAGATTCAATGTCGCTGCTTAGTCACTTTTATTGCCCATATGCTCCATGTATGGAATATTTACCAACCTTTGCCCTAATAATCACCCAAATGTAGGTAAATATACCATACATGGAGCATCTGGGTTGGAGTTTTCAACCGTCGTGTTATTTTAATTCCCCGTCTACCTGGCCTGGACACTCTCACGGCTCCTACTTCCCTGCAGTTTGTCTGTTGTGATTCCAACTCGAAGGAGATATACCAGGGAAACCTACCAAAGATACCCAGTTTGTATATGCAAAGTTTGGGGGTACACTACAATTTTCAATGCATTATTTGAGTGTTTGTCTATATATGTAATTATATAGGTACACTATGTATATATATATAAATATGTATAATGTATGTAATATATATATATATGCCATATATATATATATATATGCCATATATATATGCCATATATATATGCCATATATATATATTATGAGTGTAGATGTATATGGTTTAGCCACATAATGTGTATATATATACATACATACAATATGTACATTCATGCGTGTCAATCTATGTTTGACATTTTGATGATATTGTTTTTTTTTTTTTTGAGAACGGTCCACTTGCAGCTAATGCGGCATAGTTCGGACCTTCGGACGCTGGGACGTGAGTCGCAGCAGCTTGGCTGGGACGTCTCGAGATGCGAATAGTCTGAACTATACCAGTCATATACAGTCCCATAGGATCCATGTATCGTATATATGCTAACATTTGGGGTATATTGATGGTAAATGTTACCATATATAGCATACATGGATCCTATGGGATTGTTTTTTTTTTTTTGGCGTGTGTGTGTGTGTGAAAACACGCAAATCATGAAACTATAGATAGGTATTGTGGAAAAACCAGCAGTTTTCCACACGTTGTATGTCATCATAGGTATAGTGACTTTTATTGTGTAGAATATGTTTTTTAGCTTTTCTGTTTCTGGTTCAATCCATGAGAGTGGCAGGAGTCTTGAGACGTCTCCATTTTTGAACTTTTCATCGGTGAGAAGTCAGTTGTTAAAATCAACTTGGCTTCGGCGCTTTAAAAGTCATCTAAGATGTTTGCTTTTCTTTTGGGATGTGTGCCACAATACCCCACCCCACAAGCCCAAGCAATTTATATATACATAGATACATAGATACATAGATACATACATAGATACATACATACATTCATTCATACATACATGCATACATACATTCATACATACATATATATATATATATACACATTACATACGTATTTAAATATATATATATAGTGTGGAAACCATAAATGGAGTTTTTTTTACAGGACATCTTTTTTTGGGGCCAGTTTTTCACATCCAGCACATCCCAAAAAAACGCGCGGCGCCGGCCCTTCGCCTCCTTTAAGAAGGAGACAAGATTCTCGGCAAGTTGGTTGCCAGAAAAGAAATATGAAACGCTCGTCTTGGGACACTGACATTAATGTAACATATCTGTAGAAAATCCTGCATTTGCATTATATAGTATATAATATGTACATAGAAGTACCTATATCATCAATATGTATATGGATTTGTTTTCTGGCAGGGTTTCACATATTATTCCTGCTATGATATGTTATTATCACATATTATTCCTGCACCAGAGAAAGCATATTCACTGCGTTAGTTCATTCTTGTCACCCGTTCTTTGCCACTTACAAGCTATTTTAAGTCATTTATACTCAGGTGGGGTCTGAGAATAGTATATTCATGTGCATCAAAACAACTCCAAATCCTCATCGAAATTTGCTGAGGTCGTGACGGCACATCCGTTAGTATTCCCCTCTTGCCAGCAAGGGTATGGACTAAAGTCAAGAAATTTTGGGCATACCCAATATCACCCAATTTCATAAGTCGTAGCTAATTTGTGGGGATGGGTGGAAAATATTGTTTTGGTTTTTGTTCGCCCCTGAAGTGGGCTCATCTTTGGGACCCATCAATATATCGGTACGAATCAGTTATAATTGTACTATATTGTACTACCAGCTAGTATTGAAACATGGCTAGATGCTTATCCGATGTTCATGCACATGTAGTTCCCGGAATAACCAGCCGGCACGGACATTAAGGCCCAGCCAGCAGCTGTGGAGGAAGTGCAAGGCAGCTCCCTGAGTGGTTTTCTTGCGCGAAAAAGGATGTGGCTCCAGAAATGCTTGTTGTCAGTAGCAAAACTCGTGAAATATGTCGATTTATCACAATTTAACCGTGACAAACATGAGGGCTTAAAGTGGCTTATACTATTTGATTTGTTGTTGCTTTGAAGTCACCAACTTCTTTTTTGCCTTCCAATTTGTATCGCGGATCCATTTGGCGCCATTTCTGAAAAATCATGGCGCCATGTCAATGGGAAAGTGCTTCACCCCTGGATCCAGCCGTACCTTCTGAGGAAGTATTTGGGTCCTAATGGTGGGAGATTAATGATTAGGAATGGTTATACAGTTATACCATATTGGTTACCATTACATCAATGGGAATTCCAGGATCCTAAAGTGGATGTGCGATAGTAACATATTTTTGGCCATATTTTGGGGGTATATCCCCGTACATAGACCTTACATAGGCATGATATATATGGTAGGTACCTCCAATTTAGGCTCCTGAGAAGGCCAGTGATTACATACTGTATACCCTATGGATCCAGCCGTAGCTTCTCCTCAGGATGACAAAAATGGTATGATTCTTCGAAGCTGATTCCCTCCAGTGACAGCCGGACAGCTCATCGTTTTCATTCGCATGTTTACCACCGACTAAGAATGCATCACTAGCTCCACATATCTTATCAAGATACACACATTTACAGAATATGTGGCCGAAATTCTCGAAAACATGGTACGGCGGAACCGTTAGATAAGAACCGATTAAGAATTTTCCAGCCTACCCTGGAGTTCTTAAGTGCTAGAGGTGGAAAATATGGGAATGGTGACCCAGGGTACCCTCAAGTTCTTAATGGGTTAGTTCTTAAGGGGTTCATATGGTGAGGGTTTCGCCAATTCATTTTGGCGTGGTATTAGGTTGCAAAGGAGGAGGGGGGGAAGAAAAAAACTTGTTAGGTCTCGTTTTTTTTCAGGTGCATGCACTCCAAACACAGCTATAGGCCAGATATTCCACCATGCCAGGGCTTGAAAGTTTATTTTGGCGTGGTATTAGGTTGCAAAGGAGGCGGGAGAAGAAAAAACTTTTCAGGCCCCGAAAAGTTTTTTCAGACGCAGGCCTCCCAAACAGGAAGCACAGGCAAGACAAGCCAAGACAAGCCAACACAAGCCAAGGGCAGCCTCCAAGGTCAGATGACCGTGTCTAGCTGAAGCTGTCGACATTAGTCTTAGTAACTACATAAAGATTCGAATCTGCCTGGGGCCGCGCCATGTTTATCATAATCATCATATGTTTCCTTTGGGAACTAGCTAAAAATCAATGTTTGGTATATTGATGCCCATTAAAGTGGAATAGGAACCAGCGGCAAGAATTCCTGGGTACCTTAGGGTTCTTATTTCAATTAGCTGACAGAAAGGGTTGAATCCAGCAATCCAGCCCCTGAAGTTCTTATTGCAGTAGGTTGTTAAACAATGGTTTCACCGTGCTTCAAAAGGGGCCCGGGCCTTCACCAGCTGGCGAGGCTTGTCTGCCTCCGAGGCGCGTGCTGCCAGTTGATAGAAAAGGTCAAGGTTCAAACACAGGTGATACACAAGTTCAATGTTCCAAACAAGCTGCTACACAAGTTCAAGGCTCAAAACGAACTTGAACTCAAAGAAATGACACGAAAAGTCATGGTCAAAAAGGGTGACTCAAAAGTTCAGGGCTCAACAACGACGTTGACAGAAGAGGCCAAGGTTCAAACAATGACAACGAAATCGAAACATGAAGACAAACAAACATCGCAGTTCAAACTCTGAACTCAACAAATACGTTTAGTAGGGGAGCTGGGAAGCATCAAAGTGTGTGTGGTTTGGGGCGGGGTGTAATCATTGTGATCCCTCCCCCTTAATGTTGAACAGCTCTTCAGAACCGTGGTTTTGTAGGGGGTTTACAATTGACGGGATGGCTGCTATTAATGATGTACGTCAGCCCTTGTCAGGACAGTGCTCAAGTTGAAAGTGAATGCCTAGCCAGCTGATGGACGACATTTTCCTGACTTACTTTTATCTCATTATCTAATTGTTCCAAAGCAACGTAAGTTGTTGTTCCACGGGTGGCTACCGACTCTGTTTGTTACATTAGTAACGAAAATGAGTTATCCCGTTATTAAAGTATCCAATGTGCATGTGTCTATATCATTCATTATCATTCTATATCCAATATATAGACAGTGATATACACTCCATGTGCATATGGAATATCACTCTTTATGTCTATAACAGTGACTTCAGTACCATCTTATGGATGTTAAGAAATCCTGCAGCAGTTGGTAGGTGGTAAACATACCCCATGATTCATAGGTGTTCAACCATCCAAGCTCCACAGCATGGCCCTGCTGCAGGTGATTTTTGAAGAGCTGGATCGGGAGTACCTGCTTTCCCAGGCCAGCTAGCGATACTGTAGCTACTGGTTGGTTAATTACTAGAACGGACTAATGGGGATTGGCTATGGCTTATAATAACTCTGATTTAGATAATTCTAAATAATCCTAACTATTAATTCAAAGTCCGTTTAGGGATCAGCTAGCTTTGGTTTATGGTCATTACACCTGGTTTTTAAACCATAGCTAATCAACCCAAAATATTGGTTTATAACTTTACACCTTCAATTCCAACTCATTTTTGCGGATTTCTTTGTTGTTGGCTTAATGGAAACTATAGATTTACTCGGGGGCATACAATCCAACTACCTTGGAGGAACACGTATCGGGGATAACTCCTGAGTTTTGGTTGCGATATGTGAACCTCCGGCATGTTGTGCTGGTTTACAATCCGTCTAACTACTATGACTACGGTAACGGCATTTAAATAAGTGAAGGGCGGGCCAGATCGCGAGGCCCCGGAGGTAGTATGAAATACCAGTTTCGTATATTTAAATGTAGTTACCGTAACGTTTAAATGAAGCCAAACGTTACCGTAACGTGAACTGTTCACCAACTTAGCTATGGGGCCCCAGCTCGTGGATGTTTTGACGTCACAAATTCATCGGCAAGTCATCGGAACCAGATGGTTTACGGTGTGAAAAACATGTTTTGCAACCATGAATCATTGACAACGGTAATGTTGGCAATGTCTTTATTGGGGGGTAGTTTTCACCGACCAACCAAGATGGAGATGTAATAGGATACTATAGGACAGGATATTGTGGTGATATAAAATCGGTTGCGAATTCATACTAGCGGTACATTTGAAAAATGACGGGGTTTCTCTCCATCCAACCAACATTGACCGTGCAAATAGGGGGTCTTATCCAAGAATGGCATACTATACCCGCATGCAGACATTTCCCAGCAATCATTTGGGTATGGCCCAGCAATCATAGAGATGTAGGGGGATTCCACCCAGTAATAGGGATATGTATAGTTTTGATATGATTTAATTACCCAAACATGGGTACCTAAAAACCCAAATTTGAATTGGGGAAAAATCAACAGATGACAAACCACTTGATTTTGTGGGACTTGTCTTGAATAATTAAGTGGCTATGGATGAAGATTTAACATGTTGACGTTGGAAATTACAGTCGCATGGAAGAGTCTTTATATATATAATATTTAATATAGGGGATTGGATTCCACGGTTTTGTCATAAGTCCACACAGCAAAGAATGAGAGGATCCAGTCCTGAGTCATGAGTCATAAGGTATGAGTCATGTATTTTGTTGCTCGCCCAAATTATCAAGGCTCGCTTGTGGCATCGGTGGCGCATCCTCAAAGCAAGAAGCTGCTTCAGGAGCTGAAGGTGGTCCACCAGAAGGCTCGTGGCACTACCAAGCAGCTGGAGGAGCTCAAGATTCGGCAAACGGTTTCAAAAGCCAACAGCCCTGAGGCGGAGACGCCTGACATCACTGAGTGGAAGTCTTTGCACAACAAGTTGCAACTTTTGGAACATCATCTTCAAATACAGAAAATGCAATATATGGATAGGACACTTGAAAAAAAGATCAAGCGATAACAGCAAACCAAATAATGAGATCCGCCAATCGTAAGTATGGTGCGAAGTGGTTTGCAGGTGGATTGTCCTGCTTTAGGTATGGTAACAATTGGCCCCAGTTGCATTCTCTCCAGCACAAAGTGGTCGGCTGTTGAATCCACCAACTACTGTAGGAATGAGGTATGATGATGGATTGTTTTTCATTGACCAGTTTCAGTCAACATCAACACACGCTCTATTACATACAGCTGGTGAAGTAGCATGATCAAGCAGAAAGCACGGTTTCCTATTCTAGTTCTGTGAATTTCTATCCCGTGACCGCTGAGCTCGCTGATGGTTGCCACCATGTTTGATGGTGGAGGTGATTTGTTGTGAATCCGACTCTTTGACTGCATTTGATAGAGGGTGGAGGAGTCTCCCAGTAGTTGGTTTATGAATCCATTGACTATAGATAGATGTACAGTTTCCATAAATGTAGTTTTGCAAGGTCCCAGTTTCAAGAACTTTGGCCAGGAATGCCATTCAACCACTCTGCTTCATCAGTCTGCCCTCCACTCCTGAAGTTAGTCGGAATGTATTAAGGTGCTCGTAAAACTCTATCTTCACCTGTATTGTACCTACTGATGACAGTCGATCCAAATGATAATAAGATACCTTCAGCTGTAAGCCCTGTATCATGTGCAATTATAGTATAATTTCATATAATATCATATAATCACCCTGTGGAGATATTTGCTTTATCTATGACCATAGAGAGCCATAGAGAGCCCTTATTGAAGCGCTGCCTGCGCCAGGCAGCTGCTCAAGATTTGCAAGAGCTCTTTGGTTTGCTCCGCTGCAGTCACTACAAGCCCGGGCCTCCCAGAAAGGTGGCAGAGATATTCAGAGAGGAATAAGATGAAGGTGTATGAATTCTAGTAGCTTTTATCCCAATATTGTCATATACAATTTACAGTATATAATATATATATATATAATTGAATATATATATATAGGTATATGACAATATCCCAATATACCCCAGTCTCATCCCAATCTCGTATGGCAAGAATTGTGGTATATAGGTGTATTTTGTAGACATATGATCCTTAACATCGGAACGTTTTTTTTTGATATTGGGATGAGACCGAGATGGGCGAAATGACGAAACCTTGCCCTACGGATCCAGACACCTTCCTTCTAGAAGGGACCAATCACCCCCAGTCATCGTACCCCAGTCATACTTCCTCAGAAAGAACGGCTAGATCCACAGGGCTGGCAAGAAATTCCTAGATAGAGTGTATATATATACATATATATATACATATGTTACACATACATGTTGCATATATGTATAATAATATATATATACACACTTATACTGTATAGATACTTATGATGAATGGCCCCACCACCAGACGGGTGATCCAAATACTGGCCTGAATGGAAGCTCAGGATTGGTCAGAATGGGACTGATGATGGAGATTGTGCGGAAACAGAATCAAACAATTTTGGAGAAACACAAGCAGCGTTTCAAGAACTGCGCTTGCCCACCACCATGTATTCGGTGCCCATGTCGCAAGGGCGAGGCTTGAGCCACGGAGGGTGTTCGATCGGCGTTGTTTTTTCGTTTTTCGGCTCTGCACCCCTCCGCCTCCTCTGCCTTCCTCCGCCATGCCTTTTGTATCCTTCTGTCACATACATGCAACATTCTGTCACACACAACACTCTGTCACAAACACACACACACAACACTCTGTCACACGCACAACGCTCTGTCACACACAACACTCTGTCACACACACAACATTCTGTCACACACACAACACTCTGTCACACACAACACTCTCTCACACACAACATTCTGCCACACACAACACTCTGTCACACACAACACTCTAGTCAGATTGCGGACTAGACAACCAGAATCAAACAATTTTGATAATTTTGTTTTACTACATATTGTTGCTACCTCAGTTGTTGGTTGTTGACTTGTTGGAGGTTCAGTGTGAAGCCGACCAACTCTCACTGTTATCGACCACATACTAATTGTATTGTGATACATTGCCGAATAGATAGATAGTTTCATGCATACTTAGTTACATATACACACACGGGTAAACGCATATAGTTAGATATAGATTACACATAGATTGCATATATACATATACACATACAATTCTGTACTAATACATGTTCATATACCTTTACAATTACATATGCATATTCATAGTTAATATATTAAGTTATATCTTATTAATGCATGATTACATGTTAATCGGCACTTGCCTTTTCACCCAACATATTTTTTCTCTACGTCCTTCCTCCAGTTAGTTGGTCCATGGAGGGCCAGGCGACATCGTTGGTCCTCTACCAAACCTGGGTTATGCAGTTATGGCCCCACTAACAATCATAAGATGGGATTAAATCATTATGATATATAACCAACTTGTTATAGGAGTTATAATCCCATTTATAAGTGTGAGTTGGGCCATAACTGTGTCATGTGTTACCTCAGGTAATTGGCAAGGGCCTATCATTGCTTTTTGCCACTGGATTTGAAAGAGAGGCTGAAGAGCAAGCTCGCAGTTCCTTCAATACCTTTAAAATCGATGCATTGGCATCTTTTCTGATGTTGAACTTCACGAAAATCAGAGATTATATATATATGCGCATGCGCAAAGGTTGTGGCTCAACTTTGGAAGCTGTCATGACGGGGGTTAAATCCTATTACTGGCATATATCCATATATGTCCCCCACGATTGCTGGGCAATTCCTCCATTGCTACTCACTGCTACTCATCAATAGAGATGGGTTCATTCTGTTTCTGTTTGATTTACCCTCTGGTTATTTAACATAGCCATGGAAAATAGCCCATTTATAGATGGTTTACCTATTAAAAATGGTGATTTTCCATGGCTATGTAACAAATAACCAGAGGGTCCGGGTAGTAATTACTGATCATTAATTTCTGTCCTTACCTTGGGGAATACTAACCATAATAAAGGCAGTTCTGAAATCTCTACGATTTTTGTAGCCTACATTTTGTGTTTCATAAGAATTTGGTTGGTGGTTTGGAACATGCATTTTATGACTTTCCAAATATTGGGAATTTCATCATCCCAACTGACTTTCATATTTTTCAGAGGGATTGAAACCACCAACCAGGAATCAACCGAACACGTTTTTATCTACCCGCGTTCCGAAATTCCATTGCTATTGGTCAACGGGGTTGCTCAATTTTCATGTGAGCAGTGTTCACAATCCTTTTTCATTCGATTATACTGGTTGGTTAGGATTTCACAAAATGGATTATTATAATCCCCAATATATATATATATATTGGGTAGTATAACCCCCGAACTAGTTAATCATCAACCAACCATCGTTTATCAAGAATATCCACTTATATCTCCAAATCTAGGTATAGAATCCCATTAACTGGTTGGTGATTTGGAACATTTTTTTTCTCCCATCATATATGGGATAATCCTTCCCATTGACCATTTTTTTCCAGATGGTTAACACCACCAACCAGATATATTTTCCCATATATGTTCCCGATATTTTCCCATATATTTCCCTAAAATTTGATGGGTATAGAATCCCATGAAAATCCCACGAAAATCAACCAACCAGGGGGTAACACGGAGGACAAAACCATCAGACCTCAGATGCTTTGTGGACACGCCCAACATCCGCATCTTGACGAAGTCGAAGTCGAGAGACCGGTGACGGAGAGGAGGGCTGGGGCCGAAGAAAAACTTAAGGGAATATCATATATATATATATGCGCTATATGTGTACTATATATTTGATATACTTTGTTATTATGTTATACTATATTACAATATTAGATAATATTAAATATAGTCATATTAAGCCCTAGTAGCTGCTATGTGTGGTATTCAATTATTATTGACATTCTTCAAACTAAGCATTGGAATTCAGAGAATGTGTGTTCACTATTGCAATAGGTTCCAACTTGGATTTCTCTTGCCATGATTTTTACATCTGATTTGCATTGCCCATTCATTTTCCATATTCCGCGCAGTTTTTCTGTTTTATTTTCAATGATATCTCCGTTCTTTTGACCTGTCCTCAGATTGAGACCCTTACATCTCCGTGCCGTAAACCGATCTGTCACAACACTCACGAAGACTGCATGCCTATAAGGTCTCAAAGTGCCGGTAAAACATGTTAAAAAGGATCACAATTGATAATCCAGTATACTGTTGGATAATCCGTGTATACATTAGGATCCTACTATTTTGATTATCCATTAATTACTATAATTATTATTGATGTACACCATATAATCATTAGATAATCATTAATACACCTATTATATAATGATAATCCAGCATAATCCATTATATAATTGATGATTCGACCTCCAAAGCTTTGTACCTCGCCAAACTCTCCATAAGGTTGGTTTGTGCTGCGACATGGCAGCCACTACTTGGGTTTAGGCATCGCAGGCTGGGGCATCAAACATGGGGATGCTACAGTTCTGGCCCTTAACACTTATAAGTGGGATGATATAACTCCGATAACTAAGGTTATATATATATGTCATGGAATAATCCCATTCATGATTGTTAAGGGTCATAACTGTAGAATGGTGACAATGCGATGGTTAAATCGTCACATTCACTTGTGGATTAAAATGAAAAATGATGCAAGAAACGGGTCGATACACCAACATTGAGATTTGAGTATCAACAAGGATTAAAAGGGTTACTTGTCAAATGAGGAATGGATATGTGATGTCTCAAAATGCTGTCGAGAAATAGCCATTGAGGAACTCAAAATGATGCACCGAAGTCCTGCCTGGGTGTAAAACCCCATGAAATATGTGGGTTACGTTCCCAGTCACGCACATGCAGAAACTGCTGTTTGGTGAATTCAAGTGACACTATTATATATATAATAAATATATATTATAAATATATAATATAAGTATATAATATTATATGAATACATTATAGAACTATTCTATATATACACATATATTTATAGAATGTACCACAGTCCATAAGCACATACCCCCCCACTGTTCTAATGCGGGATACCGTTCAACTTTCCACGCGCCAGGAATTGAGGACGCCGTTCCAGATCGGATTGCAGAGGTCCTGTGCACGCATAAAAACCAGAGGTACCCCAAATACCTATGTAGACCACGGGTTGAAGCATCAAAAGTAAGGTTTTTCTGAGAATAGAGCCCAAATTTGATGGCTAATTGTCATATTTTTTCTCATAAAATTAGTTGTATTGGTGATATATAGTCCATTTCAGACGCACCCATACATATGGAGAGTAAACCAGGAAAGTTGCGATTCGATCGGCAAGAACTGGCATTTAAAGCGATTGTAGAAGCAAACATTTGGCTTTGAGCGACCATCATAATATGGGGAAGTAGCCAACACACTTAGGATAGAATGGGCGTAATTATTTACAGTATATATGATTTAGAGGCTTTGAACATCATTTGTTGCTTTCATTTTTGTTCAACCGATTTTGGGATCATGATCGAAGGAAGTTTAGAAGTCAAACTTCCGACAATATGGACAGATGAAAAGCAGAGCAGGGCAGAGGCACAGAGAAGAGAAAGATTAGAAGAGAGAAGAGTAGAAGAGAAAGAGTCAGAAGAAAGAAGATGCAGATGCGCGAAAAGGTAGGAAAGTCGCGAAACACTCTGTTTTTCCAATGATTTGTGGCTCC
>Ga0126342_10010411_pt1 | contig 16632 bp, 15 predicted proteins | sample Cyp1metagenome_FD_92528 | JGI IMG/M metagenome (GOLD analysis project Ga0126342, IMG submission 92528) | Coral microbial communities from Lord Howe Island, Old Settlement Bay, Australia - Cyphastrea 1 metagenome | ecosystem: Host-associated > Invertebrates > Cnidaria > Coral ... | reverse complement strand
TATGATTCTCTGGTGCTCTAAGTGATCCACTTTTTTGGTGCTCTAAGTGATCCCATGGTGCTCTAAGTGATCCACTTTCCGGTGCTCTAATTAACCTCTCCAAAACCCTGTTGAGCTTGACCTGGCTCTGCACCAAAGCCTCCAAGACCTTCTCCGGAAGCCTCCCAGACCTTCTCCGAAACCTTCTCCGGAACCCTGTTGAACCTGACTTGGCTTTGCACCAAAGCTTCCCAGAATCTTCTCCGGAACTTTCTCCGAAACCCTGTTGAGCCTGACCTGGCTCTGCACCAAAGCCTCCCAGACCTTCTCCGGAACCTTCTCTGGAACCCTGTTGAAACTGACCTTGCTCTGCAACAAAGCCTCCCAGACCTTCTCCGGAATCTTCTCGGAACCCGTTGATCCTGACCTGACTCTGCACCAAAGCCTCCCAGACCTTCTCCGGAACCTTCTTCGGAACCCTGTTGAACCCGACCTGGCTCTGCACCAAAGCCTCCCGGAATCTTCTCCAGAACCTTCTTCGGAACACCCTCCCGGACCTTCTCCAGAACCTTCTCCGGAACCCTGTTGAACCTGACCCGGCGCCTGCGCCAGTGCACACCGGAGCTATTCTGGGCTGTAGACCCCATTAGCTTACGCTGTTGGGGAATGATTTGCTGTGAAATTTCTTTGCTGTCAGACTTCTTGGCTGTGAGACTTCTTTGCTGTGATGTTTTTTTGGTTTGAGTTTTCTTTGCTGTGAGACTTCTTTGCGGTGAGACGTCTTTGCTGTTTTGAATATCCGTGAGACGGAAACATAGACTTCTAAATTTCTTGTGAACATCAACTTGCCTCATTTAAAGCATAATCTTCCAACGGATGTCCTAAAAATCAGTGATCTAGATTCAGCCCATGACTGAAAACCCTGACACACACACATGTTTCTACAAAACATGTGTCAAAAAAACACAAATGACCTATAAGTGTTCGTGGAACATGGTTGTTATGGGTTCTTTGCTTATATATGCACCCCACTTAGTGGCTAAGCAGCTTAGTATAAGCATGTATAAACCACAAAACCCGCCACCGTCTGCAGATCCCTGGCATCCGCAGGACGATTTTCCAGCCACAGTTCGGCAAATTTCCCATTGATTTGTTGTTAACCTCCATGGAAAGCTGGAAAATCCACACCATTATCGATATTTTTCATTTTTTCCCTTATTGACATGTCCATTTAGTCCATTTATAATGGATATTCCTGCATTTTTTCCGCCAAAAACATCTATTTCGGATGACTTTCCAACCACGGAGCTTTTCGGGGCCCCCTGGGCTCCCGTTCATGCCTGGGATGGCAGCTGTTCGCCAGGATCGGATCAGGAGAGGGAAATTTCCGGGACTATGGCTAGTAATTTATTGCCAGCCGTGGATGAATAAACCTCTAGATTAACAGTGATCAATAGTGATTAAAGGTGATTAATTTGGTTCATAGTGATTAAAAGTGATTAATTTGGTGATTCATAGTGATTAAAATTGATTAATTTAGTGATTCACAGTGATCAATAGTGATTGATAGTGATAGATATGATGACTCATAGTGATCAATAGTGATCAATAGTGATTAATTTGGTGATTCATAGTGATTAATAGTGATTAATGTCGGTAAAACAATGTCATAAGCCACCCATTGGGGGATGGTGTTTATTTACATCATCCATAAAAATTGTGTTTTGGGGGATGGTTTATTATTCTTTAACCCGCATTAAGCTGTTTAATTTGGGGGTACCATTTAAGTCAAGTATCATATTATTACTATTTGGTGGGTACCCCCATAATTAATAAACAAGGGTTTGTTAATCCAGGGTTGACGGTAGACGTGACGTGTCGCCGGTGTGAAACAGATGCAACAGCACGATTTGAGTTTATTTTTAGTATTAAGCATCCAACTTTTGGGATACCCAATTTTGATCCATACCCATATGATCCCGTATGACATTTCTATCTTGGGAATCAAACATGGCTGGCCGGGAAGTCCACTATAAATGGAGGTTTATAGTTTTTTTTTTGATTAATGGGAAATGTTCCAGGCAAACCAGGTTTGATGATACTATCTTGGGGGGGTTGCAAGAAAAACAGAAAGATCCTGATTTTTGAGCTTAAGTTTTAACGAGAAAACACCAGTACCAGAGTTTCCCAGTGACGACCGAGCACCATGACGTCCATGACTTGTGCAAAATGTGTGGCGTTCTTTCACAAAGAATCTGGAAGATATTCCCGTGACCTCTCAGGTAAGTCACAAATTCCCATAACAATAGTTCATAAATGTTAATAATTCCAATCAGTACGGTTTGTAATACTTAACACTGCGTATAGTTGGGTTTATAAACCAACCTAGTCATCACTGCGGGGCCAAAAAAAAACAGGTATTTGACAGGCCGGAGATTCACTTGGATCATCGATCCTCCAAGTGGACTTCACACTGTTTCAAAGGTACTCCTTGGTGGTTTCCTAGTTTCCTACAACGGGGTACCCCAAAATGGTTGGCTTAAAAAAATGCTATGGGAAATCCCTTCTAAAATGGATGATGGCAATAGGATGGCGCACACGAAAATGGATCAGGTGAAGGTCTCCGGAGAAATCGGACACGAACTATTCCAAGAAATGTTCCCTAAGTATCCCATGGTGGGTTTATCCAGTTTTTAACTAATACATGGCATAGTTACTATACTCTCCCAAATTCCAACTACTTCCTTGTAGAATTGGGATGATTTCGAAAGTTGTGCGTGTCTTTGTTTAAGGATTTGATTCGAGTATTTTTTTTACAACAAGCCAGTGGGAAAAGGTTTTTGGGTCAAACTAGGGACACAACTGCAAAGGTTTGCTCCTTTCAGAATTACCCAAGTATTTGACCAATGACTTAGATCATATTTGATATTGTTGATTTTATGGATTTGAAACTAGCATGATTTACATATGGAAAGCCATGATTTCCGGCTGGGAACATGACAGCTGGGGATGGTCGGTGGTCTGAGGTTCTACTGCACAGTACTGCATAGTACTGCAAGAATTCGCTGATTCACAGGTTATATTAGTCATTCACCTCATTACTTGCAAGGTAATGTGTGTGTATATATATATATATCTATCTATCTATCTATCTATCTATCTATTGTTACCCGATTCTTTTTAGGTTATTTTATTATACATATATATATATATCTCTCTCTATTGTTACCCGACTCTTATTAGGTTACTTATTGAAATACCCTCTGGCAATCAAACGTGGCAATGGAAAATCACACGTTTGATATGGAAAATCCCACGTTTGATTGCCGTCTCAGGTTCACCAAAAAGGCCAGGATCAACCACAAGACGTTTCTGCGCGATTGTGGCTACGTAAACGCGTCAGTACATAAGACAGCTTTGCGGGTTGATTGGATATGATAACAGTAAATGATGGTAAACGGGTGTTTTATCCTAGGGATCGGGAACTCTTATGAATTAATATGGCAATTTTGGAAATCCCATGCAGGACGGGGCGACTATACCCTATCCTTCCTATGTAACTTGATATCCCATTCTATCCCATGCTGTTTCTGACAACATGGGTGGGTCCAATACCCAAATATGCCCAGATCATGGTGCTTCTTCATGTTTCTGTTCCTGTTAAAAGACAATTTTGATGGAAATAATTTCATTTTCAGCTCAATCTCCGGAAGCTGCGTTTTGGGACATTCAAACTGCCGCAGGAGATCATCTATGTCAATGGTCCTATAGATATGTGTCTTGGGACATTTAAAGTGGGGTTGCATTGAGCCACAAGAAGTAAGGTAAAAACTGCCTTTGAATTCTCCATCGTTTGAAGATGAACACTTTGAACACTTGCAGGGTGGTGAGTGTTTTTTTTGCATGTCTGATGTTAGAGTTCGAAGCCGAGTTTTATTTGAACTGAACATATGAACAGTACATCGACGAAGATTACCCTCCGGAAGAGTCTCAAAAGGGGACCCTCAAACGGTGGCTGAATTGGTGTATGTTGTATACCTGCTTAACTATGGTTTATGACGTGTGGATGCTTGTGGTATATATATATATACACTAAATACAGTGTGTATTTATATATATATATTGATAGACAATGGGGGTTATAAACTGCCTTACAACTGGGGGTGGCATCGCCCTTTAACAGTTTGCGATGCAAAATTCCCATGTTGAACAAGTAAAGAATCTATGATGCTTTATGGGAAATGTTCCATGGTTGTGTTAAATAATCAGAGTCTTGGGAGTTCCTATTGCTAAGTCAGATTGCAGGAGGGCATGAATTAAAAAGCAATGACTCGACCAAAAAACTTGAGCAAACGCTGACAGACAGTCTGAAAGTTCTTTGACGTGCCTTTTTTTATTGATGAAACCAGCACTGTTGCTGAACGTCTTGGCTTCAATTTGGGATTGCCTGGGATTGCGTCATGGGGATGACACCCATTTCTCAGGGTTTTTGCTCACGTTCACCAAGGAAAAACAATGGTGTTTTTCACACCTCAACACAGCCTAAGATTCTTGTGGCGAACCCCCAAAATCATTACCGTCCATTAAACTATAAACTAATATAGCTGTGGAAAATGCCCTATTTATAGATACAAAACATGGTGATTTCCATAGCAAACTCTTTCCAAAGGCTATAGAATGCAGTGAAAAATCTTAGTTTTGTGGCTGATAACCCCAACATTGCTGGGTTCGCCATTTGGATTTCTAGGACTTGCTGCTTTCGAACTTGAGAAAACTTCCATCTCCAAGGGCGTGGCATCGATGATCCCAAATTGATGATATATATAATGAGGCTTGCTGGTGCTTAGTAGGGAAGGATGGGAATGGGGGAATGGCTGGGAGGATCATTACTAGTGACTATGGATCATTCCCTCATTCCCTGCTAAGCACCAGTAAGAAAGATGTTTTTTTTTCCGATTCGTGGTTGAGCGCCAAAATGATGCTAATACGAAGGACATATGAGGAAATAAGATATAATATACATATATAGTTTAGTGCCAAAATGCTTCAAATACCGTGGAAATCAGAGATTGTGGCATTGTGGTTCCACATAGAAAGAGCTTTTGGAAAAGAGACCCAGACGAACAGTCCATGCCCGAAAAAGCAGGCCCATATTATGATGTAACACAACGGATCATCACCGGATCCTCTGGTGAATCCTCACGTGCTGACGTGGAATGGGTTCAGAAAATCCAGGTTTTTTGGTATATCCACGTACCCTCTGGTTATATCCAATTTTCAGACACAAAGCCATATTATCAGATCAGATCAGATCAGATCAGATATTTTATTGTTATATCATATTATTGCTGACTATAAGTATGATCGATATCCCGCAAAATCTCCTCTAAAATATGTATTAAAGTGGTCTGTGGAAATACACCCACAATGTTCTTTCTAGATGATGTTTCCTGTATTGTCCAAAAAAATCGGCCGTTCATTTGCTGTCTCTGTCCACTCTGTCGCTTAACTCCCCCAAATCAAGGAATACCCTTGCTGGTAATCCCTCCCATGATTCTGAACCACTTTAAACAGGTGACCCATTGATCATAAGCCAACATTTATCATATTATTTATGTTTGTTGGTTTATGTTCACCCCATCAACTAGTTCTGCAAATCTACCATGAACCCAACAGTTAAGTTTCATTTGACATGTCAACCAACTTCAGCAGCTTAATCCCCAAGAACCAGCCTGGCCTTAGCCAACTAAATCCCATGAAATCCCATGAAATCACAGTGTTCGCTGGTAACATCACCATGATTATCATTCTCCTATCGGTTTTCCTATGTTTTTTCTATGGTTTTCCTATGGTGTTCCTATGATTTCTCTTCCCAAAAAGGTACCGTTCCGTTCTCGATTTGTGAGTGCCGCCAGGTCTCGAATTCCCTCAGAAGGTGATGTGATCTTCAGGCTGTCGGATCGCCTGGATCGGTAAAAGGTGGCTTCAAAGAAGTACCCTCTGGTAAACTAACATAGCTATTGAAAATGGCAATTTATAGTGGATTTACCCATCAAACATGGTGATTTTTGACAGCCATAGGTTTATATGAGTTACCCTCTGGTTATTTAACATAGCCATTGGAAATGGCCCATAGAAATAGATGGTTTACCTAGCTATGGAATGGTGATTTTCCATGATTTTCCATGGCGAACTGTTAAATAACCAGATTGTAATGTGCAAAAAAAAATGCGTTCAATATCTTATAATATATACGTATATGATAAATTATTATAATATATGATCCCGGTCCCCGGTCCCTAACCCCCCCTCCTCCCCCAATGGTATGGTCCCTACTCCCTGACCTAGAATCTTTCATGTCCATGGTATTTACAGCATTTTGGATGCAAAACCTCATATTTCCATGGTATTTGCACCAGTTTGGATGGAGAACGTCATATTTCCACGGTATGTACAGCATTTTGGATGCAAAACCTCATATTTCCATACCAACATACCAACATACCTATATAAATACATACCTACATACCTTCATACCTACATGCATACATACCTACGTACCTACGTACCTACATACCTGCAGACCTACATACCTACCTACCTATCTACCTACATACATACATACATAACCTTACATAACCTTACATAATCTTACATAACCGCACATAACCTTACATAACCTTACATAACCTTACATAACCTTACATAACCTTACATAACCTTACATAACCTTACATAACCTTACATAACCTTACATAACCTTACATAACCTCACACTACATTAAATTACACTACATTACATTACATTACATACATACATTACTTACATTACTTACATTACATTACATTTACATTACATTACATTACATACCATACCATACCATACATACATTTTACTCACATTACTACCTACAGGACCCACCCAACTCCCACATCCACAGGGGGGAGGGGGGAACCATGACCATGGGGGGGAGGGGGGGTCCCCGAACCTGGAACATATATATATATATATACACCTTATAATATGTATATACATATACAGTATGTTATAATATGTATATATATATATATGATGATATATATATATATGTATGCTAATATATTTATATGTTATAATATATATATATGTTAATATATTTACATGTTATAATATATATATATACACGTTATAATATATATATATATATATGCCCAAATGGAACGTATGTACATAAGTTTTGGTGAACATTTCAGAGCCAGTGGGCCCATGCAGGTTGGCGAACTGTTGTTCGACCAGACCTCTTTGCTTTTCTAATTTTTATATATATGGGTCAGTGCCATACTTGATTGGAAATAACGCTACGGATTGCCGGGACGCCCTTCTCAACTAACCAGCTGGTTCAACAACTTGTGCTTGACATTTCCACAAAAAATGCATCCTCGGAGTTTCCACAAAAAGGTTGGATCATAAATCCTTTGTCTCACTTTGAACCAGGGTCGAGTCATGTTTCAGGAACAAATTCCGACTCAGGAGGGCCACCAGTTGATACAAGATCTATTTTCTAGTAATTCCGCAGAACAGGTTCTAAGACAATCTGTGAAAGTTTCTTGTTCCTCTAGTATTTTGTTTGGACATTGGGTTATTGTTTACGTCAAAATGGGGCGTACTCGTAGCATAAATTCAGTCAGTGCGCGGGAGCAGGAATTTGGTTGGTATTTCTGTACCCAGAACTTCCGCGTGCAACTTTAAGTGGGTACTAACATACCAGTTTAACTTGAACCTTTCACAACGTTCGTGTTTCACTCGGCTAACATATGGACCGATATGGGCTGTATACATTGGAAGCTGTCTTTAATCAGGGCATGGCAGGAATGATGAAAAAATGTAGCGCACAATTTTGGGCGTCGGCTGCATATTGGGCAGGCACACATAAAAGATCATAAAGGATGAGGCTAATGGTAGGTTTACCCCTTCTTGCCTTGTATTTTTATAAGTCTAGGGGTTTGGAAAGGCCACGGCGTTTCAATTCATGTGCAGTTAAAAATGTACGAGTGTGTCATGGAAACTGCGATTTTTACACTCAAATTCGAAGATTCTTAAATTTCCAGGGAAAAGACTCAAGCGTGAAAAGTGCGTGAATTGTCCATGACTTCACCGTGGCAGCGCATGGAAAACCAGAGATTTTGGAGTCACCGTCACCAAATTTGAAAAAAACATATCCAATCATGAAATTATTCAGTAGCCAGTGGTTCATAGCCACTTTCACTGATCCTGGGGACCATTGACGTGCTAAAGAATGGTTCTGATGAGTGGCCCAAGGTCACTTGTAATTTATATGATTTTATATGTTTTATCCTTCTAGTTTCTCCACGGTGTATACAGGTTCTTGCTTCAGGGAGGCTTGTGCTGATGCTGGAGCGGTTGTGGATATCTTAGGGGTTCTACTTATACATACATGCATGCATACATACATACATACATATATATATATATATATTACACTGTATATATCAATTCATATCCATTCTAATTATATCAGTTTTCCGGGTCAAGCGAAAGGGTACCCCAAGCAAAGCATGGACTTTCTATGAACGTGCAAGTTTAAGTGGTACTTTGGAAGTTCAGGGCTATTCACACAACTTTATGTTTTGTTGCACCACTTTTACCGTTATAGAATCATAGAAGCTGTGTCGATGGTGCCAAATCCTAAAGTTTCTTGTTGTTTCTCTGAAAGTGACCATATGAAAAGGAAAACCCAGAGTATACATGAGTATGCTGATATGATAAGCAACTTCCACGTTCTACCAGTAGGTTGCCATTTTGATGGAGAAACATCAAATACGATCAACTATCATCACAGACATCTCCTGTGGTGTATAGTTCAGTGGTTGAGCAACTGATACCGTCGTTTGTTTATTCGCTGTCACTGTATTCTTTGTGTTGAAGTCTATTTACTGTATACAATCTGTATAGTATATACAGCCTCAATCATTGCAACCAATTTTTTGTTTTTTCAAGGTTCAAGATTGGAACTCCCTGTTTGCGATGCTGACCCACCGTACATTTGTACAGGCACTTGCATGGGGATGGGCATTTCAGCACCCCACTTTTGACAATTCATGGGCTAATAATGTGTTGCTTTTCCCTGCAAAGCCTCAGACCACGCCCGAATCTGCCACGGTAGGACCAGTGCAGGCTGATCAGGCGACTTCCGTCAAAGACCATGCAGTTGTTAAGTTAAGTCTTCTCACCTGTAATGTGTTGACTCTGATGGGAGGTAATGATGCTACTGAACAACATGCCACATTGGGTCCTGCCAGGCTGCAATCCATTGTGCGGCAGTTCTCCCAGGAGAAGGTCACCATTTTCGCACTGCAAGAGACTAGGCTGCGAACACCTGTCAGGTTACAGCATCCGGAGTACCACCTGTGGCACTCCCCAGCCAACAGCAGAGGCCAATTTGGCATGATGCTAGGGTTTACTAAATGCTAGGGTTTACTAAAACACAGCCTATTGCCCTCCACCATGACGGCACACCCCACCAGAAGGGGTGGCTTGACGATCAGGCCCTGTCTGTTGTGGCTGCTGACCCACGGTTCTTGATCATCAAAGTGCAGTCCAGTTTCCTCAGATGCCTTGTTGTTGCTGCACATGCCCCACACAGTGGGGCTGAGCCGGATATCATTGAGACTTTTTGGAGCTCTGTGGCTGCTGCCATACTCCATAGGTTTGATGACTGGCCGAAATTGTTGCTCGCAGATGCCAATTGCCGATTTGGAGACTGTCCCAACCAGCATATCGGAGATCACGAAGCTGAGGCCTCAACACCCAAGAGTGAGGCATTTTGTCACTTTGTTGTATCTCAAAACTTGTTTATCCCTGCTTCTTTTGCATCATGCCACTCCGGGCCATCAGGAACGTGGCGGCATCCTAATGGGGAATGGACCAGGAATGATGTGATTGGAGTTTGCACTAGTTGGCCACTATTGCAATGCCGCTCATGGGTTGATACAGACATTGATGTTACCCTCCATAAGGAGGATCACCGACCTGCCAGAGTTTTGCTTGAGTGGCATGCGGAGGCCAGATGTTCGCACCCATATCGACGCCTACAGAAATGCCCTGCACACTTTTGCACACAGGCTCTCTCTAGTTTGAAACAGACATGGATGTCCCATCCATGGATAGGTCTTGATGTGCATACCCATTACCATTCCTTACAACAGGATCTTGCCACATGCACCAGGCATCCAGACCACTGTTTCACAAGATCACCAAGGAAGCGCACGATGTCTGAAGACACGTGGAAATTGGTTTGCACCAAACGCAGCTGGAGGCGAAATCTAGCTGCCTGTCAACAGCTGCAACGCCAGGCTTTTCTGCAGGCCTTCCTGTTGACATGGAGACAGGCATGCTTCACGACAACCGTAGATGACCCATTGAACTGTAAGACAGAATTTGATGGAATCCTGAAGCAGCTTGATGTAGACATCGCCAATGCCCTTTACCAGTTCCGCAGTCATGGCAGACAAGTGACGCAAGCCTTGAGACATGATGACGCAAGATTTTATGGATCTCTTGCTCAGGAAAGCTCACAATGGTTGACCCCACAGCATGCACGCCAGTTTTGGCAAGTGTTGCGAAGAAATTTGCCTCGATTTCGACAAAGGCGTATTGGATACGACCCATTGAAGATTGAAGCCCTTGAGGATCAATGGATGCCGCATTTTTGCCAGCTTGAAGTTGGAAAGATCACCACGCCCAGCCAGCTGCTAGAGGATTGCCACTCTAGACAAATGCAAGCTGCAGTTCCGCAAAGCACCTTTGACATCGCTGATCTGCCATCGATTGGGCAGTTGGAGGATGTCCTTCGGCAAACGTCAGCAGGTAAGGCCACTGGGTATGATGTCCTCCCATCGATGCTATTTAAGCAACACCCATGTGATTTGGCGAAACTGTTCTTTCCACTCATGCTCAAAATGCTCGTTTGGCAGCATAAACCCATAGCTGGAAAAGGGGGCCAGCTAGCGGTTATTCACAAAAAAGGGAGCCCATTCGCTGCCCAAAATTACCGAGGCATCATGCTTCTTCCCACTTTTACCAAGAGGGTCCATGCACTCCTACATTTAGATCATGGATTTGCTGCACCGCCAGCGACCGCTTGGCCAGCTCGGAGGATTTGCCCATCAACAAGTGATGTACGGTTCTCAATCTTTGCAGGTGTTTGGCCGTATCATGGATGGGCACAACATTACCACTGGTATCCTCTCCCTGGATTTGACGACTGCATTTCATCGCTTGGTCCGTGAATGGATATCTGGCATCCATGTTGACGAAGACTTGGAAGAGGTGTTAGCAGCCATGGACCAGGAAAACTTACCCATTGCTGACATGTGTGCCCGCCTGCACCTGCCTTGTTTGTTGGAACAACTTGGAGCCCCAGCTTTCCTGATCCAACTCATTAAGGATGTCCACGCCAACACTTGCATAACTGTGGCACAGAATATGGCCACCACAAAGCGAGGCACCAGGCCAGGTAGCCCCCTTGCTGATTGCATATTCCATGTTTTGATGTCTGACATCCTGCACCACCTGCAAACCTGGATTGATTCCCAGGAGGCCTTCCATGACATTCTCAGAGAGCTTGAGTCCCAGGAAGTTTTGTTGCATGGGCAGATGATCTGGCCATCCCTTGGGCCACCCGTAATGCAGCCGACATGCCGGGAGCGCTTCGGAATGTGTTGACGTTTGTGTTGCAACTTTTCCAGAAATATGGGTTTCTTCTCAATCTTGAAAAAGGCAAGACTAGCGCTGTGGTCTCCTTCCGGAGGACTGGAGCACCGCTGCTTAGACAACGATATCAACTGGGCCCATGCCCAGGCGAAACTGTGCAGATTGCTGATCAGACCATCTTTCTGCATTATGTTCCGTCCTATAAGCATCTGGGAACGATTTTCGCAGCCAATCATCGTATGGACCTTGAGATACGAAGCCGTATTGGCCAAGCTCAAGCGGCTTTCAACCAAGTTGCAAAGCCCATCTTGAGCAATCGCCATCTCCCAGAATGCACCCGTGTCCAGTTATTTCAGGCCTTGATTGGGACGAAATTGTTTTTTGGGTTTGGTGCCTGGCCCACTCCAACGCACAGACAGATGGCTAAGCTCAAAGCTGTGTTGCTGAGGATGCTGCAGAAGGTTTTGAGACTCTCCAAAGACGAAATCATGACGATCCCTGCCTCAGAAGTATTTCGACGTGCAAAACAACCAGACGCTAGGGTCCGCTTAGCCGTTGATAGGCTTCTGTATGCGCAGAGACTATGGGAGCATGGACCCGAGGACCTCCAACACCTTATTCACCGGGAACAGGCGTTATGCACTGGCTCTTGGTTGGAAGGTCTTCTTGCAGATCTCCAGTGGCTGCAGATGATGGAGCACGACGTCCCCTCCCCTATTGATCTGACTGATTTGACTGCTCTCTTTGATTTGTGGCAAAGTGGCTCAGCTGAATGGCAGAAGAGAGTCAAATGTGCCTTCCGGAGATTTCAAAGACAAGAGCACATGATGCAACAGATGCATAGGCTGGATATTTTTTTTAACCATCTTGCAGTGCTGCTCGACGTTTCAAGGAGGATTGCAATGTGACGTTGATCAGACGTGTGTTGAACACACGTGTTTTTGTGGTCCCTCCTTCACCACGGCACAAGGACTTGCAGCGCATAAACGCAAGAAGCACCAGATTGGGGCTATGGAGAGACATCTCATTGACGGGCCCACGTGCCCGTCCTGCCCTAAGTTCTTCTGGAGCCGTCAGAGACTGTACCAACATCTTTCCTATATCCCAAGGAGGTCTAGAATCAATCACTGTTTCCAGGACCTACAGAAGAGAGGTTTCAAGGTGTTGAAGAGATTGCGCCGACTTTTAGTTCGCAACCAAGAGGACTCCACAGAACGGAAGCGCTACAAGCCTTAGGCCAACGCATGCAGCCAAAAGACAGCCGCAGTAATGATCTGCTGCTCACACGATTGCAGCTTGAGCAGACTGAAGCAATCCTTTTTGACATTTCCACCAGATGCGGACATGCAGAAAGCCGCGTACTGGCAGAAGCTTAATGGTGTCACAGAAAGGTGGCTTCAGAGTTTTCAAGATGCTGGTTTTGACTCATCTACTATTACCCATTTGCCGGGTGCATGGCTGGATGTTGCAGCTACGGCCGACCCAGCATATCCTGAGTGGTTGGAGAGTGTTTACATTGAATGGGGCGAAAGTTGTCTGGAGGATATTATTGCCAACTTTGTGGACGGAGAGGCTGAGACACTGGTTGACAATGCGTTTGCAGATTTCATTTTCGATTTTCCCAGGATGCAAGCTCTTTCAAAAGCCACGTTTTTGCGACAAAAAATTGGTCGTTTGGAGTAAGAGGAGGGCACCAGCTTCCCTCACAGACCACCAAGGCTAGGTACTGCCAATGCCAAAGAACGCAATCAAACCGCACAACGTATCCCTTCACTCTTTGCCCAACAAACTGATTGGTTGGAAAAGCGGCGAGCTGTTAAATTTGACGTCATCCCAGATCGCACCAGCATCCCGTGCAGCATTGATGCATGTACGCAATTGCCGACCTTTCTTGTTGTACATTTGTTTAGTGGAAGGAGACGCAGCACAGACATTCACGCCAAACTGGAAGAGTTCGCCTGAGCGAGGTTACCGCATTAATTGTCCATGGATACAGCTGTTTCCGTATTTTACGGTAACTTGCAGGTGGGGCAGGAGGCTTGGCGGTTCCTCACGAGGCTGTATACGGCTGGCAAGGTGTCTGCCACTATTTGTGGCTCCCCTTGCGAAACCTTTTCGGCTGCCCGCCACCATCAGCCGGAGCCTTCCACTGACGAAAATCCAACACGATGGCCTAGGCCATTAAGAAGTGCTATGCGATTCTTTGGCCTGGATGGCTTAACTGCCCGAGAGCTGCGGCAGGCGGCCCAAGGAGCGGAGTTCTTCATGCAGGGTATCATTGTTGCGGCATGGGCCCTTCAATTTGGTGGAGTGTACCTTAGTGAACACCCGTGGAGGATGCGGCCAAGGTGAGCATCTGGACATCACCTTGGGTGCAGCTGCTTCTCCAATTACCCAACGTCCAATTGCATCGAGTATGTCAATGGAGGTAGGGAGCAAGTTCTTCCAAACCTACAGGGATTTTGGCGATCAACTGCCCTGCTATCGCCGACAGCTGCCAGATGCTCTCAAGCGGGAGTATGTGGCCATTGGACGTGATCATCAGACAGGTGTTTTCCGCACGGCTGTACTCAAAGAGTACCCGCCTGCCTTCTCGGCAGCGCTAGCCAGTGCTGTAGCAGACTGTTTCTCCTCAGCTTTGCGCCGGCATCAGCTGACGGAGGCACCTTTGGCCTGCCCTGCGACCGAGTCATGGCTCAAAGCCGCTTTGACAGCTTGTGCTGCCATACGTACAGAGGCTTTGGTACCTTTAATTAACTACGTCCGCAAGGCGGGACGTTGCATGGCAGCAAGGTGACAACCTTTTGCGCACGGAAAGTGAAAGTGAAAGTTTTAAGGTTCAACTGTTCATGCTTGTTCAACATGTTTCAACCCAGAAATTTCATCATTCCTAAACGATTTTCACAGATTTACCACGTTGCGAATTGCAACGGGAATCCTTTAGATCCATTGGCTAATCATTATGTTTGGATGGCCATTGGGGGGTTTTCTAAAAATGGGTGCTCCCCAAAAACCATAGGTTTCATTATATATACTAAATGACTTGGATGATTTGGGTGTCCCCCACCCTTGTTATGGGTGCCACGCTGTCCCGTGGTGGGTGCCACGCAGCTCAGGTGATTCCGTCTGAGCCAGTGCCCAGCAGCTTTGCTGGGTTCCAGGCCAATTCGCGATACGTCTCGGGGAGCAGTTGAGCATGGCGCATGGCGAGAATGGCAGTTCTCTCCTCATTGTTCGATGTCAAAAAATGTCATTTTTACAGAGGCACAAAAAATGCATCCTGATGCCACGCAAATTTCAGTCTTACCGGTGTTTAGCAAGTTGTAAAGTGGTGGGAGCCCAGCAGCACCCCTAACGCAAGGGAGGGTGTTATTTCATGTTATTTCAACGGAAATCACGTGCGAAAAAAAAACAGCAATGAAGAATGAAGACCATGTTGTTTTGATAAACCTTATGGCTCACAGCGAATGAGAAGGATGCGAATTTAATCATTTTTCTAAATAGTGTATACTTCCCCTCAAAGATCTTGCCCAACAATATCAAACAAGGGATATATCTTAAATTATCTTGACAGCAACATTTTTAGGTTAACATAGAGATTTGAAAGCAAACCTGGCGAATTTTTGCAGGTCTGTTTTAGGGGCAACTTGGCGCCCAATCGTTGACGCCTTGCCATGCCATGGGGGAATTTGCCCCAGCGTCAACAAAAACCGCCACGGAGAAGCTTAGATTGTGATTTTGGCCTCAGCTATGTCAAAAAAATATACATCATGTGGAAGCTCCAACTTCATTGCCTGGATTCAGGTTGCTGATTCTGATATATTGCTGCTTCGTGGCGTGCGGTTTTTCAATGCTTTTCTCGGGCCAATTTATGAGAGTGATGGCGTGCGGTCTTTCAAGGCTCCTTTTCGTCGCATCCCCATGCGTCCGCATTTGCCACGTTTGATTGCCAGAGGGTCATCGAGTTGATGGTTTTAAATATTATATCCATCCCCCACCTGCGATTATGAATCCATATTTTCAAGGTTGAAGCCTGAATTAGACGAGCAATTAGAGCAATTGATTCATTTGCCCGCTCTCTTTTTTCAATGATTTTGATTGATGGAAGTGGTTCCATCGAATGGCTATTGTTTTGCTTTCAAGGGTAAATTCTCTGCTGGAATAAACAATTTGGACTGGATGGGTACTAAATACTACTACAAAATAATAGTTGCTCAGCCACCTTTATGGAGATTATATTCAGAAATATTAACCAAATAAGCAAAAAAAGTGTCAACGATACAAGATGGATGTTCCCAAGAGATGGTAGTTCCTCTTTAGGACCATTAATTCGTTCGATACGTCTACGATACACACAACAGTAAAATCTGCGTTATTTCAACCAACTTAGCTATACCTAGATTCTCGTTGGAGGCGCTTGTTGCTAACAGTATCCTTTTCCGTGCTGCAGCATAATTTCCAAACTTGCGGCGTTTTTGAATGTTTTGGAGTTTCTGCTGCGGCGTTTTTTCTTGCTTCTAAACAAGACTATGCAAGGAGCTGGAGCACTAGGTTTCACCATGTTTTTCAGTTTCTCACTTAGTCAGCAACTTTGACTTTTTTTGGTCCCAATGCGAGCTGGTAGTATTTCAGACAAGTCCGAACGAAATTGTGGTTCTTGTAATCCGGGATTATTTTGCAAGTTTGGACAGCCACGTTTTTTTCGCACATCCCCGGTCAGGTCAATCAAAAGCTTGCTCATATTTAGCTGTATTTTTGTATTTTTTTGGGGGGGCCGTCAACGAGAAATCCAACAAAAAGGAAGAGGTGCAAACGATAATAACAAATATCTTTCACGTCTTTCTTCCTTGAACTTTGCCGCAACATAACAAGAGGGGCTTCACAATAAACAACCTTGAAGTAGAATGTAAAAGACCAACGCAAACTTAAGACTGCAACTT
>Ga0126342_10010410_pt1 | contig 16633 bp, 15 predicted proteins | sample Cyp1metagenome_FD_92528 | JGI IMG/M metagenome (GOLD analysis project Ga0126342, IMG submission 92528) | Coral microbial communities from Lord Howe Island, Old Settlement Bay, Australia - Cyphastrea 1 metagenome | ecosystem: Host-associated > Invertebrates > Cnidaria > Coral ... | reverse complement strand
TCTTCAACGTAACAACATCTTCAACGTAACAACAAATTGAATGTAACAACATCTTCAACCTAACAACATCTTCAACGCAACAACATCTTCAACGTAACAACATTTTGAACGTAACAACATCTTCAACGTAACAACATCTTGAACGTAACAACAACATGAACGTAACAACATCTACAAAGTAACAACATCTTCAACCAGATAACATTTTGAATCTAACAACATCTTGAACGTAACAACAACTTGAACGTAACAACATCTTCAACGTAGCAACATCTCCTGATGACGCAATGCAATGAACGGTAACATCGTCCCCCACCCCCCCATCTGTATACGAGAACGATCCTAAACGTAACAACATCTTCTCATGACGCAATGCAATGAACGTTAACACCCCCCACCATCTGTATGCAAGACCAATCTTCAACGTAACAACATCTTCTGATGACGCAATGCAATGAACCTTAAAATCCCCCACCCACCCCCACCATCTGTATGCAAGAACGGCAAAATATGCAAATAATATATTTATCAGAGAGAGACTGAAGGTTCTCATACGTCTTCCGGGGAACTCCCAGCCTCTCCCCTGTACATATATATATATTATATATATTATATATATATTATATATATATATATATCCATGATCTTAACAGTACGTACGGACGTCAAAATATAACGTCACAAAAAATACCTATGACATATGATTAGGATGATTAACTGACACATACTAGGACTAATCAGTGAATTTGCTACCAGATCTTGGGATACTTTTGGTCCCATAGGCACTGTGTTCCATATAGGCTTGGTTTGTCCTGACCCTGCCCGGACCATCAATTAACATCGTGTTGTTTGTTGATAGCCATATGGGGTTTCACAAAATGCATCAAAATGCGTGTACCTCCAAATCATCAATTTTTAAGAGGATTTCCTATTATATGAGGCACCCCCATTACATGGAAATCCCCTTATCAGATCTTTCTCTCTATCCACCGCGCTGGCCGGAAAAAAAAAGCCGAACCTGAGACATGGTGGACATCCTGGAGGCCTGCAGGTCCTGCAGCCTGCGATCCCGTGGGCGTTACCCTCTGGTAAACTAACATAGCTATAGAAAAGCACCATTTTTTATAGGTAAACCATCTATTTCTATGGGCCATTTTCCAGTTCGCTATGTTAGTTTACCAGAGGGTATGTTGATTTATATGTTCCATCTACTGTATCAATAGAGATTTAATCATCATCATCATCAAACTGAAGTTTTCGTGGGCTTTATAGTGATTTTTAACTGTATCAATAATAGGGAACTATCAACAATAATGGGTATATCAGCAAAAAAATGGGAATATGGGAATGGGATATATATATATAGTATGTTTGTTGGGTTTGTCTGACAAAGGGAATTTCCGGATTGACCCCTAAAGAACCATTTGTAGATTGGGAAAAATATGATCAACTAGTAAGTTTTCGGGCTGGTTCACACCTTCGACGTCTTAGTAGATTAGATTTACACAATATCATGGCCAATCTTTGATAGTCCACAAAAACATGATCTTTTGCTGGTCATGGTCATTTTCCACTGCGAAAAACTATTCGAACAACTAAAGGATTAAGCTACCCATCCAAGGTTGGAGAATATATTTCGCCATGGAGTGCCAGTTTTTGTCGTGAGTCAATGACTGCTGGCTGGGGCCCATGAACCCCCTCAGTTGCTTCCGACGAGATGCTTCGAATGGAGACTTCCCGATTTCCCAAACTGGGTCAAACATTGACATCTTGGAAAATCGCACTACTTCAGCCACAGAACAATGAAACATCTTTTCTCACATGTGTTTTGGGACCTTGGTGTGTTGTTATAGACGGAACACTGCGAACAACTCGTCAAGCTAGTTTTTTCAGAAACACACACCATGTTCACCCAAGGGCCTCAACCTCCTAGATAGTTTTTGGTTGACTTCTATCTTCGCCATCCAAGGTTAAAGGTTGATATAACTATGGTATTCATGGGGTTTAACCAACAAAAACTACTGGTTGACCTCACCTCGCAGCATCGATCTACCATGGATAGCCAATCTGAATGGGTGTTTTTTCCAATCCCCAGTTGCTGTTGCAGATGGTTGCAGCATCATCATTTTCCATGATGAACTTACGATTTTAAAATGGTGAACCATGGTCAAAAACCACGTGTTCCCTTGGTCAAAGCAAAAAATTATGTGGCGAAAATCAACTTGTTGATGACATTAATTACTACGAGTACCTTTCCTGGTTATAGCTCCATATTCTCTGGACACTTCACCATCTTTGCTAATAAAACCCAGGTTTCCCATCCATTCAAACCATGCTTCAACCAGGGTTTCAGGATGTTTCAGCTTTCCGGCCTCTTGGGTGTGTCATGCAGCCGGCTCGCCACATTCCTTGCAAAATGGGGATCGTCCTATCTCACCATCAGGGGTCCAGCAGCTGTTGGTTTATCCCTATAGACTATAGCCTGCATAGACTCTAAATGACTATATGTTTTCGTGAAATTGCAAGTTATAAGATGTTATAAAATTGTCAGCTCAAAGCTATCTACAACCCAATCTTGCATCAATACGGCATAAACAGCATCAACATGGGGATTCAACCATCAACAATAGGGATTCAAGATGATAAATTTAATGGTATTTCATTGGAAAACTTCACCATCAACAAATTGACAAATGAGGATTCAAACATCGACAAGAGTGACTTTTTTATGGTATAATATGGTATAATTAGGATTTAGTTATATATGCTAACATTGGGGGATCCTATGGGGTATGATTTCATCATCATTTCTGCTGACCAAAATCTTGGGCTCGAGAAAGCTACACAAAAAAAGAGGTGATGAATAAAAATTGGTGATCTGTGGCAATATGTAGCAAGCTGATGCAGAATATTAGCATGGCCATGGGGAGACATCTTCCGGAGCCGCAGCGGTGTCCAAAACGACCCTCTGGTAAACGTTTACAGTTTGCTGTAGTAAATGGCCACAGAAATATTTACCCATTATTAAACATGGGGATTTTCCATGGTTATGTAAACGTTTACCAGAGGGTACTCCACTGCGAACATGCGAGTCTCAGCATGTCATGATGCGTCTTGCCGATACGCTATGCGGTTTGGAAAGCCTGCTTCTGGGGAAAACCCATGTTGCCTTTATGATACTTCCCATCAACATTCTGAACTCATTACATTTCTACAATTTTTAAGGAAGCACCTACAATAGCGCCATCAATTGATGTGCTGCCAAGACGCGCAAACTTCTGCAGCTTGAAGTCTGGCTCGGAGGCCTTTTCGGACCTTGGATGAGACAACTGCCTTTGCAAATGTGAGCGGAACACTGGGGAAAACCCCATGGGAACATGGATTCTTGAGTACTGCCCTTCTTGTGTTTGATGCTTGACTTAGGGTTTCCTTCATTTCTTGAATAAACGCATCCATTTTGGCCGCTACCCATGTTAGCTAAGTTGGTTTATAATGTGCATCTAAGTATCATTAACTGTCATAAGCATACACCCAACATCACCATAAACCCAACAGTCTAGCTAGTTGTAAACCAACTTAGATACCATGTTGACCTTGCTACCTGGCTCAAACGGCCCCTTCACCCCGAGGAAGGCCTCATGGCTCTGGATTCTCGATTGCCATGTTCGATGACCAAAGGGCAACTTGTTAAGTCCTGTAAAAAAAACATGGTCGAAACCATACCATGCAGAATTATACATGCCATACATGGATATAAATGGATAACGTGAATTAGGAATGCTTCGGGGATTTACACTACACACTACAGTAAATTTAACATGGAGCACATATCAATACCCATATCCAAAACAGTAGATTCGTCTTCCACGCTGCATTTTCGGCTTCCATGTCGTTCAGTGTTTTTTGGACTTCCTGAAAAAAAATCCCCGCAACGAGTTGATCAGATGATCCAAGTGACCAGTTTTTAAGTGGGATGATCCTTCAGTTTTGCCACATGTTCCCATTTTAATCCCATGAAAACTTGCGGGAATCAAAGGTGGCAACGGAAAATACCCTCTGGTAAACTAACATAGCTATGGAAAATTACCCGTTTGTAGTTGGTTTACCTATTAAAAATGGTGATTTTCTATAGCTATGTTAAATTACCAGAGGGTACACTACGTATAGATTATATATAGATGACTTTCCCATGAAACCTCCATTGAGTTCACGGACTTTCCAGCTACGGAGCTGATGACACCAGAGGGTATAGTTACCCCAAACACAGCTACAGAAAATGGCCCATTTACAATATGATTTTCCCATGAAAACCTCTGGTAAATTAACATAGACCCTGGCAGATAGGGGTTGGAAGACTAGTTTCCATTGAAAATTGGTGATTTTCAGGGTCTATGTTTATTTACCAGAGGGTAAAACCCTCCATTTATGGATTTTCCATAGCTATGTTCAATCACCAGATGGTATATCCAGATGGTGTGGAAGATAAACATGATGATTTTACCATGGTGATCTGCGATAGCTCAATCGGGAAAATTTATATGATTCACGGGACTTAGAGCTACGCGATTTTCAGATCCAAATACAACCACTTCAATTTCTGATCTTGTTCAATCCCTAGTTAAATCTCTAGTTAAATGCTAAATCCCTAGGAGCTTTCCATTGATCAAAGCTAAATCCCTAGTGAAAAATCAATGCTAAATCCCACAGAATGGAATCAATGGATTAAAACAATGGAATTCACCTTCATCAATGTTGCTTTGATACAAAAACATGATTTTCCATTGATCAAAGGGATTCCCTTATATATAAGTTACCAATGACTTTCCATCAATGGTAAATACCTATAATTTACCAAATGATAAAAGGAATACCCTCTGTTAAACTAACATAACTATGGAAAATCCCCACTTTTCATGGATAAATCAACTATACATGGGTGTGGCTGAAAATAGTGTACCCCTAAACCCAATGGTTAATGACCATTATCCCTATTAAATGGCTATAATTGGGAATATACCCTATTTTCAGACAAACCCAAATGGCTATGTTCAATAGCTATGTTAAATTACCAGAGGCTAACCACCACCGTCCCACGCTCCCGACATAAAACGCCGAGTCGCTCCCGAGAGCGCCGCACCTCGCGACTCATGGAGCGGATCATCCGCACGTTGTCGCGCCTCAACGGTGGCGTTGTCGGTCAAAGGTATATGGCAATGGCCATTTACCAGTTATAACAACAGATGGGTATAACTGGGGTTATAAGTACTGCTTACAAGTACTGGGGTTATACCTCTTATAATGTTATAACTGGTTGTTTCTATGGGATTATACGTCTATAAATTGGGTTTTGTTAGTACTTATAACTGATTTTTTATGGCCTTAACTGTAGATGGCAACAAATAGAAGCAGGGAAAATCATTGAAAACAGTTAGGATCATGTGATGGCTGTGAAAAGCTAGTGGCACAGCCAGCTAATCAATGGAAAAAGTGCGGAAGGAACATGTGATAGTTCACCTTGATTCACCATGTTATGGCCATGGCTACCAGTTATAACTGGTGATTTCAATGGGATTATATATACATTCTATAAATGGGGTGACTTGTTAGTACTTATAACTGATTTTTATGGCCATAACTGGCAGATTTAGGGATTTATGTCACCATATTTTCAGACAAAACCATATATCGGAAACAGTCAGAAACCACAAGAAATGCATGACATATATACAAATGTCAGAAACATGATATGGGGAACATGTTTGGATTGGTTCTGATAATATCAGAAACATACGCATTTCCTCCATATCCAAAGCAATCCACACCAGAATCATCCAACAAAGATGTCGATCCTAGAGGATTCTGGTCGACTTTCGCCATTTTTCTCTCTCAAAATCAGCAAACGCCCTAGAGAACGATTTGCAATCAACTGAAGTTGTGTGAGTGCATTGTGCACAATCAAATGCCAATACATTTTACACATATATATATACTGGTTGGTGGGTTTAACCATCTTGAAAAATATTAGTAAATGGGAAGGATTATACCATATATTATGGAAAATAAAACATGTTCCAAACCACCGACCAGTATATCATTTATGTCGTATTTCTGTGTGGTCGAATACTACACTCTCAGAGATTTTGCAAAACATGCTCTGACTGCTCTTGCTTCCTGAAACATACTACTACTAATGTCGTCGTATTAGATTATCCGAAATGAATATTCGATAGTATATCATTCCCTTTTTCATAATACTCTCCAATAATATCCAATAATCATACTTATTTACGATCCAACGCAGTCCGAGAACGAGTCATCAACCACACAGTGTGGGCTCCCGGCTTGAAGTTCTTGGTCGTGGGAGCTTGGGCCTTTTGACCTAGCCTCGTTCCGCAGAGCGTCAGCACCGGCAGGTTGCAGATGGGATGAGGTTATGGTAATGTCGCTCTCTGGTTATTTAACATACCAGTAGCTATGAAAAAGGACATGTTGTTTACAGTAAATATCTTTAAGACTATAAATAAAATTAAACAAACCATTTTCCATATCTGTGTTAAGTAACCAGAGGGTAGTTGGCTCCTTCTTGAACATTGGATGTTCTTGGATTGTATCAAACTTCTTCGGTGATCCGGAAGCTTACTACTGAGTTGTCAAGTCTGCACTTTGAAGCAGTTCTTGCATATATACTACCTGACATGCGCACTATTTGCTGAAACCAGTCCACAAATGGTTGGCAATCTGGCTTGGTTTGGAACCTCAGTCACCAGCCGACAACCAACCCAGCAGCATACAGAAAACCCTTGGTTGATCCCTGAGATCATCGTCAAAACGGCCAGAAATGGATCCAACACTCGTTGAAACCCGAAGTGATGAACCTGTGACTGCCAAAGTCCCAGTGGTTGAAGAGTTGAAGGGATATGTTACAGGAAACTCCCATAGAAATGATGGCAACAACTTGGATGTGCATCATAGTCAGCAAGTGGTCAAAAAGCATAGTAAGCCCCGGTTAATGTAGAGCATACTCCGGTTATATATAGAATATCAATATGATATAACTTATAACCCAGTTCCTAAATCTGGTGAACAGGATCTCCCATACTGGATCATGATAATCCCCAATGTATTGGGTAGCTTAACCCCGGAACGAATCATCCAGCAACAGGACTTTTGAGCACTACTAAGGAGCTTAGTAAGTGGGCTATCACTGATAGGGTGTGTATATATATATATAATATATGATTATATATGAATTATATATGATATATAACTATGATATAACTGGGATATACCATCTGGTTGGTGGTATACCTACCCCTCTGAAAAAGATGAGTTCGTCAGTTGGGATGATGACATTCCCAACTGAATGGAAAGTCATAAAATTCCATGCTTCCAAACCACCAACCAGCCATGATAATCACCCTCATTAAACTGGCGTAAACCGGGAACCCCCAAGATCCATCGAAACGACTCGATTCGCTGAGTTCCCCCAACAAGTCGCCCACGCTGCCAGTCTTATGCCTCGTGAGGCGACGCTATAAAGAAATCCATGTTGTCATTGTCATCATTTACACCACCATCCCATTTTTCCCTTGCAACCCCTGAATTCCCTTGGTTTATTAGTGATCTTCTGGTCAAACACAACACCGCAGACTCGCTTCAATCACTGTTTGCCTTCTCAATTTACATGAATTTTCCTGTAGAATTCTTGATAGGGAACATTCCAGAACCCCCCTACAGTCATGGCCATTTACCAGTTATAACTGGTTATAAATGGGATTATACATTCTATAAATGGGGTTATAAATACTTATAACTGATAAATGGCCATAACATGCCATAACTGTATCTTTGGGGCATAAAAGCCCATGAAAAAACCCATATGGTTTCCGGTGTTTTCCCATCGCAGCCTCCATGCGATTTTGGCACACTCACTGGACCGATGGCTGGACGCCGGCATTGCTGGACGCCACTCGGCTGAGAAAGAATGGGTTGAAAACCAGCGGTTGTTCGTTCAAAAATGACCGATATATATATATATATATACTTCATACATGTCTGTTGATCATGTTCATCCCTGAGTTGGTGTGAAGTCTTCGGAGATACTTCAATACTATAGATTTTTTCATGAATTTCAACAAATCTGCGCCATGGTGGCATGGTTTGCGGAGCTAAACCATGCGATGTCATGGACTTTCATGAGGCTTCTTTTCATCTGCTGAGCAATGCCAAAATGTCAGCAGGGTGACCCGGTCGTGATCTGTAGGATGTTTTGCTCCGGGTTGAACGGTTGCTCCGGGTTTACAAGGCCTTGTTCGTATGGTTCAAAAGTGAGACCCGTCGGTATCTGCTGGGATCATCACCCCTTGGATTTGCTGAAAAGGAAGCCATTCTCCTCCCGCGGATTTCCCAGCGTCTGAAAATTGCTACATTAAATCAATTGGTTTACATTGGTTTACCATCAATATATAAATGGCCATTTTATGGGTGTTCCCATTTTTTCAGACACACCAAGAAAATGAGCCTTTTGGCAGCCCTGTTCCGGGGCCAGCACGCCAGCTTTTTGCGATGAAACGCATCATCGCAAAGAACGCTCCGTTCACCATATTCACACGGATTTCTCTTTCAAGCCTTCGAACGATCCATGGCCCACAAGAAACTGACTCACTAGTAATAGTTGGAGGAATAGCACATCTTTTGGATACCTAAAATGCATCAAATGCAGAAAACAACACACTAAAAAAACTGTCTTCCATGGTGGACCCACTGGACTCTTTCGAACAGCGAACTCTTTCGAACAGCGAATCAGCTGGAAGCAGGTCGCCCGGTTTTTTTTGGTGGTGACGCGAAAATGTTGGTGAAGTGAGTTTAGCAATGTTTATATAGGATACTATAGGCTATACGAATCAATAGGATAGGGGTTGTTGTGATGAAATAAGTGCAAATAACCTATCTATATCTATAATACTCCATAACCTATCTAATCTATCTAGTTAATCTAGCTACTGGGGTTCATGAACCAAACATAAGTGACGCACAGACCTTGTAGTGAAATAGTCATTGGGCGGTCGACAGTGAGGCGGTGGTTAAACACCAGGACAAAAGACTTCTGCAATTCTCGTACCAACAAAGATGGCATCAAACAGTCCATTGGGTGAATCGCTAATCGCCATTGTCCTTCTTGAATGTGAGCCTTTTTGGTGAGTATCCCATGTGCATCCCTGTTTTTTTTTTCAGACCCTTCTTGTACAACATCAAACAATATCTCCATATCCATATATCCCCTATTGTTTTTCAGACCCATGTTCTTTTACTGTACAATACAAGTTACCCTCTGGTAAATGTTTATATAACTATGGAAATCCACCCATTTTTAATGGGTAAATCCATTATTTCTATGGCCGTGTTCAATAGCAAACTGTAAACGTTTACATCACCAACAACCTCGACCAGGCGCTGCGACCCACTCGATCTACATCACGGCATCACTTGCCTTTCCCTCAGCACATCCACGCGGGTCTGTGGTCGAAACCGTGATTTTTTGGGTTACCATCAGACTCTTCGGGACTCTGAAGAATATTATATTTATATATATATAGATAGATAGATATATATATATAGTTAATTAATTTTATATAACATATAGTTATAATTTATTAATTTCTACATGTTAATAGAAAACTTGTCATTTCCAAACTTGTTGCTTGATTGGAGCTTCAATGGGTTGCACACCCGTGGAAGCTGCGATGGCTTTTTTCCCCACCAGGGACGGGGGTGGTGACTGGTCAGTTGATCCATGGGGATAGGTTGCCAATGGTTGCCATTTAACCCCTCAATCTTGATCCTGTACAATAAATCTTCAGCCAGAATCAAGGCCATTTCTAGGATAATTCCTCCATATATGGATTAAAGTCAATCCATTCAGCCACCAAGCATGGCTTACATATTTCTCTTAGTATCTCCCAGTTGAAAATTCGGCTACGTACCATTTCAGAAGTGTTCCAGATTTCTTTCAATTCTGGGACCATACTGTAGCTTCTGGGTGTGGCAACGGGGTGCCACAACTTGGACCACTCGCTGTAGGCTTCATCATTCATCAGCATCCCAATCCAAGTCGCGAACGGTCTACGAAGTGGGGGAATCCGAGAACTATCCATGGAGCTTCAAAAAGCTGAGAACATCATCTGGTTGGTGGTACAATAACCATCTTGAAAAATATGAAAGTCAATGGGAAGGATTATCCCATATATTATGGAAAATAAAAAATGTTCCAAACCACCAACCAGTCATCTTTTTGATGGCCTAATTATGGCGAATTGTCCAGATAACCATGTGAAAATTCTACAGGCAATGGCAGCAAAATTCGCTGAAACAGATAGCATATGGCCATGGCCCCCCAATCTGATCGAATCTTCTTAAGTTTCAGGTGTAGTTGATGTAGCGGTCTAACATCAAAACCGCATGTACAAAATATCCATGCGTGCTGTGTAACATTATTGAACAATATTGAAGATATCTACGAATCTACGGATTTTGTGAAAAATCCTTCACCTACATATACCATCTGGTTATTTAACATAGCCATGGAAAATGACCCATTTATAGTGGATTTTCCCATAAAAACATCCATTTATAAGGGATTTTCCATAGCTATGTTAAATAACCAGAGGGTACCTTTTTTTCACCTCTATGGAGCCCGGTGGTCTCAACACTCTTCTCATCCGCTTTTTGTCGTCCTGAGGCGCCCTACAATCCTTTCCTTTTCCACCGCCCTTCTTTCCTTTGCCCCCTGATGGCGAGCAAAACCCAGGTCCCCCGTGGGTCCCATCGAAGATGGATTCCGACCATGGACCCTGATTCCGACTATGGACCCTGAGTCACAAAAAACCAAGAAACACCGAGCAAAACCCATTTTTGGGGCCGAAAAAACACATCTCCAGACCTAGGAACATGATGAGATGCGTTGGAAAGCAACAACTTTCCCTTCTTTTTTTCGAAGCCTTTGCTATGGAAAATGGCCCATATGTAGATGACCTACCAATAACATCCTATGAATTTCCATAAATATATGTTGTTCCATGTTTTTTTAAATGCTGCCATCAAAATAACATGTTTTTCATAGGCCTGCGAGAACAGACATGTGGATCTCAACTTACGTAACCCACAAATCAAGGTGAGGTCATATATAGTCATGGGGTATGGTATGGTAATTAAACATAGGATGGTTGGCAAAGATGAACAACAAAGAATCTGTGGTCTGTGGTCTGTGGTCGCCACAATATTTCCTTGATCGCTATCTTTATCCCATGAAATTATCATTCTTCATTAAATCCCAACTGTTCATAGTGAGCCTCCTGTGAACTGACATTATAGATGTGGACTTTCACCATTTTTTATCAGCCAATATCAGCTAATTAGATCTATAACATGGCTCATCATGGCTCCATGTTTCCACATCAGTGACGTTCGTGTGCCGGGAAATCCATGTTACCCTGGAATCATCCCACCTCCTCCTTTGCCTCCACCTGCATGCGCCAGAAATGGGGTGCAGTTTTGACCAGAACTTGCGGGGCATTAAAACATTGTTTTTTTTACGGGAAAATCATCTGTAAAAAGCTAACTGATCACAAATCAATGGGAATATTATGGGAATATAAAGGGAATCTATGGGAATAGAATGGAATATCATTGGAACATGGGAAAATCATCGGAATATAATGATATTATAATGGGAATACAATCGGAATACACTGAACATTTCATGGGAATATCATAATCAACTTTTTCCCAGCTATAAACCTCCACTTACAATTGCAGGATTTTCCCTTGCCACGTTTGATTACCACAGGGTATCTGAAGATTATCTTAGGACTTTCTAGCCTATTTCACCCCAACATAACTTGATGATATAGCTGCATCAAGGTACCTCTGTCTACGAAAGCTTGGTCAGATTAGGCATGCACATTCAAAGTCTAGGAAAAGGAAACAGGTAACACTTATCACCTGCTTGTTTTGACCATCAGAAGCCCCATGAAGTCATTTTAGGGCCATGAGGTGCATTTTTTCGCACGGTTCAACACCTCGGGTGTTGAAGATGAGTAATGGGATTTCAATCACCATTTTTTTGTATATTATATTATCACATATTATGATACTATAATATTGTATATTACATATAATTATATATATATGTATGTATTATCCCGATGCCCAATATGTAGTTATCCAATTATACATGCAAAAAGACCAGATCTTCATTGGGGATCACCGGAGTCCATGCTTCATGGGACTCCCGGTTTCAACACCGCCCGCACTGCCTCCTTTGCCCTTACCGCCTGGCCAAAGGAAGGGCCACACATGTTGGTTCTTCGGAAAGTTCCTCTGAAATCTCAGAGAATATGTATAATAATGGTGTTTATCCGGGAAACCATGGCTTTTCCCCAGGAAACCAGGGACACACATATATATATATGATTTATATGTATATATTGTACGTGGATAAATAGATAGATATAAAATTCACTGTATGTGCCACTACTAGAATTTGCTTTTAATGCCTTGCCACCTTCGGAAGTAGAACATCTTCCATGTGCAAAAAACATACTCGGGAGAAGGGAAATGAGAGACAAGCCTGGAGATATTTAATTAGCTGGTAGCCCTGGCACTGTCACCTGAATCTGCCATATCTTAACTTCTGGATAACTGGGAACAAATCCAAACTCTGACTTGGTGTGCCATCAACGGGCTTTGCTTCCCCTTTGCATATATTCAATTTCTACGGGTTCTGGTCTGGCCGTTGAGGTTGCTGAAAATGATTCATCTGAGAAGGTACCTATCCCCCGAAATTATATCCCAAAGCCTCAGAAGGTACTTGGATCCATAGGGTGTGTATATGTATGCATATGTATGCATGTATATACTGTACAGCAACTACACGTGTATATATATATAATGTGCTAAACCCCATGATAAACCATCCGCCAAATCACCAACATGGCTGGTATTTTTCACAATCCCCAGTCATGGTAGTCGTGTATGGCATTAGCTTTTTTATACAGTATTGCAACATGTACATCAACATACATTGTATATGTATATATGTATATATATATGTATATATACATATATATATATGGAGGGTTCCTAAAATGGGGGAACCCCCAAATCATCCAGAAAAACGGATTCTCCATGCAATAAACCATCCATTTAGGTCCCCCATGACTCGCCATCGCCTCCTTTGCCGCGGTCGCCTGCGGTCAAAGACTTAGACCCATGGAACCACCAACAATAATGATGTTTAACTATGGTTTATAGGTGATATATCTAGTATATCTATAGTTAGTGGGGTTTATAAACCAATTTATGATGTTTAATGGAATATATAATTGATGTTCTGGTTGGTGGTGCAATAACCGTCTTGAACAATATGAAAGTCAATGGGAAGGATGACATCCCATATATTATCGAAAAAAACATGATTGAAACCACCAACCAGTTTAGTATGAACTTTCCATGTTTTTGTGGTGCCCAATTCTGAATCCATCCCCAAATGGGACTTAGCCAAGGAAAAAAACGGGATTTCTGAAAAACCAGGATCAAGTGGAATTTTAACTCAGAAAATGAGGATTCAATTCAGAAAAAATGGACTTGACCGGCAAAATCATGAACATGACACCAAACAATTGTGACGTTTATTTCAATTCAACCCGCCCAAAACTTTTTTTTTACCCAGGAAACATGTGAACTTCAGCTGACTCAGCAAAACTGTGGATTTTGTCCATTGAAAAATGCATCCGCCAAGCCGGGGGATGTGAATGTATTGAACAGAAATGAGAATAACATTAGCATCCTGATGGGTTTACCATGGTTTGTGCCAAAATTGTAGATTCCAACCAGATGATTTTTGGGTACTGTGGTAACTCCACAACAAATCCACCATTTGGGGATGGTTTTGACATGTTTTTACATCCCATTTATCCTGGTTTACCACAGTACTCTGTGTTCAGATAAACCCCAAAGCCAAAGCTCCTGAATTTCCAGGGACCCCCAATCATGGACGTCTATTCCTATAAAGCTTTCCGTCCCACTCCCCGGGGAGTACGCTTGCCCGCATCCTTGGAGGTATGACCAAAGTGGTAGGATGCAGCCACCGAACAAGAGGGCTGCTTCGAGATACCAGTTGCAAGTATACTGCAGGGTGCTTAAAACTTATGAGTGTCTGGACATCTTTAGATTCCAGTATTATGTTCCAGTAGATCCAATGGATACACCTCTTTAAACTTTGAACAATCATGTGCCACTTGCTTGGGATTTCCCCTCCTGTTTCAGTGGACCCATCGTTCCCATCTGACCTCCGTCTTTTCCTCCTTTTCTCTTCCCTTTACCTCGGACAGAGTGTTTCCCCCAAAAAAAACCCTGACCTCAAGCTACTGATGGTTGCGAAATCCTGCACCAAAAGGATGCCTTTTCACACCATGTATAATTCATGGGATAAATCATGAGATGCAGGATTTCGCCATGGCATCCACAGTAGGTCTCTCCAAAAACTGGATGGTCCAATCCTACCAAAAACCAGGTCCAGAGTTTCTGATCCCGGAGTGGGGCTAGTGTTGAACATGATGATCAACAATAGGTGGGTTTACCCCCAACAGTTTTTCCAAGACATCAATGAAGTACCCCCCTGTAAACATATTTTTATATATGATGATGATTATTTTTATTATTATTACTATTTGTTATTATAATAATTATATTATATATATAATAACTATCATATATATATAATTATGTATATATATATATAATTATAATTATATATATATATATATACATAGAAATTATATAGATGTAATAGGATATAATAGGAATGCGGAAAACCAATCATTTCTAGATCATTTTCCCAGGGTTTCCCCCAAAAAACGTCCGGACCTTTGCCATCGCCATTCACGTCCTCGCAGCAGTCGCAGCATGGCTTGGGAATTTATGGCCATGGCTACCAGTTATAAGTGGTGATTTCTATGGAATAACAAACATTCTATAAATGGGGTTATACTGTAAGTACTTAGAACTGATTTTTGTGGCCATAACTGTGGGAAATTATGGATTAGCCTCCTGGAAAATCAACCATATCGCAATGCCCAGGGATGGAACATCTACCATTTATAGTTGATGTTCCATTTTTTCTGTTCCATAAACTGTTCCATAAACCACTGGTTAGTGGTTGAGCATGCCCCTCTGAAAAATGATGGAGTGAGTTCGTCAGTTGGGATGATTTTCCATTCCCAACTGAATGGAAAGTCATTCAAAATTCCATGGTTCCAGTCACCAATCAGATGAATCTCCCATGAAATCCCCTGGCCAGCCCTCCATTCCTATGGGATTTCCATGGATTTCCCACTATGTTACCAGAGTGTCGCCGATTTTCTGGCAAAACCATACAGGAAACCTGGGTTTTGCTACGTGAAGCTACGGTGTCTGAAAATGGGGCAGGCAACTCCAATTTCCAGCCATTAGAGACAATCATGATTCACTTTTGGCTTTAGGGCTAAATGATGTTCAAACAAAACCACATAATCTGGTTAGTGGTAAAACAATCCCTCTGAAAAATATGAAAGTCAGTTGGGATTATTATTCCCAATATATGGAAACATAAAAAATGTTCCAAACCACCAACCAGTACTTATATATGAGATGTCATGAGTATATACTCCTCATTTTGAGCTATTCGGACTCCGGACAACAAAATCTGCCCTTTGTCCTGGTGACCTCCACCTTCTTCTCCATCATCGGGATAAGGTCCCGGAATGGAGCCATCCAAATTCTTCACATCCTCGGCCAATCTGATTCGAATGTGATTCGATTCGCGAGGTACCGTGACGACTTCGGATAGAACCATCAACCCATTGATGACATATTGAAGGAGGATAGGATATAAATGCATATAATTATTCAATTTCTATTGAATTTGGTGTTTAAACTTTTAAACCATCTTTAGGATTCGCGACATTGTTATGTCAATTTGTGATTTTCATCTGGAGAATAGTCCATCCTGAATGATATTCTAGGCCATCCAAGTGCTGTTTTCCCCGATTTTTTGCCTCTCAGGTCGTATATCCCAGTCCGGGTGATCGGCAAATTGCTGAAGCATCTGTCATGGTGGTTGCAACCCATCAAAAGCGATGGATAATTGGGGATACCCTCTAGCAATCAAACATGGCAATGGGAAATCCCCTATAAATGGAAGTTGTAATGATCAACTCATGTATATCTAGGGGGGATGTATCGTCCCAACCAAGCTCCATATCCAGTGTAGGAGCTACTGACAATATTACCAATGATTGACCAATGCAGATATCACTATTTCCTGAGTTTTGACTAAACTGTCCTCCAATTTCACATCCACAGATGGTCAACAGCCCAATGTTGTCGGGGCTAAACAACTTATTCTCCAGTTTACCCTCTGGTAAACTACCAGTAGTACCGCACAAGGCGGTGGCGGAAGTTTCGAAAATAGGAAACCTATAGGAGAGCTTGGTTGTTGTGAATGAGGGATGGCAGAGCGAAGCCACTGATGGACCGAAAGGTGCTTGAGGTCTCCTCTCTTTCTCTCTCTTTCTCTCTCTTTCTCTGCTACCTA
>Ga0126342_10010409_pt1 | contig 16634 bp, 23 predicted proteins | sample Cyp1metagenome_FD_92528 | JGI IMG/M metagenome (GOLD analysis project Ga0126342, IMG submission 92528) | Coral microbial communities from Lord Howe Island, Old Settlement Bay, Australia - Cyphastrea 1 metagenome | ecosystem: Host-associated > Invertebrates > Cnidaria > Coral ... | reverse complement strand
GGCGTCGCCGCTTTGCCGCCGAATCCGGCTCGATTTGCGCGCGCAATGTAACTGAGGGTTCCAGGTGACTTTTTCTCTTCTTTGTTGATGCTGTGCTATTGTGTTTTGCATGTCTTGCGACACATTGTGCATTGGAACTGGTGCATCAAAGCGATGTGTTCTGCAGTTGTGTGTGTTGCGATTCTAGTGTGTTGTGCAAGTCAGTCTGTGCAGATCGCAGTGGAATGGCTGCGCCAAGGCTTCTCGAAGGGTACTTGTTCTCTAGTAGTGCCTTGCGACTCTGATTGTCTTTTGCAAATCTGATTGTCTTTTGCAAGTCATTGTTGGTGGATCGCGTTGGAACTGCTACATCATGGATGCGATTTGAATGCTAGGATTTGCACTAAACATTGTGTTTTTGGTACACCCAGCTTCCGTTGCGGAGAAGAGTTGGCTCGCTTGCGCGGCGGTTGCGGGCGTCGCCGCTTTGCTGCCTAATCTGGCTCGATTTGCGCGCGCAATGTAACTGAGGGTTCCAGGTGACTTTTTCTCTTCTTTGTTGATGCTGTGCTATTGTGTTTTGCATGTCTTGCGACACTTTGTGCATTGGAACTGGTGCATCGAAGCGATGTGTTCTGCAGTGGTGTGCGATTCTAGTGTGTTGTGCAATTCAGTCGCAGTGGAATGACTGTGTCAAGGTTCCTCGATGCTGCGGGTGCGTGCGTAATTAGTAATACCATTTGTGTTTTGCAGCTGACGGTCGTAAATCGCATTGTACTGGCAGCATGAAACTGCGAATGGTGCTTTGGCAGCAGATATTTCTCAATTTTGGCGCATCCTGTGTAGCAGCTTCTCTGTGTAAAAGCATGCTGTGTGTAAAAGCTTCTCTGTGCAAAAGCTTGCTTTGTGTAAAACCTTCTCTGTGTAAGAACTTTCTCTGTGCAAATGCTTGCGCTGTGAAAAAGCTTGCTCTGTGTAAAATCATCTCTGTGTAAAAGCTTCTCTTTGTGTAAGAGCTTAATGTGAAGCTTCTCTGTGTAAAAAAATGCTGTGTGTAAAAGCTTGCTTTGTGTAAAAGCTTCTCTGTGCAAAAGCTTCCTGCGTGTAAAAGCTTCTCTGTGCAAAAGCTTGCTGTGTGTAAAAGCTTACGGTGCGTAAACGCTTCTGTGTGTAAGAGCTTCTCTGTGTAAGAGCTTGCTGTGTGCAAATGCTTCTCCGTGTAAAAGCTTGCTCTGCGTGTAAGCATCTCTGTGACAGGAGGTGAGAAGAGTTGAGAAGAGTTGGCCAGAGTTGAGAAGGTGAGAAGAGTTGAGATGAGCTGAGAAAGAGGTGAGGTGAGTTGAGCGGAGGTGAGAAGAGGTGGGAAGAGTTGAAGAGGTGACAAGAGGTGAGAAGAGTTGAGACGAGTTGAGAAGAGTTCAGACGAGGTGGGCAGAGGTGAGAGTCATTGAGAAGAGTTGAGAAGAGCAGGGAAGATGTGAAAAAAGTTGAGCTGAGGTGGGAAGAGATGAAACAACTTTGAGAGCTGTTGAAAAGAGTTGCGAAAATTGAGAAGAGCTGAGATGGCCTGAGAAGAGTTGAGAAGTGGTGGTCACAATTGAAAAGGGGTGAGGCAAAGTGACGACGAATCCACAGAACCAAGTTGAGAAGCTGTGAGGGTCCGCTGCATCTCCTATAGGCAAACCCTGCCTTTGGATCCTATAGTGTTACACTTCTTAAACCTGGAAACTTCCGCCATCCGCCTTGCGCGGGACTTACTTGTACAGTGAATGTTTGTTCCACCTGATCTTCTCAACTTTCCGCATTCTGGGAGTCTTGGTGGACCTTGGTGACACAGTGTGACCCTTGGAGGTGCTAAAGGTGGAGGTCAGTGGCATCGGCCTCTCCTCAGACGACGAGGCCATGCTGCTAGTGACCTGTGGAATGGGCCAGCCCATTCTGCGCGCGGGCAAGATCCAGGAGCTGAAACCTGTTGGGGTTCGAACTGGTGAACACACGGAACATGAATTAGTCATAATTAATATATTTATATATACATTATGTATATATGTATGCACACATAATGTAAATGTAAAAGCAAAAGTTTAAAAAACACATGTATAGGTAATGTAATGGTATGCTATGGTATGGGCGTCATGAAACAGTGACGCGAGCCAATTGCTTTGCAGGAGAGGTTCTTTAATTTCGGCGTTCTGGGCAGCCACGGCAACGAGGTGGCGGCCGGGAGCTATCAGCTCTGTTGGTGTCAGCCAAGCCTTGGCCGCAGCTGCAACAGCACTGAGGAGTTCAACGTGGCTTTTGGTTCTATCCGGGTTCGTTGCCACTGGAACTACGCAGAGCTGGACACGGGGGAGTGTCGACGCTGTCACTTGCTCTTCGAGGTTCCAGAGGCAGGGAAGAGATGAGGTGATTGAGAAATGGTGGAAGGGGCATTTTCAATTCGGAACGGGTAATCCCTGAGGAAGAAGATTCGGTGTGCCAAATCGATGCAGGGAGCTTTGCACTTGTGATTTTGTGGTGGTTCGTGTCCACCTTGCTCTTCCTGGCCATTGTGACTGCCCTGCGGTGTCGGTTGTGGACGTTGCCGAAGCGGCCCGGAGAACGGCCTGGGACTTTCAGTCCGACACTGGTGGGTACACCGCGGCCCATTCGGGATGTTTCTCAAACCGGTGGCAAACTGCTCATTGCGACCAATTGTTATCACAACCTCATCAAGTTCCCCGTCCCTTGATCGCAACGATATCAGTTGCATCCATACACGAGTTTCCAACTTGTCCCCGACATCTTGTCTCAAACCTTGGCATGCTGGTTGGAACGTGAGGCAAGTCTGGGAGACTCGACACAATTGGATACATCAAGTAGATTCGGATAGATCATCAGATATCATCAGTGTCAGAAAAACTTTGCTGGAGCAGGTGTCTCGGTGGTCGACCATCCCAGTCACCTTAGCGGGCACTGCGCATCCCTTGTTGGATGGAGTCTAAGCTGCAAAAGAGTTAGTTGGACCTGGGATGTCGTCAATTTCCTGCCTTTTCTGGCTGCGTTTTTTTCTAGGTCAGGATAGTTTACACCAGGCCTTGAATAGTATTTTCCGCTTAAGCAAGCACGTTGCCTTGGGAACTCAGAGGTTTTGACATGTTCTGACCACCAGCTCTATTATCTTCCCTGCTTGGCCCTCAAGGAGTGCAGTTCCATGTCCGGGTCCGCGACGGCCGCACGTTAGAAGTCTTGTGCTTGGACAGATCTCCAGTGACATTTCGGGCGGATAGCTCCATGGGTCAAGTGGAGGCTGGGCCACCATGACAGAAGCAAGTAAGTCAGGCAAGGCAAGTACGGCAAGCAGTGAGGCAGCAGGAGGCAGTACTAGGCAGTAGCAGGCAGTATGCAAATGTGGTCAATGATGGTGCATGCAGCTTGGTGCTTCCAGATCTTTTTGCAACGAACATGTTTGTTATGTGCCATTACACTACTGTATGTTCTTTGAATTTCTTTGATGTTCCACACTTTCTGGAAGCTGGCCCAACCTGTGGAAACTTTTTGGTTAGTGCGAGGTATCTTTTGGCCGCGCGCTACTTCATTCGGCGCTCCATGGTTTGAACTTGAAAGTGCCTTTGCTGGGGCAAACCGTGATTTTGGCTGGGTGCTCCTTGGCCATCGGAAGATTCCTGGAACCACCTGGGCTTCAAGGTGTGGCAGTGGTGGCAGCAGGTGCTTTCGTTGCCGTTTTCCTCTTCTTGATATGGCTGCAGTTTGTGAGGACACGGGTGCTTCGTTTCCACCTGGAGGCTTCATGTTCCAACTGGTTTGAAGGAACCCCTCGTGATCTGTATAGGGGACCGAGGCGCCCAGCACGAATTCCAGGGTAAATTTTGGAACACAGGCACGCAGTGTCACGCTTTGGCCTTGTCCAAGGTTCCTGCACTGCTTGATGTTTGGTGTGGTCCTTTACAGGCTCAAAACCCTAACTGCCTTCTGTTCTTTTCTTGGCCAAAAATGCCTGTAGATCGAAACGAGCTATGCTAAAGTGGCGTCTGCGTCGGATTCCCCCAGTTATCGTAATTTTACCGCAGCTCCTTATGCTTTAAGTCCGCAAGACTCCAAAGTACTTCAAGTTTGCGAGACTGAGACTTCAAATCGAAAAAGGCAAAGCAACTTCGCGTTGGTTGATTGATTGATTGGTTGATTGATTGATTGATTGGTTGATTGATTGATTGGTTGATTGATTGATTGATTGATTCATTCATTCATTCATTCATGCATGCATGCATGCATGCATTCATGCATTCATTCATGCATTCATGCAGTCATGCAGTCATGCAGTCATGCATTCATGCGTTCATGCATTCATGCATTCATGCATTCACGCATTCATGCATGCATGCATGCATGCATGCATGCATGCATTCATTCATTCATGCACTCCTGCACTCATGCATTCATGCATTCATGCATTCATGCATTCATGCAATCATGCAGCCATGCATTCATGCATTCATGCATTCATGCATTCATGCATTCATGCATTCATGCATTCATTCATTCATTCATTCATTCATGCATGCATGCATGCATGCATGCATTCATTCATTCACTCATGCATTCATTCATTGGTTGATTCATTCATTCATCCATCCATTCATGCATTCATTTCATTTCATTTCATTTCATTTTCATTTCATTTCATTTAATTTCATTTTCATTTCATTTCATTTCATTCATTTCATTTCATTTCATTTCATGTCATGTCATGTCATTTCATTTCGTTTCATTTCATTTCATTTCATTCCTTCCTTCACTTCACTTCACTTCACTTCACTTCACTTCACTTCACTGCGCTGCACTGCACTTCACTTCATTCACTTCACTTCATTCACTTCATTCATTCATTACTTCCTTCCTTCCTTCATTCATTCATTCATTCATTCATTCATTCATTCATTCAGTCAGTCAGTCAGTCAGTCAGTCATTCAGTCATTCAGTCATTCAGTCATTCATTCATTCATTCATTCATCCATTCATTCATTCATCCATTCATTTATTTATTCATTCATTCATTCATTCACTCATTCATTCATTCATTCATTCATTCATTCAGTCATTCATTCATTCATTCATTCAGTCATTCATTCATTCATTCATTCATTTATTTCTTCATTTCTTCATTTCTTCATTTCTTCATTTCAATTCATTCATTCCATTCTTTCATTCCTTCCATTCATTCATTCCATTCATTCATTCCATTCATTCATTCATTCCATTCATTCATTCATTCATCCATCCACCCATCCATCCATCCATTCATTCATTCATTCATTCCATTCCATTCATTCCTTCCATTCATTCCTTCCATCATTCCTTCCATCATTCCTTCCATTCATTCCTTCCATCATTCCTTCCATCATTCATTCCATTCATTCCATTCATTCATTCATCCATCCATTCATCCATTCATTCATTCCATTCCATTTCATTCCATTCCATTCCATTCCATTCCATTCCATTCCATTCCATTCCATTCCATTCCATTCCATTCATCCATCCATTCATCCATCCATTCATTCGTTCATTCATTCGTTCATTCGTTCATTCGTTCATTCATTCATTCATTCATTCATTCATGCATTTATGCTTTTATGCCCGAAAAATATTTTTGCTTGAAAAACATTTTTTCTGTACTGGCTGGATGCCGCCTGCGCAACCCGAAGTTCCACGAAGTTCCACGAAGTTCCACGAAGTTAATGTACCAGACAGGACCAAGCCTCAACTAGCCATTCCCAGGTCAGCCAGGAAAGTTTCAAAGGCCTGGCCCAAAAGTGGTTTGGTAAGCCCCCGCCACCAATTCAACACCTTGAAGATATAAAAGACGCCAGAGGCCACCAGGAGCACGACCTTCCAAAGCCTCTTTGAGGTAGGCCGCTCGGATTTTCAAGTGGCGGGTTCTCCACGAAGAACTGCTTGTCCCATGAGCCAGACCAATCGCCGCCACGTTGTCCCCATAAAGAACACGTTCGATGGCACTCTTCCGCTCGGAACGCCCATCATAGTGGCCAACATAGCCTCTGCGGCTTGCCCAGCATTCAAAGAGTGGCAGTAGCTAACTAATTTGCTTTGTGCGGTGGGCTGTGTTATGGATGGCTGGACCGTAGTCTGCCAAGCGATCACGCAGCCGCCGAAGAAAATGGCAAGGCCTTTACACTGCCAGCAAAGCTGGGTGTCTTGCCGCTTTCAACTGCCCACGAGCTCCAAAAGTATCGGTCGGCACGTCCTTGGTGTAATGCAGACCACCAGGCACCCCCTTGACATACTTCATCACTATGGTTGCGATCTCGATGGCCCTCTTGGGATTCTTGGTGGCTAAGCGACACACCGCGGAAACACTTGTCGCCAAATCTGGTTGAGTTCGCGCTGTCAACCACAGCAAGGCTCCAGCCATGGCCTACGCCGTTTTGATGTCCTTGAGGTTCACAGCCTCAGCTGGCACTTCATCATCTTCACTTGGACGAAAGTGTGGCACGGCCAGTTTCGTTTGGATCCCTCTCTGGGAGATCAAAAAACTGTCTCCCCCGGGACCAATTTCTTTTTCGAACCCAGAGTACTTCAGCGGCTTGCTGTTTTCCTCCACCTTCTCCGCATCTGATGTGGCCCAACCTTTGGAGATAGCTTCAAGTGCTGCTTCAGCCGCCTTGTCCTCCGCTGACACCAGGATCAGTCCTGTCCAGTGGCACTTTCCAGAGGTGACCTCAGTCTCCAACAGCTGCCAAACGTTTTCATCGGCCGTTTTGTGGAGACGACCAACAACTTCTTGGCCTTGTCGAAGTCAAACGTCAGTCGTAGATGCCAGTCCAAGCCTTCGAAGCACAGCAGGGATTTCCATCGCGGTGATCTTTGTGTCATCACGTCGCAGTACAATTGAGAAATGCCATGCACCTGATGTCCGTGCCATAGATGGACCAGCCATGCGAACTTGCAATGCGGATCTGGGCTCTGGTCTGATTGCCATGTGCGCCATCAACGTAGACCTCATCATTGCCAGGGTCTTGGTAGTTTCCACAGACCGCCGCCCTTGAGCGAAAAGCTCCACTTCCAGCTTTCCTTGTATGAACCATTTTGCCTGGAAGCAGTTTAGTCGGCAGTCCGCGCTATTGAGCAAGATCTCGAAGCTGATCTTTTGAGGTCTGCCTGACTACTTGCTTCTTGTTGATTAATTGATCATACTCAGCGCAAATCGATGGTTCCCAATCTGCAAGGTTTGCCCAGACCTCCGTGTTGCCGATTGTTCTCGTGACCAAAATTCTTGTTCCAGTCGGTGTTGATCGGCTTGACCCCTTTGCTGTTGGACATCTTGAAGTTGGCCTTCCAGCAAAGACTTCAGCGCGATTGCATCTGAAATTGCACCAAGCCACATTGAAGACTGTTCGCTGGACGTAGCGTCCAGTCTATTCATCTCCTCTTCCATGAAGTTGGCGACATTGCTGTGGATGGTTCTGATAGCAGCAACTCCAAACTTTGAGGCGACCGGGCATGCGCTACCGCACTGGTACTTAGGCGCCTCCTCCACATCCCCTCCGCCGACTCCTTCCTCCAGTTCTTCAGCGCCAGATTGAAGACTGTTGGAGTTTCTGCCGTAAGGCTTGCTGACGTTTGTTGCGAGTCAGTGCCCAAAGTCGAGCTGGACTCATCGCTGCCATCCGCATCATCCATGTCAAAATGGCTTGTGAGGTATTCAGGAACTTCAAAACTGTTGTCAGAACATTGCAAACTACCCCGCCAACCAAACCATTTGAAACTTCAGCGGAACTTGAATCAAAACTTGAGAGCCCCACTCCTTCTCCCCCTCCATGTTCATCATCGATCGGATTGCTGGCACTGCAGTTTTGCTGCGCAATCTCCATGTCGGAACACCATCAAGGATTGCAGGAGCCGGAAGAACAATTGTGGGTTCTTCAGGATCAGGTGGGGGTGGCATGGACGTTGGCTCCACGATGTCATCCGTCAAGAACTTTCCAGGATTTCTTCAGTGCAAAAGCCTTCACTCCAAATTTCAAAAGTGGTGCAACTGGCCAACCAACACCTGGGAGTTGAGATCGAAGTCGCCTCTGACTCTCTCCAGCATGACGTAATGCAAGTGGCCATGACTCCAGTGGGCACAGCTTGGCGCTGATCAGCATGCGAACTGCACGTTTCATTGCCCCAACTTCACTTTCCACTTTTCCATTTGTCTTGTATGTAGATCCCGTGGTCAATGTTGTGATGACCCCTCGGTCCAAAGTCCAGCGGCGAATTGATGCCGATGTCAGCTCACGTGCACGGTCGCAGTGGATGCGAGGGCAGGCCAAGATATCTCAGGCGTGCATAGATGCGAGCCAAAGCTGGCAAAACATCCTACACAGCTCTGGATGGAATCACCTCCGTGAACGTGAGGTTCTTGACACCAACATTGCGAGCATCTTCACCAACCGATGCCAAACACCAAAGGCCATTCGCATGGATACTTTGACAGGGCCATCAGGACCAGGCTTTCGATGGGATTGCTCTTGCAATGGATCAGGTGGTCCGAGGATTCGGGCATTGGTGGAAGATCTCCCCCTCATCCTTCACCACATCATCGTCATCCAGAACTTCATCAGGTGGAATCTGAGACCATCCCCTCCATTTCAGTCCATCGACGGCAGAGGTTGGTCGACTTGGGAACTAGGGCCACCCCCTCCGTGTAAGTCCTTCGAAGGCAGAGGTTGATCGCGGTCCTCTTGTGGTGCACCTGGAGGATCTATCATGGGATGACCATCACCAGTCACTGTGAATGTGTAGCAAACCACCATGATGTAGCGACACCTTGATCTTGTCCGACTGCCATTTTGCCAGACAAGTCAACCGATAAGGTGAAAGAATCTGGGTGGGTGATGCGCCGTGGACGACTTCGCCCTTGAGCAGCGAGCACAGTGCATACAATCCCTCCGTGCCAGAAGGTGATCATGAAGGAAATGTTGTTTCCAGGCTTCAAGGGCGATTTGGCTGATTGGTCGCAGCACTGGTTGTCCAAATTGCATATGCCTATTCAAGGTTGTTCAGATCACAGCTGTCAGCCCCTCCACCCAGCTCGACCAAGTCTTTGACTCTTGGATCCTTTGCTGCAACGTCATGGATCGAAAAGCCTCAGTGGCCCTTGACTTGTCATCAGGTTCACCTCGTAGGCCATTAACTGGAAGAGCTCCTCGATGTTGGTGGCTATTGTAGTTGGTTTGCGCTTCTTGTGCCCCGATTGGGTGTTGATCCATGTGAATCTGGGTGATGTCGTACTTGGCTTCAAGATCCTTTCGTTCCTGCGTCCGACAGAATGAAAAGTACCCATTCTCGTGGATGTCCTGAGGGCTTCTGTATCTGGCTGAATCTTCTGGCTGTTCCAGCGCAAATTGGAGCCCCTCCTTCTTCACGGACATTCTCAGCCAGAATGTGCAAGGCCAAAAACCGAAACATCAGGGTCACATCGCCCAGCACCAAACTGTGATCCACCACCGACAAATTGGGAAGGCCACAGGGGAGTTCATCATCACGCAAAACTCTTGGGCCACCGTCATTTTAGTACCTGTGTGCACTGATAGTGGGACAGGGAGGTCCACCGATTAAGGCCTTGACACGGCCTGAGGCACACAGCGAGAGCAGGTAGGCGAAGACGTTCTTGTCAAGCAGACTGGCTGGCACTGAGCTATCCGTGTCAACACACAAAACTTCAGTGGAGGCTGTGGAACATTGTTGCTCCCAAAAGCGTTGGTTGGGGCTCGAGAAGATGTGGAGGATCAGGTTCTTCGCCTTTTGGATTCTTCTGCGTTTGTGTCGACTCCACGGCACCTTCGGTCCAAAGTCGGCGGCCCGCACTTGCTGCAGTCGTGGGATGAGACCCATCATCACTTTATCGGGCAGTTCGGGAAGATCTCCTTCATCTTCAGCGTCATAGCCACCTCCAAATCCAAGCAGCTTTTGTCTACCAGAGCTTGTTCAGCGATGAGAGTCTTGACAGCTGCCAACTTCCTGCGCTGATGCACATAGAAGCCCTCCAGCCACTGCAAAATCTTCTCACCTTCCAACTTGGAAATCATAGGGCATCCATTTCGGAGCTCCACACGGACTTCACGGCCCTCGTCATCTCGGAACTTGCATAGGCCATCACGCCACTCCAACGAAAAGTCCAAGTCAGAGAGGCCGCCCATGGGGATGATCCAAGACACCTGAGCTGATGGCTCTGCCAGTAGGATCTTCGTGCCCTTTTTCAGCCGAAACATCTCAGTGGTGCAATCGGCAAGTTGGACTGGCGTCCCTTCAGACTTTTGCCACTCATCAGCATCTCTGGCAGGCGTAGTGCATGTGTGACTCCACTGTCCAACAGGATGTACTCGTCATCCACAGTCTCTATGTTGCCCAGTTGCATCACCATCAGCTTGGGATTCATCGGAACTCGAAGCCTCTTCAACAGCTGTGTGGCTTCATGCAAAAGCTCAGCTGTTTTGTCGCCCTTAGAAGCACCATCAGCTCGACTTCCATCTTTGTCACCATTGGTAGTGGAGCATGTCACTTCCGGTCGGTGGTTTTTGCAGAAGCATCATCCGCATTCTTTGCGACTTTGACTGCTGCTGCTCCGGGTTTTCCTCCCATAGCTGTAGATGTTGAGCTTGATGAAGTTGGAGTTGCAACATTGGGATTTCCACGTCCTCTCCCTGGGCCGGCACTCGGCTCACCAGGCTTTTTGCCAACCGACTTCATCTTGTGCATTCATTTTTTCGGTGTTCTTTGCTGCCGCAGATCCAACATCGAGAGGCTTTGTCATCCACCCCTTCCCACAAGAGTGCACCCATTTGCAAGATTCGCCCGCTTTGCATCCAGTGTCCGACACAAAGTACTTGCAGGGCTTGTCAATGGCAGGGCCAGACTTGGCCTTGTTCCCAAGTGGAGTGGCACTCGATGGGGTCTTTGGATTGCTCTGCAGCTGTTTTAGTTTCAGAGGTGTTTGAGTTGGAGTTGTGGTAGATGTTGTCAGCAAACACAAAGTTTCAGCCTCGGCCAACAAGCACTAGCTAAAGGCCCACAAGCTCAAGTGCTCCGGCTTCTCGTCCAGCTGCAGCTGCATCCTGCTTTGTGAGAGGTGGAAGGCCGCTTGCTTCCGTTGAGGCGAACTGTTGCAATGGGCCCAGCGACACCGCCAGGCAAAACTGCCTTGACTTCTTGAGCTCGGCCGAAGTGTCTGCGCCAGCTTCGAAGATGTCGCAAGGTCTCGGACACGTTTTGAGCCCGGAATGTCAGTGAGCTGCTTTAGAAGAAGTTGTTTTTCTCTGGCCCCTCCCAGCTGAAATCGCACCATCAGACGGTACAAAACTGCCGTCGATGACAATGCACGATCTGTCACCAAGGCTTGCTGCTCCATGTCCGGAATTGCCTTCAACAACATCTGGACTCGACGCCGTTCTGTTCTATGGAAGCGTGGTTCGTGGAGCGACTCTCAAAGTCGAGGTTGAATTTGGATCCGTTGAAGAGGTGTGCTCTCCTCCCAACGCTAATAGTAACACTTCGCTTCACGCAGTGTTGATTCCCACCACCAACCTGTGGCTCCACTGATGTCTTTCATCACCGCGCAGCTCAGATTGCAAAGGTGATGGTGTCGCCGGAAGATCTGGGAGCTCACTCTTCGTGTTCATGCCTCCGGCAGAGTCATGCCAGGGCCCATAGATGCGAGCTGCATCATTTCCAACTTCAAATCCACCTCCCCCCACCATGCCGTGGATGGTCGCAGAAATCAACACGATCTTTATCAAATAGTCCCCGCTCACCACCATGCGTAGCGCCAGCCGGACCATCGCCAGGAAGATCCCCATGCAATGCAAAGGCCCGATCTCGTTCAGGATGAACGCCGTGCTCAAATGTTCACGGTGATCACCATGCGCAAAAGAAGCTGAGCTTGTCCGAGGTGAACACGGATTCGAAGCCCGATCGCGTCCATGAAGGTCGCTGCTGGTGCTGAGGCCCGATCTTGAAGGTCATTCACACCACATCCACCATGCTGAGCCCAGAGCAGGATCACAGTTTCCACCATGCTGGGCCCGATCATCAGGTCGATTCGCACGACAACGCTCAGACCAACAGGCTTGGAAAGATCCCCAGAGTCAAAGCCAGAATACCAGTAGCCGGATTGTTGCACCATGTGAGGGACAGCTACTCTATCTAGAGCTACCTTCAGTGACCTAACTTCGCGTTCCAGCCACACCTCCTTCGCCTTACTTGCAGTAAGAGGACCATCTCCATTTTTCATTTTGGGTTTGGAGTCGCATGTGTCATAGATCTCAAAACTGGACTGTTGAGGTTCCCCATCATTCATCACAGCATCAGGGAAGGATGGTACCGGTGGCAGAGGCGTCTCATCTAGCACTACAGTGGAGGACCATGCGGCACCCTGGTTCCATTCGGGGTATATCTCAAGTCAGCTTTCTCCCTGCTACTTCTCTAACACGAGCTCGGGGGGTTCTGCTACCATGCGTACCGTGACGTCCATGTTGTTGAGATGCCCCCATTGACCGAACCCCATCTACGGCCATTCTCGAAGACTTCTCCAGTTTATCTCTGGGAGCCGCGACTTCACCCTGAAGACCGTGATCAGACTTGGATTCGTGACCTTCGGGGATTCCAACAGGGCCCATCGTTTTCTCTCCCGATTCTTTAGGCATCACCCCTTCAGTTCGTTTCGGCTGCTTCTCCACTGTAGGTCTTGACGGTTCAGCATCCAGCAATCCCGCTGAACTGCTGCCACGACCCTTCCCAATAACACTGATTTCCATAGAAGGTGGCAACCCCAAACCAGAAGTAGCATGTTGAATAGGTACCCCATTTTACCATTCCCAAAGTCAGTAGGCAAGTCCATAGCTCCATTTGCCGCTAGAAGACATTCGGTTTGAACCTTTTCAGAGTACCAAGGATTTCCAGCCCATTCCAAGCAGCACCGCTAAGTCCCATCGAAGGAAAAACCTGGACCCTTGCATGGGTCGAAAATCCTAAGCCCTCCTGATTAGGTTTGGGTCCATAACCCTCAAAACTCTAACTGTCTTCTGCTCTTTTCTTGACTAAAAAGGCTTGTAGATCGAAACGAACTATGCTAAAGTGGAATCTGCGTCGGAACAGAAATATTTCAATTTTAACCAAACCCAGTCAGCAACCGCTTTTTTACAGATCCTGGTGTTTGATCCCAAAAGGACATCAAGTCCTTTGACTCACAGCCTCAAGATGTATGCCAGCAACATTTCGGAAACTTGGGCTGTCACTGAAAAGGTTTCCTTCACTTGACATGCTCGAACACCGAGCAATCGTACCGTAGACATTCCTCAAAATCACATACCTGATAACCATGAGATTCGCAATTTTATTGGACATGATTTTACGAGAAGCATAATCAGCATGCATCAAAAGCCGGATGCGGATTCCCCTCGCTTGGATTCATTTGAATGTTTAGCAACTTGGAAGAGATTGACGATTCGTATTACATGAAGGAGGAAACGTTCCACAACGACTGGATGATGTTTTATTTGTGAGGTCTATGTTTGTTACCTGCTTACCGAATTTTTCAGTGATGCTGGTAGTAGGGGACTTGCTGGGGTGTGTAAGACGATACTTGCTGGGCTTTCGTGTTTCCATTGGAAATTTACATTCTGACGCGGCCAAGGAGAAAGGAATGACGAAAAAAACTAAAAAGGGCCCAGAGAGGGCGGTGGCTGTCCAAGAGGTCTTGGATCTTTGGGATTCTTAAATGCACAATGACTGGTTTTGCAGGGCTTACTCCTGATACATGGAACCTGAAACTGCCGTCGCAAGCCGCGTTTGCAGTCAAACCTTGTGGGTTGGCAATTGGGATCAATTCTGTTTGCTAAGGACAATTTCCAACACTTGGTGCGCGATCGAAACTTGGTTTGAAAAAATAGAAACAAATGAGAATAAGAATGCTTATTAAATGCCAAAACAACTATTTAACAATGACAAACCGTATGCATCCACAAACGCATTCAAAAAGACGCACAGATTGCATATGCACATTCCCGACTCCGTCTTGGGATTTGACCCAATATCGACACGTTCCATACCGGATTCCTGCAGAGTTCATCCAATGGGTGTTTCGACCCCCAGGAAACATGTATTACATGGACGCCAACATAGTGAAACCGCTCACCATGCCCTTAAAGCTCTCCTATGCTGAGCTGGTTGGACCCCAAGATGCCATGTGGTTCGTGAGCCACTGGTGGGGCTGCTTGGTTCTGAATTTGAGAGTTTCGAGATGTCTCGAGGAAATCCCTGAACTTCCAATCATTCCATCTTGAATGTATTTTATGTTTCGGTTTGCTGACAAACCATCCCTGGGATGTGGCTCCGAGATGCTCTGAGGTACTGAGTTCCGTGTTTACTGTGAAGCTCTTTCCCGGCACGCCAAGGCCTGGGGTATCCTGGGGTTCCGGTGACCTGGGATGCGTGGCAGGTGTGGAGATTAACACGACGGGAGACGCATGCAGTTGTAGTTACTGTAGTGCTTGATGCAGCCATAGTTTCGAAGCACAGCGAGATGTTTGTCATAGTGTGCTTTCCCATGCTTTCCCTATATCTTGCTTGAGGTCTTCCCCCAGGCCAATACTACTAGCACTTTGTGGGTTGAAGTCATGCGAGAATGTGTCGTTTTGAGGCATTCAGAGAGGATGAAGTGACAGATTGGAAGCGAACGACTACCTACTGGATCTGTACATTTTCCAACAATCAGAGCCTCAGATGACTTGTGATATTTTTTCTTTGGAATCCTGTTTCCAATTCCATCCATTGAATCATTTGAATCTCAGGATTCTTGGCAGTGAACTCCTCATTTTTTGAGGCACAATATCTCGGAGGAGCTTGGCCAGTCGCACCAAGAATCCTCTTTCTATCAAGCTTTGCACGAAGGCACGGTCAAAGGAACCTGCATGATCTTGGATGAGAAGGCGCATCAGGGGAGTGTGAACTGATAGTTACTTTGGTGGGGTCTGCCGAAGTGACAATTACTGGCTAGCTCGAAAAAATGGACGAGCCCTAGTGGCCCTAGTTATTTGGGAATAGGCTTCTTGGGATGACTCGGGAAATATTTTCAGCTTTCTGCAATGAGCGGCTGACATTGCTCCGCCTTCAGAAGAAATCAAGTCGAGACATTGCAATGTTCACATCAAAACTGTTTCTATCTGTTTCTTTTTGCTTGTCCAATTTCACATCAAATCCATGTCGTTTTCTTCTCTGGAAGTCACCGAAAGGGCATTCACCTCATGAGGCAATGCCCTTGACACGTTCGTGGTGTCTCTTCGAAATCCTGCAGACCATTTTCTTGAAGAAGCAAGTGATTCGGTTTCAAGGCTTATTTTTCTGCACCGAAACAGGCGCGGCAAATTAAAGGTTGTATGGCTGTGGGCATTTGAGTTCTTGTTGTCGCATTCAGAAAGGTTGTAGAACTCGATTTGCATTCTCAGTCCTTTGCTCACATGGTCACTTCAAAAGTGAATCTTGAGAGCTGCATTTTGCAGCTTGATCCTGGTTGTTTCCTCTCCAATTCCACCATGTTTTATCAGAGGCGTTCTGAACCGCGGCAACAGCACGGTGGAGATGTCCATCCAAATCGGCCATCGCATGGCACATCTGAGATTGGAAGATGCCGAGGCAACCACCGAGCAGGCGTGCCACTGGCGTGCCGGCTGGGGTGAGGGACTGGCATCGGTCAAATCACCGGGTATATCGGTATATCTATATACACACGTGTATTTATGTATATATATATTTATCAATGATAATAAAAACAATAATAGTAGTAATAATATATATATATATACAAATGCATACCTACATTACTATATTGCATTACATTTAATTTACATTACACACCAATACATACTTTCACATACGTTAAATACTACTATTAGAACGTGTAAAAAGAATATATATATATATGTATGCAAATATATATATATATATATACATATGGTCCCGTCCTCCATCTCTCCATCCCCGCCCGATGGGTTGGGTCCCCAGGTAGCATCCCCTTCCCTTCTATTTGCAAGCTATTGGCAGCATTTCTTAGGTCCAGCTTCGTATTTGTTAGGTCTTTGCAGCATTTCTGACTACCAGCCTTGCATTTACTAGGTACATGCTACCTTTTAGACCTACGTAGCACACATACTCCCTCAAAGTACCTACGTGCTACCTATAGTCATATATACATCTACTTCCTATTTGCTACCTGTGTGCTCTCACAACACTACATGTGTTTAACATATACCATACCTACCATACATACCAATGATGCCATACATACCTTAGCTATCATACCTATCATACATAACACACATACCATACATATGAAACAGAATTACCACACTTACCATGCATACAATACCAAACATACATGCCATACATACCATACCTTACATAGGAAACATTCCATACCCAACATAGTAACCATACATACCATACATACCATACAGACCATACATACTGTCATCTCAAACATACCATACCCAACAGACTTACATACCATACCTACCATCCATACAATACCAACCATTCATGCCATACATACCATACCTACCATACATACCAAACATACCATACTTTCCAAACATGCC
>Ga0126342_10010408_pt1 | contig 16634 bp, 17 predicted proteins | sample Cyp1metagenome_FD_92528 | JGI IMG/M metagenome (GOLD analysis project Ga0126342, IMG submission 92528) | Coral microbial communities from Lord Howe Island, Old Settlement Bay, Australia - Cyphastrea 1 metagenome | ecosystem: Host-associated > Invertebrates > Cnidaria > Coral ... | reverse complement strand
GAAGGGTAACATATGTTAAGATCATGTATGTCCATCCGCAGCCGTTTAGTAGGAGGAAATTTCATGGTATTTTCAGTGTTTTTCATTGGTTTCACATTAGCATTTGCAAGATGTTTGCATGATCAGGGATGTTTGTTTGAACCAGGTTCATGTTTGGCGAACATGTTTTTTTCGCGGGATCCCACGGATAAAATAGCATGATTTTTGAACTTGAGATTTGTTGGAAAGAGAAATAAAGTTGTGTGTTTTTTTTGAACATCATAATTAGACTTCTTTCGGAGCCATGTTGAGTTTCGATGAATTGTTCGAATGTTTGGTGCTATTGATCGCGTGCCGCATGAGTGGCAATCTTTCGTGGCAGATTGCCGTTCTTCATTGGTCCTAGCGTAGCATGACGTATGTGTGGAAGTGCAAGAGAACCTAGCAGTAGCGTAGCATGACGTATGTGCAGAAGTACAAGAGAACCTAGCAGTCGCAATGAACGTTAACATCCCCCCCACCCCCCCACGACCCACCCAATGGTCACGAGCTCAGAAACCTTGTTTGCTTCGGCAAACCCCTACGGTTGACCCAACATGTTGCACCCTGAGTACAGTCTTTTTACATCTTTTTACCATTTACGAATCACATTGTCAGGGTAGAAACCGATTTTCGCAAACCATCACAAATCACCTTAAATGCATGTGTTGACGCTTCAACACAAAGCCCCACTTGGTTTACCCTCCAGTAAACTAACGTAACTATGGAAAATCACCATGCGATCAATGGGTAAATCCACTATTTCAATGGGCCATTTTCAATAGCTATTTTGACATAACCAGAGGGTAAACCTCCATTTTCCTATGGTTTTCCTATGGTTTTCCTATGGTTTTCCTATGGGTAAACTGACTGACCTATCATTGACGGTCACGCCATATCAGTTGCAGGATCCCCGAGACAAGTGGCTCCTTCCTGCACCACAAAATCGTCGCGATTTTCAGCAGCGCCCGGTGAATTGGAGTGATCTCAACTCAGACAGCAGCGTCTTGGCGAAAATCCACCATCAAACAATATCAAACATTGTGAAAAATGAGGCTTTAAGTAGCAAAACATTGTGAACATGGATTTGATATGATTTGATCATGAAAAATGTTGCTTTGAGCATATTTAACCAATCGATAATAGATTTGGGTGTTTTTCAGTGCATGGATTTTGGTACCCAAGTCTTGGACAGGGACATGTCGGCATGTTCTCCCAGTAAAACTGCACACATGGAACAGCCAGGGGAGGTACATCCTGGAAAGTTGCTATGACTCAGATATGGTCTCCTGAACCATAGTGAACCATAGTGGGTTATGTCACATGTCACTATGTATACTATGTTACCATCAAACGGATAGGCACTGGGATGCACAATTTTTGAAAGGGTTTATGAGTTCATCTTGGCTGCTGATGATTGGAGCAATGACCAGCGGGTTCCAATGATTTTTTTCAGTTTTCTTTTGGTCTTTGAGAATGATAATACTCATCAACCAAAACAAGACTGAAGCTCTGGTATAAACAAGCCTGTTGTCCTTACCGCAACACGATCGAAAAAGAAGCCTTTCCTGGATGAACGGGTGATCAAATATTGATGTTTCCTGTATCTTTTGTTCCCTAAGACCAATCCAATGGTATCCGTTTTGCCACTCAGAAATATTTTTCCCAAGAGGACATCATTGACCAATGCAAGAAGCCAAGGACCAGCTACTAGTGGTGATTCTCATATTTCGAAATTTAAAATTCGAGATATTCGAGGTAGCACGTGCCAATGACTGGCCATGTTTTTGTGGAGCAGTGTCCAGCACCTTGGTTTGGAATCCCCAGGGTTTCCAGCAATCCAGTTCCAACAGGGCCACGTTTACCACCAGCGAATCGTTGATAAAAAAAGCCTTGGTTGTGTCACTGAGAACTTGGACGTGCATCCACCTAGGAAGTGGTTTATGAACCATATGTATAACATAACCCATATATATGCAATATATATATATTTATATAGTTATAAATATAAATATAAATATATTATATGTATATTATATACATACGTAACTGGGGATATTCCTTATATAACCGGGTTTTTTCACGGTATAATATGCTTATGATCCATTTGCTGAGATGCACCGCCATTTTTCGGGGAGCTCCATGGATTTTTTTCGAGGCGATGACTGGACAAAGGGCCAAGAAAGGGCTGCACGTTTGGAGCGAGACAAGAAGAAACTGACACTGGGTGAGAGATATTTTAAGTGTGGTGAACCCCCAAAATGGTTAAAAAAGGGATTCATGATTTCACAATGAACATGAGGATTTGATCATGAACATTGGGAGTTAGCAATGAACATTGGGACTTGACGAACTTGACCATGAAAATCGTAAATTTCACCCTAGTTAACCAATTGAAAAATGGATTTGGGTTTGCCCAAAATTTGGGTGCAGATCAAACTGGCACTTCTTATCGGGAAACGATGAATGTAGTCACGAGATTTGGGGATTTGGGGTACCGTATTTTTGGACAAACTTGGCTAATGAGGATAGAATGGGGATAATTGATCTCAAACATGGGGTTACAATAGCAACCATTCTATGGGTATATATTTATATATGGGATTCAATCTACTCCGGGTATATTATAACCAACAATATGGGGGGGAATACAGGTTTGTCTGAAAGCGGGTGGCCATACCTGGTATACCCAAGAATGGAAATTTGAAAAGGGAAAATGATGATAGATCACTGGACTTACTGTAGATGGATCCTATTTTCAGACAAACCCATCTGCTGCTTAACCAGGTGAATTTGGGGTGTATCCTAGCCTGTTCTGAAGTTTATCAGAAGAACATGCTTTTTCTGTTTGGGGAACAACACATTTTTTTTCCGGACGGCTATTTATTTTTGTTTTTTTTTGGCCAGGTTTTGTTTTTTTTTGGGTTCCTGGTTCTCTGCTTTCATTGCTTCTCTGCTTTTCTGCTTCTCTGCTGTTCTGCTTTTTGCTTTTCCTGCCTCTTTGCTTTTCTGCTTTTCTGCTCTTTGCTTTTCTGCTTCTCTCTGCTTTCCATGCGCCTTTGCTTTTCTGCTTTTGTGCTTCTGTGCCTTTTTCCCTCTACTATTCTACTTTTTTTTTTAGTCATGTGTTTTTGCTTCTCTACCTACTTCCTGCTCCTCTGCTTCTCTGCGTCCTGTCTTGACTGTCTCTTTGCTTTTCACTTTCTTTTCCTTTATTTATTCTCTCCTGTTTGTATCCTAAATGAAACCCTAGAGAGACCCTAGGTGAAACCCAAAGAAATCCTGATAAGCAATCCTGATAAGAAACCCTATATACATGAAACCCTAAATGAACCCCAAAAAACAATAAATTAACCCTAAAGAAACCATAAATGAAACCCTAGAGAAATCTTAAATGAAACCCTAAATCCTAAACGACACTCTAAAGAAACCCTCAATGAAACCCTAAAGAAACCCTAAATGAAACCCTAAAGAAACCCACTTGAACGTTTAAAAATCGTGAAAAGAAATCCTGATAAGAAACCCTGCATGAAATCCTAAAGAAATCCTAAACGAAACTCTAAAGAAACCCTACATGAAACTTTACATGAACCCTAAAGAAACCATAAATGAAACCCTAAAGAAACCTTAAACGACACCCTAACTGAAACCGTAAAGAAACCCTAACGGAAACCGAAAAGAAACCCTAAATGAACCCCGAAAGAATAGAAATCCTGATAAGAAACCCTACATGAAACCCTAAATGCACCCTAAAGAAACCATACATTAACCCTAAAGAAACCATAAATGAAACCCTAAAGAATTCTTAAATGAAACCCTACATGACATCCTAAAGAAATCCTAAATGAACCCTTAAATGAAACCCTAAATGAAACCTTAAAGAAACCCTAAATGAAACTCTAAATGAAACCCTACATGAAACCCTAAATGCACCCTAAAGAAACCATACATTAACCCTAAAGAAACCATAAATGAAACTCTAAATGAAACCCTAAATGAAACCCTAAAGAAACCCTCAAGAAACCCACATGAACGTTTGACGTACCAAAAATTTGCAAATACCATTCAAATGAGGTTGAAGTGCCAAAATGTGGCAATAGCATGCAAAATGGAAGGCGCACATTGTCAAATGTAGCAAATACCATGCAAAATGCCACGTGACCATGCCAAAATGTAGCAAATACCATGCAAAATGACAGGTTCTGGTTCCAAACTGTTGCAAATACAAGGCAAATGGTACCAGGAAAGAAAGTCAAAAAAAATGCGAAAACCTGACCAGAAAAAACTATTCTGCATTTTTTTTTCCAATGAAACTGCGAATTCAAGTGAAGTGATGGGCTAGTTGTGTGATGCATTCATCAAGTGGTGCCACAGGACAGGGTGATTTGTGGCAACCGATAACGTCGGACATGGGCATGGCTTAAAACCCTGGTATGGGCACACCATAGTGACCATCAAAATATTTGGTTTTAATGAAGGTTTATCCCCCGAAATATGGCATTTTAGGTTTTACCCATACCCATATTTTAACTTATCCGCATAAGCGGCTTGTGGCTTTGCACGCTTTCAAGAGATCTCAGGAATGATGAGCTTGCGATGCGGCGGACGATGATGTTGCTCGTTCGGTCATGGATAGACCAGGATGTAACAGGTGATTTGATGTTTGGGGCTGTCTGCAAATAAGGTATCCCCAAATCTACAAGTCAATCACCATTTCTATTAACAACATATAGTCAATTTCGGGGGCATATCCAATCCAGCTGCCATTCTGGGACTTTCAAGCCTAGAAATTTTGATGGTCAAATAGTGGCTAGGTCCCCCTGAAAAAGGCGATATTTGTGAGGGAAATGCAAGAATGCAAGACCCACAACCTGTAGCACTGAACATTTGGTGAGGGCTTGTGAACCTAAATGTATTCGGGTTGTCCCGGAGTTGGAAAACTCTGCACCAGCAATGCGGGTGTATCCAGATCTAAATCCCAAATGAGTCAGATGTTGGAGACCTAAAAGTCGACTGAATTGTCGTAAATTATGCAAATGTTGGAGGCCATGCGGTCAGCTTTTTTCCCAATCTGGGACTCCCTGAAGGTCTCGGGTATCCCTGTAACCACCACTAAAATCTCACCATTTCATGAAAGCAGGTTAGTTTTTCAGTGGGCTGTTCATCATTCTGACCATAACCGCAGGCCCAAAACAAAAAATAGTTACCACCTCCTTTTCGTCTTTCGTCGAAAAAGGACGATCCATACCAGCCGAGTGCGACGCATCATTGGGGAAACTGGCTCCGGAGCACTGGTGGCAGGTTGAAGGGGTTGTAGATGGTTTGTAACTGGCTTTTAACCCTTCACAATTTTTTGTTGAGAGGATCTTCGGCCGATATGTAGAGTAATCCCCCAAAAAGATAGAAGGATAGAAGAGTTTCCCCTTTTGCTTTTCCATGGTTTTGGCAGAGACAAAACATCTTATTTATTACTGAACTATAGGATTTCAATTGCCATGTTCGATTATCGGAGGTATCCTTTTTTATTGCAATTTTGGAGTTTACCATGGTGAAGCACCCGGCCCTACCTATCTCTGAGGCTGAAAGCACGTGGCCTGCTGCCCGCTGAGCCCAAAAAGGAGCCCCGGCACGTTCCGCCGCGGCGCCTCTAGCTCATGAAGTGGCGATGCCACGTTTCCGCGGACCATGAACTGGATCCATCATTAGGAACATCCAAGAAATCCTCGGGAATACTTGAAATGATTAGGAGATAAAGATTTGAATCCCTGGTTTCAGAAGTTCAACATGCACCCTTAAGATCACAAGGATTTTTCTGTGTTTGGTTTCCAATGAACTTTGCTCCTTGCAAAAGATACAGTGAAAATGATGGATGCTTCAAAAAAAGGAGTCCTGGAGTTTTCCCATGTATCACTGGGGCAATCAGCTGATGAGGTAAAACGGTAAAACCAATAATGAGCCACTGCCAAGTGGACCAGTTTTGGGGTCTATGAAACGGAGTATTCTTTGGGATAAAAGCCGACCGCCGACCCCCTTTTTGGTTGGTTGGAATGCTGGCGTTAGGATCCCACAATATCGAGGATGATCCTCCAAGCAGGGAACTCCTCCACAGATGCTGTTGGTTACGTCGGTGACGTTGGATCCACGGGCCAGAGGAAACCCCATAGCCCATAGCGTGGAGCTGTAAACATGGACTCCCCAGGCTGGGGAATTGGCAATCCTGGAGGCCCTTTTTGCGTTGCAAAAAGTCACGGGAAGGCCCTGGAGTGCCCTGGTGTAACGGATGTTTGCAGGGCTGAGCATCTGAGGCACTGCCAGCTGACAGGGTGCCGCAAGGCGGATGGCAACCTCGACCATATTTTTCTGGCTCCAGATTGAGTGAAAAGCACCGGCATCAGGATGACAGAAGGAAGTTTAACTTGACTTATTTAGCACGAAAAGGTCCACTATGTTAAGCCTCCAGCATGCAAAACTGCTTCGTTAAACTACTGTGCCACTGTGTTTGTCATTGCGGTGCTTCAAGCTTAGCGTTTGCGCTGCCGCCTGTCCCCTGCAATGCAGAGCAGTCTTTGCTTTGGACTCATAGGCGACAGTTCCCTCTACACAAAGAGGGCCAACAAAAAGCAGCACCTCGGACAACAGCTCTGGATTTGATCGATTTCTAGCTGGGTGATGCTGGGTGACGAAAATTGGATCATTAGTAGCTAGTCAATTGTTTTCATATGAAACTCTTAACTGGTAGTTGTGGTCCCGCAAACAAATGGCTTCATAGGTAGTGATGGTCTCAGAGGTATTGCCCTATCCTCAGTTCTAATTTGGAAGTTCATGAATCGTGGAATCTGATGATGCGATGGGGCCATCAACAGATATTTACAAATGAGAAAGAAAATTATGAGTAAATGTGTCTTCCCTTTTCAGATGAGTGGGATTATCATGGCTGTCCTTTTATCACTGGTTGGTTGATAAATAGAGGGTGTATCCCAAATAAACCAACAAAAGGTGAATGATGGTAAATGGCACCGTCTATTTATACAAAAAGGACACCTATGGGGATTATAATATGTTACAAATTATAATATAATACTTTACAATACCTTTTCTGTGAGGACTACGAGTGCAAGTTTATTCTCCAGCCCTGAAGGGTGGCTGGATGGCATCAACTTGTCAGACTTCACGGCATCCAGACATCTGGCAATCTTCGCCATCACTAGGGTCACTAGAGTTGGTTGATGTTTATTGAAGGAAACGAAGATGTGGGACCATAGATGTCCTTTCCCCGTGGTCTGTCGTAGAATTAAAGGGGTGTAGCGCCAGTTTCATGCATGAATTTTGCATTCGGGGACCATCCTTTTAGTGAAGACACTCTGCCGACAATCGACTGCAGGTCACCCGTGGCAAAGGTCCTGAGAAATGACTACGGGTACACGAACCTGCACGACAAGGTCTTTGCAGGACGTGGACTGCAGGACTGGGGGACTGGGCTTAGCAAGTGGCCTGGGAAGTGGGTCCACTGTCCTGACTTCAACATCCACCGTTTTCAGTTGGTGAATGACGGTTCTCGATTGAACTTGGTGCCCGGAAGTTTTTCATGTAAACTCACCTTAAGATGTTTCTGCAAACAAAAATCACTTGGGCCTTTCTCATTTCTCGTGTTGGTTTCCAGACAGCCCTTGGATTCGCTTGGCTTATACACAGTTCATCCACGCCGATCAATGATGCGCTCTATACTTCAAATCAACTCGCAGGAAAGTTGCCTGAGTTAGGCAAGGGCCCATCATAAGTAGGTAGTGATACCGACTTCTTATCTGGTTGCTTCATGGTGTTTTTTTTTAACCATGCGATGCTGTCGTGCCGTGCGGAAAGCAGGATATCTATCGATTCCTCACCGGGACCCCACAGGTGGGGATGAAGTCGGAGATGGCCTTGTTGAACCTGCAAGTAGTAGGGGTCATGTTGACATGTTCGACGGTCCGACCCTTTTCAACATCTATTTTGCAATCTGAGATGGACCCCCCCAACAATGGACTTGGACATGACCTGCAAGTGGCGGTGTTAGTTTTCTCATTGATTTGAGTTTGGAATATTTGTGATCCTTGGCGACAGTGTTGGCTAATGGGTATGTGGCTCAGAACCATGATTTTTTGAACCCAAACAACTAAATCACAACATATGTAACAAGTAACAACATGATCATGATCTAAAAAAAATCGCTTATCCCATCAGTGGTTACTTGACACCTGAGGCGCCTCCCCCACGCTTTGATGTGCTCGGGATTTCCTATTTTGGGAATGAGCACGTGAAGAAACCCATGAATGACACTCGACGTGGGCAGTTCAGAATGGTAGTTGGGAGCAGTTGGGGTCAAGAAATTCAACTTGTTTCCTATGAGTTTTTGAGTTTATGATGTTTACGTTGGGCAAAACAGATTGCATTCCTGGAAATAAACATGGTGTCCTGGAAAAGCAGCAAGAAATATAGCATATTTAAGATTGGACATGAAAAGAGTGATTTATATAATTATATATATATACATGTATATTGTTGCCAGCCATGTTACCTGATTTGCTGGAGGGCACTCAGTACTCCTTTCCTGTAGGAACTCATCAGCCCCCTTACATCTGACACCAAAATGATTATCCACCACTGATAACTAGGGTTGCTGGACTATTCAGGTCTTCCGTTCATCAAGCCTGGTTTGCTGGACTATTCAGGTCTTCCATTCATCAAACCTGGCAGTGGAGGAAAACAACACAATCTGTAGATGATCTAAGATAAGAATCTGGATCTACGTAAGAGACGCAACAATTTTCTTTGCACGCCTTGTCTGCTGGTGATGTACAGCTCTACAGCACCAGCATATTTTGGGATTTCAATGAAACTATGAAATTCAAAGACTGGCGAACTTGGTTAACCATGGTTAACCAGTTTCTGAAAATGGCTCAACAAATCTGGTTGTGGGACTAGATAAGCAAAGATAAATGGTCCGAATGGTGCACTGACCGCGGCCCAAAATGGGGATTTCATCAAACAGGGAGAACTGACAATGATTTTTAGCACTCTTTCGAAATGGCTAGCGGCTAAGGGGACATGCCCAAAAGGCGCTATCACCTTATTTCTAGTTGGTGAATTGCAATACAAATTCAACCAGATTTTGATTCTATCTAGTTCACTCATGTTCACTCCCAATTTTGAACCCAACATTGTACATATAAACCCATGAACATCCGAATTATTCACACTCCATGGTAGTTAAGTACATGTCATTCTCTGATGATGAATTCAGCCAAATCCATACATCTGCGTGTGGTAGTCAAATATGCTAGTTTCTCTTTTCCTGTTTGGAATGATAATATCCAATGTGTATATATATATAATGTTTAAGTTGGTACAGTAAACCCAACAATAAACCATCCTCAATATTACCATAAATGGATTGTCCAACTCATCCCTATTTTTGGTAGACCAAAAATCCGTAAAAACTGAGCATTCATGTCTTTCAAGACGGTTCTACATCTAGCAACTAGATGTCAAGAAACCGCCCATTTTTTGGTGGATAATGAGGAGCCTGATCAGTATCGACAGTGGTCCAAGTTGTTCACGGTGTTGCGTGCCTGGGATTCTGATGGGTGCAGGATTTATCCCCGATTCTGATGGCCAGACAATTCCTGAAAGTTTTGGATGAAAAATGAACTGGTTTTGTATTGAAAGAACAAATTCAATTGTTTTTTGGCAAATCGGCAACTTTCACAGGGTATCCACCTTTTCTCAGCTAAACCCATTTTTAGCAACACATTTTGGGATTTCCTCAAACATTCGGATCTAGCAAAGGTCGGTCAAACCCTACAACTTTCCTTATGAATGGTGTGTCGGGATAAAGATCCATTGGGAGATGAAATTGTCCCTTGACTTTTTGAGGATGGCAAGAATCCTTGCGAAAGGGTGAAGGTAAGGAGTTCAGGTGGCTTCAAATTTGCAGGACTGTTGAGTTTTTGCACTGCTTCGTATTTTTCAGGACGATGCAGCGAAAAGAACACACTCCAATCCTACTTTGGATAAGACATCACACTTTGGCAGGGTTTGGTTCTTTTAACGACCAACCAGTGAAGGTCTTGCAGTTTGATCAGTTCACGGAAGAGGTCAACCCCCTAAAAACCTTGGGTAGTGGAATTTGCATCTTTTGCCATGGAGATAATGTACTATCCAGCTGCACAACCGTTTCGCAGGATTTCTAAGATACTTTGGGGACTGCCCAAGGCAAGTTTTTGGTCATGAGATATCCACCTTGTAGATAACGGGTCAACCATTTAGGATGGGGAGGCTTCGGGTTTCGGGGTGATGGTGATGATGTTTCTACCAGCATATTATGATGGCACCTGTATATATGCATATGTATTCGCATCCAATGTCACCATCAACATCAACACCTATGAATGTCATTCTCAATCTTAATCTACCTATGTATTTTCTTATCTACCTATTTGAATCTGACTCTTTATCAATATTTTTGTACCAGTATTCTATGATATGTATATATATATATATATATATAAAATAAAGATATATAATATATATACACTATATATATATCTGTATAAGTATTCTATCTGTCTACACACATATATATATATATATATATATCTGTATAAGTATTCTATCTGTCTACATATATATATATATATATCTATCTAGTATATCAGTATATATCTAATGTGTTCTAATATGTATACTGTTTGTTATCTAATATTCAATACCTGTATCTACAAGGGGTCGTCCCTCCCACGACAATGGAGCGCGCAGTTAAGTGGATTGTTCGCGCCACTCAGCCACTGGTTTATTCTGGGTTTTTACATGATAAATGACCGTCGAGCAGGCTGTTTTGCCACATCCTTTCCTGCAACTCCATACCCTCTGGTAAACTAACATAACTATGGAAAATCAACATTTTTGATGGGAAAATTCACTATAAATGGCCATTTTCAATAGCTATGTTAAATTACCAAAGGGTAATTTCAAAGTGTTTGCAGCCATTGATTGAACATCAATCGGCCGCAAATTCGGGCCCCAGATTTGAACTGCAATTTTTGGCTGGTTTAAACTGGCAAAGTTGAAAAAGTGTTGCTGCAACTTCCTGAACTGCAGTTTTACTATTCATTTAAAGCATTTCCCAGGTGTTTTTTCACTTTCTTCCATTTGTTTGTTCCAATTTGTTCTGGCAACCCCGATGAGTTCGAGCCAAATTTTTTCCCCGAGGCGACAAACCGTGGATGCGGGTGGTATTCTTCATTGGTGGTTTCTCTGCAGCTCGGAGAGATATGAATTTCTGGTTTTGGAACCAACCGAAATGGGGATTGGAACTACTGTAATGCACAAACAATTGGCGCAAGTCATCAATACCTGATCAGCAAATCACGAAGAAACATTGGTATTTACGATGCAACATGTGTATACAAACTGAATTTGCTGGGATTCAACGCAACAAACATGGTGCTGCAGGATATCTCAAATATGTTCATAGCAGCTGCAATTCAGAATTGGGGAACCATCAAGATCATCAAGTCAAGGGCCTATGAGGTTTGGGAATGCGGCATTGACGTCAACCCAGCCTAATGGAGGGATTGGAGGGGCCACTCCTCAAGCATGTTTAACTTCCATTTTGTCCCAGGAAGTGGAGATGAACTCCCGCATTTATCAATTACTTGATGATTTATTTCATCGATCATCCCTACGGTTCATCCATCGATGTTAGCCATCCTAAGTGCGAAAAGGTTCAGTTTGATTGAACTGGGCTTTGAACATGGACCTCGTCAATGACGAGTAAACATGGCAACCCCCAAAGAAAAAAAACCTAGGTTCATTACAACATTCACGGGATCTTGCATAAGATTGGGGCCCAGTTTCTTGTAGCCCCCTTGAGCAGTACCCTCACAACGAATCTAAATACCAATTGATAGCTCATTATCGGGGTAGCACCATAGTGGAATCGTTTGATAAGAACCGAAGAATAATTTTTGAGGGTACCCTGGGGGTCGTAAGCCAATGAGGCATCGACTTTGGGCTACTAAGGCTGAAATTCTTACATGTAAGTTCTCGTTTTACATGAAAAGGCCACATTTTTCTGGCTGAATTTGTTTCCAAATTAGGGAGGGTTGATGTATACAATGTATGCATTCACCCCTTGTCACTCCAATTCAAGCTCTTTCCTGACCCCAACAACCGCACACACGCACCATCACGCACCATTATGAGAACCCCGAAAGACCAGCCAGTTTTTATCGTGTCCAATTCAAGATCACTATAAAAAAAAACATGAAAAACTGACCGTGAACCATGAAAAACCATGAAAAACCAATCATGATTTTTTCCATATTTGATGGTAAAGTCAAAACAAATTCCAAATCACCAACAACAAGGACATTGCCCACTTGGTCTTACCAGTCTCAGTCACTGCTTGTGTGACCCCCTGACAGGCGAAATATGGATACTGCCGTGCGTATGATGAGACCTGGATGAGACCAACGAAGGTCACGTTTTGTTTCCCCAAAAGAGTCCCCTGCAAAACAACTGCTGGGCATGTATACATAAACAGAATCTTTTATGCAAGAGGGAGAACATACAATTTACGTACAATATACCAGAGATGTACATACATACAGTATCTACATAACTACTGTATATCAATATGCACTACAATATGTAAAGATAGACACTATAGACTATAATGTACATGTGCACAAAAACAATGCACACACACATATATATATATATATACATACATATATATGTATGTATATATATATGATTATATATGTATAAACATATATATATATATATGTATATATATATATGTAAATAATATATATATATGTATATATTTGTATATATGTATATATGTATATATATGTATATATGTATATTTGTATATTGTATATGTGTATATGTGTATATGTGTATATATGTATATATGTATATATGTATATATGTATATTTGTATATATGTATATATGTATATATGTATATAGGTATATATGTATATATGTATATATGTATATATGTACACATGTATATGTGTATATATGTACATACATATATATACATACACATGTGTATATGTGTATATATATACATATTATGTATGTGTATATATATATATATGTAAATGTATACCCATATTCATTTCATTACATTGCATTACATTATATTACATCGTATTATATTATATTACATTACATTACATGTACATTACGTTGCATTGCAATGATGCATGCATCCATTCATCCATTCATCCATGCATGCATACATCCGTACATACACAATGCATATATATATATATATTTATCATCACCGCTCTAGGGCCTACCTTTTGATATGTTAGTGAAATAACCAAACTCAATGAATATATACCAGTTGCTAGAAAACAGTGTAAGATACAATGCAAACTTGCATAATTGATAATGATATTGAATCAACAAATGCATTCTGAAGGAAGAAACACACATGTACAAAAATGGAGGCCGAAATCAGGGCACATTTTCAACATTACACCCCCGTAGACCCCAAACAGTTTTTCCATATCCATTGCAGCGTCTGCGTGCATGTTTGTTTGTGGTTATAGTAGCTCCTGATGTTGGCAATTTTTGCTCCATCTCAATTGAGAACAGCATGAATCACAAGCAACATCCCTATATCTTTTCAAGAGGTCAGTTTGCAAAGGTCTGGGTGTTTTACCAGTTTTGAAGACTGCAGGGATGCGTGGGTTCTGATCCTATTCAATTATTCTCGGAATAGGCACACCTTATTCAGAAGTGCCAACGCATAGCTGCCCCGAATGACCAACCTGAAACAGTGGCCCTTTTCAGTGGAATGGCTGATCCACTCCTGTAAAATTAGAACGGTTCCTTTCCAACTGACCCATAGTTGTTTCCTTGGCCAGTCGCCCAAAAATTGACGGGCGACATTTTGTGCTACTTAATGCCCACTAGCGATGCTTCTGTCCGAATTGAAAAGTTAACATTTTCGAGGATGAATATGAGGGAATACTACTCCTAAATATGAGATTGAGTTTTGTACTCGAAATAGTGTGGCATTTGGGTGTGTTGTTGGGTTTGGGTTGGTTCCAGGTTTACCGTATTGCGTCCCTTGAGCAGGTACAAATATGAGAACAGAACCTTATTGCATGGGTAATTCATGCTGGTTAGTTGGTCGTCATAGGCTGTCAATAAAATTGTTGTTTGATGGGCGCACGGATTTTCAGAGAGACACCAAATGATACTGCTGGTCACATACCTTGGTATGTTCCATTATATTCCCATATTTCCGCTCTTCTTTACGCCCGTGTTTGTTGGTTATTGTTGTGTGCTGTATGGTTGTGTGATGTATTGTTGCGTGATATTGTTTTGTGATGTATGGTTGCGTGATGTATTGTTATGTGATGTATTGTTGCGTGATGTATTGTTTTGTGATGTATTGTTGTGTGATGTATTGTTATGTGATGTATTGTTGCGTGCTGTGTTGTTATGTGATGTATTGTTGCGTGATGTATTGTTATGTGATGTATTGTTGTGTGCTGTATATATTGTTTTGTGATGTATTGTTGTATGCGGTATTGTTATGTGATGTATTGTTGTGCGATGTATTGTTTTGTGATGTATTGTCGCGTGATGTTTTGTTATGTTATGTGTTGTTGCGTGCTGTGTTGTTATGTGATGTATTGTTGCGTGATGTATTTGTTTTGTGATGTATTGTTGCGTGATGTATTGTTTTCTCATGTATTGTTGCGTGATGTATTGTTTTCTCATGTATTGTTGCGTGATGTGTTGTTGCGTGATGTACTGTTTTGTGATGTATTGTTGCGTGAGGCATTGTTTTGCGATGTATTGTTGCGTGATGTATTGTTATGTGATGTATTGTTGCGTGATGTACTGTTATGTGATGTATTGTTGCGTGATGTATTGTTATGTGATGTAGTGTTGCTGCATTCCACTTCATCGGTACCTCGCAAGATTGCTTCCCAACTTCCTTTGACAATGTATATGTACAGGCAAAGTGTGAGTATCACCATTATACACACATATATTTTTATACATACATATACATATATTCAATATATATATACATATCTATGTATTCAACCGATACATACTCATACTATATCCTTTCAATATATTCAATCAATCAATATATATATATATGTGAAGATATGGTCAGTTTTTTACAAACATAGAATTGCAGTAAATTCACACACACACAATATATATATATACATATCTACCACCAATATACATATGCACACAATATACTTGAATTACATTATATATATATATCGCGCTTGAATACATGCATGTATGCAGTATATGTATTTGTGAATTTAGGTGCGTAGACATTTATTGATACATACACTTTATAGCATTGAATTAAGTGCAATACAGGCGTAGATATAATATTTCAAGTGTGTCTATTTATTCAAAACAAAATATAAATAAATAAATAAATATATATATACATGCATGATATAACTAAAATATACCTACATAAATAGTATACACAATTGCCTAATATACATTGTTGCGATGTACGGTCTGTATGCTGTATGTGTTGTCTATGCGATTTTTGGGCGCTTCAAGCAATTTCAAGGAAAATATGGACAAGATCCGCAGATGGGTCCGAAATGCTGGCTTTGAAGTTGTTGAGGCTCGTAATGAGGCAGGTTGGGATGCGGCCGCAGTACGGACGCAACAGTTTCAAAACCCCCGTTGGTTTTAAAAACCTTGTAGATAATTGTTATCGCGGTTTTTCATGATTGAACCATCAAACAAAATTTTAGCATTAAACGTTTGAGGATGCAGCTGAAACATGATGGTCAGTTACATGGTTGGTTGGTTATTCCCTCCTGGTAATCAGACATGGTTTGCCAGAAAATACCCTATTTAGAACCCCCATTTCGTGTGATGATTTTCCTCTTCAAATGCCCATTGAGTTCCGGGATTTCAATGCCACGTTTGATTACCAGAGGGTACCTATCTTTAATTGGGTGCTCAACCATCACTTGTAGGAGTCTTACTCACAAAAAAGATGAAAACCCAATTGATAAATGATGGTCATGTGGCAGGTTGATGCGTATGACCATTTTAAGGGATGCATTGAGTATATTGCAATGAAATGTAATGTATCGTGATGTTACTGTTTGTGTGTATGCATGCAATGCAATGCAATGTAATGTCATGGCATGTCATGTAGTGTAGTGTAGTGTAGTGTAGTGTAATGTAATGTAATGTAATGTAATGTAATGTAATGTAATGTGTGTAATGTAATGTAATGTATTGTAATGTAATGTGCTGTAATGTACTGTACTGTAATGTAATTTTATGTAAAGTAAAGTAAAGTCATGTGATGTAATGTAATGTAATGCAATGTATGTAGTGTAATGTGATGTGATGTGATGTGATGTGATGTGATGTAATGTGATGTGATCTAACATAACGTAAAATAACGTAATGTAATGTAGTGTAGTGTAGTGTAGTGTAATGTTTGTAGGTACGTACAAACATACGTACGTGCGTACGTATGTAATGTATGTATGTAAAGTATGTACGTACGTATGTAATGTAATGTAATGTGATGTG